>Ga0114930_10003659_pt1 | contig 13335 bp, 13 predicted proteins | sample AnhtaG_FD_87300 | JGI IMG/M metagenome (GOLD analysis project Ga0114930, IMG submission 87300) | Deep subsurface microbial communities from Anholt, Denmark to uncover new lineages of life (NeLLi) - Anholt_01485 metaG | ecosystem: Environmental > Aquatic > Marine > Oceanic > Sediment | place... | reverse complement strand
CTCGATCTTCTCGATGATCCGGTCGATGCCGCCGAGATAGCTGAAATGCCAGCCCCCGCCGCGCACCGCCGCCAGCTTCAATCCGGTTTCCTTGTCGCGGGTGCGGATGTCCTGGAGGCTCACGCGGTCGAGCGTCCGCGCGGCGACGGCGCGCGTGCCCTTCCACACCGGCGCCGAGGTGCAGAGATAGTCGCCGTAGAAATAGAACAGGAGCTGGTCGAACACGCGGATTCCCCCGCCGGGGTGGTTGCCGGCGCCCGCCACGCGCGCGGGATGCGGGATTTCGTCCACGTCCGAGACCATCACCACGTCGTCGGGCGCGGCGTCGGCGCAGCCGTCCCTGAGGCGGATGCGCTGCATGTTCTCGCGCTCCCAGTTGCCCGCGCAGCCCGCGAACGCCGCGTCGTCCATGGCGAGGTAGCGGATCTTCGGCATCGCCCAGGCGTAGCGCCCGGGGTCGAAGCGCAGCGCCTTGGGCCGGCCGGCATGGGTGATGCGCGCCTCGCCGATCACGAACCAGTCCACCGCGTCCCACAGCAGGCGCAGGCGCAAGTCCAGCACCTCCTCGCCGTCGTAGGGAAAGCAGTCGTAGACCTTGGCCATCGCGGCGGAGCGCCGTCGCTTAGGGATTGCCGGAGTAGTGGCGCTGGGTCCAGTCGAAGAAGCGCTTCAAGCCCTCCTCCAGCGTGCGCTCGGGCCGGTAGTCGAGATGCGTCGCCGCCTTGCGCAGGTCCGGGCAGCGGCGCTGCGGCTCGTCCGCCGGGTAGCTGTCGGGATGCTCGATCACCTGGCGTTCGAGCTTGCGCCCGAGCGCCCGCTCGATCGCGTCGACGAGCTGGTGCACCGAGATTTCGGGCGCGGCGCAGCCGATGTTGTAGGGCTGGCCCGGCAGGCCCTTGAGCGCCGCCAGCAGGAATCCGGTCATCGCGTCGGTGATGTAGCAGTAGGTGCGCGTCTGCCTGCCGGTGCCGTAGATGCGCAAGGGCCGGCCGGCCTTGATGCAGCTCGCGAAATTCGGCAGCACGCGGTAGTCGGTCTCGCGCATGCCCGGGCCGAACACGTTGAACGGGCGGATGCAGGCGGTCTCGACGTCGAAGCTGTCGTGGTAGATGTGGCACAGCGTCTCGCCGACGCGCTTGCTCTCGTCGTAGCAGGCGCGCGGGCCCATCGACGACACGTAGCCGCGGTAGCTCTCCATCGTCGGCACGTGCGCCGGGTCGGGGTCGCCGTAGATCTCGCTCGACGAGAAGAAGGCGAAGCGCGACCGCTTGGTCCGCGCCAGCTCCAGCAGGTTGCGCGTGCCGTCGATCGCGACGCTCAGCGTCTCCAGCGGATAGCGCCGGTAGTGGAAGGGGCTCGCGATTCCGGCGGCGTGGACGATGTAGTCGACCGGGCCTTCCACGGTGATCGGCTTGGTCACGTCGGCCACGGCGAAGCGGATGCCGGGATCGTCGGGGCCGCTGCCGTCGGGCTCGGTGCCGGTGATCAGGCTGTCGAGCGCGGTCACGCGCATCTTGGCTTCCAGCACCGAGCGGTTGAGCTCGTGGAACACGGCGGTGAAGTAGCGCCCGAGAAAGCCCACGGCGCCGGTCAAGAGCACGTGCTTGCCCGCGAAGTCGTGCGCCCGCGCGCCCAGGCGCCGGACGATCTCGGCGATGTCGCTGTCGTGATAGCCGGCGGCCACCTGTCAGTGCCTTTCGAGCGAGGGAAGCGGAACGATGAAATGCCCGCCCGCGTCGCGGAAACGGGCGTGCTTGGCCATGATCGGCTTGGCGAAGTTCCAGGCCAGGATCACCGCCTCGTCGGGCTTGCGCTCGTACAGCGCGTCGGCCGCCAGCACCGGCACGTGCAGGCCGGGCGTGTAGAGGCCCTGCTTCCACGGGCTGTCGTCGACCACGAACTCCACGACGTCGCGCCCGACGCCGAAGTGGTACATCAGCGTCGTCGCCTTGGCGGGCGCGCCGTAGCCGGCGATGCGCCGGCCCCGGTTTTTCAGGCCCCGCACCAGGTCGAGAAACTCGTCGCGCCGGCGCGCGACGGCCTGGGCGAAGGCGCGGAAGGTCTCGGGCTCGCCGAGGCCGGCGGCCTGCTCCTCGGCGACGATCGCGGCGACCGACGGGGCGGTCTCGTGCGCCGAGCGGTCGAGCGCGGCGATGCCGCGGATCGACCCGCCGTGCGTGTCCACGCGCGCCACGTCGACGAGCCTGAGGCCGTGCGCGGCGAGAAAGCGCCGGAGCGGCGCCACGGCGTGATAGGCGAGGTGCTCGTGGTAGACCGTGTCGAACAGCAGGTGCTTGATCACGTCGCCGAGATACGACACCTCGAACGCGAACACCCCCTCGGGCGCCAGTAGCGCGCGCACGCCCTCGGCGATGCCCGCCAGGTCGTCGGCGTGCGCGAACACGTTGTTGGCGGCGATCAGGTCGGCGGAGCCGCGGGCGGCCTTGATTTCCCGGGCCAAGGCGGGATCGAAGAAACGGTCAAGCGTGGGAACGCCCGCTTCGCTCGCCTGCCGCGCGATGGCCGTGGCCGGATCGACGCCGAGCACGCGGTGCTTCAGCGCCGCGAACGCCTTCAACAGCGTGCCGTCGTTGGATCCGATGTCGACCACGAAGGCTTGACGGTCCCCGGGCAGGAAGCGGCGGGCCATGTCCTGGGCGTAGCGGCGGAAATGCTCGACGAACACCGGCGAGGTGCCCGAGACGTAGACATAGTTGCGGAACAGGAGCTCCGGGTCCACCACGTCGGGCAACTGCGCGTGGCCGCAGTCCCGGCACAGGTGCAGGTCGAGCGGGAAGACCGCCTGCGCCTCGCCGAGCTTCTCCTCCGCCACGAAGGCGTTGGCCGGCGGCGTGGGGGTCAACTGCATCACCAGCTCCAGGGCCGGCGATCCGCACAGGCGGCAGGTGGTCCGGCGCCGGCAGGGCTGCGTCAAGCCTCGCCCCGCTTGACCGCGCCGGGCACGATGTTGGGCACGCGCACCACGTCGGCCTCGTACACTTCCTGCGCGCGGCTGTTGCGGCCGAGGGTCAGGAAGCTGGTGTCGACCGGGAACACCATCGCGTGCTCGACCATCGGCGGGGTGAAGAAGATCTGTCCTTCCTTGATCACGGTCTTGCGCGGGCGGTCCTTGCTGCCGACCGGCCGGTGCCAGTATTCGATGCGGCCGCTCAAGACGTAGCAGAAGTGCCAGTCGGTCTTGTGGTAGTGGTTGGCGCGCACCGTGCCCGCGCGCGAGTGGATCAGCACGCAGCTTTTCATCGGCAGGTCGACCAGGGGCTGGATTTCGCCGCGCTCGTCGACATGCGCCTTTTCCAGCGACACCAGCACCCCTTGCGGCCAATGGGCCCGTTCCGCCTCGGTCACGGGCGCGATGGAGCGGTCTGGGGTGCGGGCCATGGGGCGATCCGTTACTGTTCGGGTTGCGGCGGCGGGGCTTCGGGCCGGGGTCTTATAGCCCTTTTGCGCCGGCCGGTGAAAGCGTTTCGGCGGCGCGGAAACGGACGCCAACCCCCTGCGGCGACAGGCTTTCGGGCCGCGCCGGGCCCCGGCGGCCGCCGCGATCGAAGGGAGGACCGCCATGACGACGTACATTCTGCTGGCGAACTGGACCGAGCAAGGCATCCGCAACGTGAAGGACTCGCCCAAGCGCCTGGACGCGGCCAAGAAAGCCCTGACCGACATGGGCGGGCGGTTCCACTCCGTGTTCATGACCATGGGCGACTTCGACTTGGTCGGCATCTACGAGGCGCCCGACGACGCCGTGGCCGCGCGCTTCACGCTGATGCTGGGAATGCTCGGCAACGTGCGCACGCGCACGCTGAAGGCGTTCCCCGAGCAGGCCTACCGCGAAATCGTCAACTCGCTGCGCTAGCGCCCGCCGGCAGGGCCGGAAAGCGCCGCGCGCGCAAAGGCTTAAGGCCCGGCACGCGCGATAACCGCGTTGCATCGAATTCATAGGGCCTCGGCATTTCAAATCGGGGCGCGGTCCCCGCATGGTCTCCGCCGCCGCCGGTGCCGGCGGTTCCCTAACCCGTTCATGGAGACCCGAATGAAGACCTCCACCGCGATGATCGCTTCGGCCGTCGTGGCCGCCCTGTCGCTGGCATCCGCCGCGACCCAGGCCCAGGATGCCAAGCAGGAGAAGTGCTACGGCATCGTCAAGGCCGGCAAGAACGACTGCCAGACCGCGGCGTCGAGCTGCGCCGGCACGTCCAAGAAGGACGCCCAGGCCGACGCGTGGATCTACGTGCCCGCCGGCACCTGCGCCAAGATCGTCGGCGCGGCGACCGCGCCGAAGAAGGGCTGATTGGCGGACCGCCAAGCCTCTCCCGCCCCTGGGACTGGACGGGACGCCATGACCGACCCGCGCGTCGCCACGCGCCCGGCCGGAATCGGCCTGCGCGCGGCGCATCACGATGCGGCCGTGGCGTCCCGGCTTTCCGTGGGCTTTCTCGAAATTCACGCCGAGAACTACCTCGCCGGCGGCCCGGCGCGCCGCGCGCTCGAAACCCTGCGCCGCGACCACGCCGTGTCGGTGCACGCCGTCGGCCTGTCGCTGGGCAGCGCCGAGGCGATCGACGCGGCGCATCTCGGGCGCGTGGCCGGACTGGTGGCCGCGCTCGACCCGTGGCTGGTGTCCGAGCATCTCGCCTGGAGCGTGACCGGCGGCGTCTACCACAACGGCCTGCTGCCGCTGCCCTACACCGAAGAGGCGCTGGGCGCCGTCGCGGCCAACGTCGAACGCATGCAGGACGGCGTCGGCCGCACGGTGCTGATCGAGAACCCCTCCACCTATCTGCAATTCGCCCACTCCCCGATCCCCGAGCCCGAGTTCCTGGCGGCGCTCGCCCGGCGCACCGGCTGCGGGATTCTGCTCGACGTCAACAACGTCTACGTCTCGGCGGCCAATCACGGCTTCGACCCCGAGGCCTATATCGACGCGATTCCGGCGGCGGCGGTGGGCGAAATCCATCTCGCCGGCCATCATCGAACCGAGGAGGACGGCGTCGCGATCCTGATCGACGACCACGGTTCGCCCGTCTCGCAGTCCGTCATGGCGCTGTACGCGCGCGCGGTGCGCCGGTTCCCCGAGGCGCCCACGCTGATCGAGTGGGACAGCAACATTCCCGCGCTCGACGTGCTGGTCGCGGAGGCGCGGCGCGCCGACCGGGCGCGCTTCGCGGCGCTGAACGGAGCCGGCGATGCCGCGGCTGCATGAAATCCAGCGCGAGTTCGCGCGCTACCTCTTGGGCGGCGACGGCGCGCGCATCGCCGGCTGGGTCCGCCGCGACCGCCTGGCGGGCGAGCGCCGGGCGCAGATCTACCGCAACCATCTCCGCATCACGCTGACCGAGGCGCTCGGCGCGACGTTCCCGGTCGCGGCCAGGCTGGTGGGGCCCGACTACTTCGCCGCCGCCGCGCGGCGTTTCGTCGCGGCGCATCCCCCCAGGCAACCCGTGCTGGCGGAATACGGCGCGGAGTTCCCGGCGTTCCTGGAAACCCTGCCGGACGCCCCCGAATACCTCGGCGACGTCGCGCGCCTGGAGTGGGCGGTGAACCGCGCCTGCCACGCGCCCGACCTGCCGGCGCTCGACGCCGCCGGGCTCGAATCCGCGCGCCCCGCCGCGCTCGAAGACCTGCGCCTCCTCCCGCATCCCGCCGCGCGGCTGCTGGTCTCGCCCTATCCCGTGCACCGCATCCGGGAGGCCAACCGGCCGGAGGCCGGCGGCAGCGAGACGGTCGACCTCGGCGAAGGCGGCGTGGCGCTGCTGATCTGGCGTCGCGGCGCGCAGGCGATGTTCCGCGCTTTGACCGCGGCCGAGCACCGCTTCACGGCGGCGATGTTCGCGGGCGCGCCGCTCGCCCGCGCGGCGTCGCTGGCGCTTGCCGCCGATCCCGCGTTCGACCTGGCTTCGACGCTCGCCTTCCTGCTCAGCGAGCCGGTCTTTCTCGCTCCCGACACCCAAGCCGCCGAAGGAGACGCAAATGACCGCCAGCACCGCCCATGAGGCCAACGCCACGACCATGCGCCCCGCCCGGCCCCTGCGCCCGATCGCGACCGCGCTCGACGCATTGGAGAAGTTCCCGCGCGCGATCCTCGATCTCGGCTTCCGGGTCGGCGTCGGCATGGTGTTCTTCAAGTCGGCGCTGACCAAGCTCGACGATAGCTGGCGCGTGTCGGACAGCGCGGTCGCGCTGTTCCGCGACGAGTACCGGGTGCCGGTGCTGCCGCCCGAGCTCGCGGCCTATCTCGGCACCGCCAATGAGTTCTTCTGCGCGCTGATGGTGATCCTGGGCCTGGGCGCGCGGCTCGGCGCCGCGGCGCTGCTCGTCCTGGTCGCGGTGATCCAGTTCCTGGTCTACCCGGGCAACTGGGCCGAGCACCTGATGTGGGCGTCGCTGCTCGCCTATGTGCTGACGCGCGGCCCGGGCGCGCTGTCGTTCGACCGCCCGATCGCGCGCCGGATGTTGGGCCGCTAGCGGGAAAGCGCGGCCGGAGCCGCCCCATGTCGCTGAAGCAGGAATTGCAGGAGCTGGCCGAAACCGTGCGCTCGCGGCGCACCGCCGAGGCGCAGGCCGGAATCGACCGCCTGTTCGACGCGCTGCGCCGGGCCGAGCTCGACAAGAACTGCCTGCAGGTCGGCGAAACCGCGCCCGACTTCGAACTGCCCGACGCCGACGGCCGCCTGGTCTCGCTCGACCAGGCGCTGGCGCAGGGGCCGGTGGTGATCGCGTTCTACCGCGGCGGCTGGTGCCCGTTCTGCAACCTGGCGCTGCGCGGGCTGCAGCGCGCCCTGCCCGAGATCGAGTCCCTGCGCGCGAGCCTGCTGGCGATCTCGCCGCAGGTGAACCCCGGCCCGCGCGCCACGCGCGACAGGCTCGGCCTCGGCTTTCCGCTGCTCGCCGACCGCGGCAACAAGGTGGCGCGGCTGTTCGGCCTGACGTTCAAGCTGCCGGCGGACCTGATCGAGCTCTACCGGCGGGTCGAGATCGACGTCGCGCGGATCAACGGCATGGAGGACTGGGAGCTGCCGCTGCCGGCCACCTACGTGGTCGGCCGCGACGGCGACGTCACCCACGCCTTCATCGAGGTCGATTTCACCGAGCGCGCGGAACCGGCCGCCGTGGTGGCGGCGTTGCGCGAGATCGCCGGCGCGCCGCCGCCCGCCGGCCCGCCGCTGAAGGAGCGCGCGATATGACCCGCCACGGATACGCCCTGGCCCGCGCCGTGGACGCGATCGAGGGGACCGGGCGCGCGCTCGGCCCCGCCCTCGACCTGTTCGTGCGCTGGTGGCTCGCCAGCATCTTCTGGGTGTCGGGGTTGCTCAAGCTCGCGAACTGGCAGGTCGCCCTGGAACTTGCGCGCCGCGAATATCCGGTTGCTTGGATGGACCCGGTCGCGGCCGCCTATCTCGGCGCGGGCATCGAAGTCGTCTGCCCGGTGTTCCTGGCGCTGGGCCTCGGCACGCGTCTCGCCGCGATTCCCATGCTGGTCCTGTCGCTGGTGATCCAGTTCAACTACAAGGCGCTGCCGGACCACCTGTTCTGGGCGGCGCTGCTCGGCTGGTTCGCCGTGCGCGGCCCCGGCGCGCTGTCGCTCGACCACGTGTTGGCGCCGGCGATCCGCCGCACCGCGATTCCCCTGATTGCGCCGCTCGCCGATCTCGCCCAGGCGGCGACGCGCCACCTCACGCCGGTCTATCAGGTGTTGCTTCGCGTTGGGATGGCGGCCGTGGCGTGGGACCACGGCTTCATTGCGCCCGCATTGCTCGCCCTCGGCCTGCTCGCGCGTCTCGACGCGCTGGCGCTGATCGCCGCGGTCGCGCTGGCCGGCCTCGCCGGCCAGGGCCGCCCCGACCACGTCTATTGGCTGATGGCGCTCGGGCTCGTGGTTCTGCACGGGCCGGGCAGGCTCTCGCTCGATGCGCTTGTGTTGCAATGGCTGCGCCGGCGCCTGCCGGGCTTCGCGCCGCTCGATCGCGCGGGCCTGGCGGGCGCGCCGCGCGTGGTGATCGTCGGCGCCGGCTTCGGCGGCCTGGCGGCGGCGCGCGGCTTGCGCTTCACCCCGGCGCGCGTGACGGTCGTGGACCGGCGCAACTACCACCTGTTCCAGCCCTTGCTCTACCAGGTCGCGACCGCGAGCCTGTCGCCCGCGGACATCGCCGCGCCGATCCGCGAGATCCTGCGCGACCAGCCCAACGCCGAGGTGGTGCTGGGCCGCGTCGGCGGCGTGGACCCGGCGCGGCGCCTGGTGCGCCTGGAAGGCCCGGACGGCCCGCGCGAGATCGCCTACGACTACCTGGTGCTGGCCACCGGCGCGCGCCACTCCTATTTCGGCAAGGACGAGTGGGAGAAGGACGCGCCGGGCCTGAAGAAGATCGACGACGCGACCGCGATCCGCCGGCGCATCCTGCTGGCGTTCGAGCGCGCCGAGGCCGCGCAGGGCGACGACGAGCGCAAGCGCCTGCTGACGTTCGCGATCGTCGGCGCCGGCCCCACGGGCGTCGAGCTCGCCGGCGCGATCGCCGAGCTTGCGCGCTTCGGCATGGAGAAGGAATTCCGCAACGTCGATCCCGCGGCGGCCAGGGTGATCCTGGTGCAGTCCGGGGGGCGGGTGCTGCCGGTGTTCCCGGACTCGCTGTCGGACAAGGCCAAGGCGTCGCTCGAGGCCCTGGGCGTCGAGGTGCGCCTCAACGGCAAGGTGACCGCGGTCGACGCCGAGGGCGTCACCATCGGCAACGAGCGCATCGCGGCCGGCACCGTGCTGTGGGCCGCGGGCGTGATCGCCTCGCCGGCGGCGAAGTGGCTCGGCGCCCGGGCCGACCGCGCGGGCCGCGTCGAGGTGGCCCCCGACCTGTCGGTGCCGGGCCTCGGCAACGCGTTCGCGGTCGGCGACACGGCGCTCGCGCTGGGGCGCGACGGCAATCCGCTGCCGGGCCTGGCGCCCGCGGCCAAGCAGGGCGGCGCCTACGTGGCGAAGGTGATCCACGCGCGCGTCGCCGGCACCAAGCCGCCCGGGCCGTTCCGCTACCGCCACCTGGGTTCCATGGCCACGATCGGCCGCAAGGCGGCGATCGCCGATTTCGGCGCGCTGCGCCTGAGCGGCCTGCTCGCGTGGTGGCTGTGGGGCGGGGTGCACGTCGCCTTCCTGGTCGGCGCGCGCAACCGCGCGGCGGTGATGCTGGACTGGGCGTGGTCGTACCTGACCTTCCGCCGCGGCATCCGGCTCATCACCGGCGCGGGCTTGGATTGAGGCGCTACGGTTTCCGCGCCGTCTTGCACGGCTCCGCGAACTTGGCGGCCAGGCTCACCAGCGCCTTGACCGGCGGCGAGAACTGGCGCCCCGCCACCATCGCCAGCGACACCTCGCGCGAGATTCCCTGTTCCACCACCGGGCGCGTCGGCAGGCCGGGAATCATCGGCATGTATTCCGGCATGTAGGCGCAGCCCAGGCCCGCCATGATCATGCTCTGGATCCAGTCCTCGCGCTGGCTCTGGAAGCGGATGTTGAGCTTCACGCCCCTGGCCTCGCGCAATTCCTTGATCGCGTCCTTGACCTCGCATTCCAGGCGCAGCAGGTAGTTCTCGCCGTCCATGTCCTCGATGCTGACCGCGTTCTGCCGCTCGAAGCGGTGGCCGGGCGGGAACGCCAGCACGAACCGCTCGCGGTACAGCGGCACCACGTCGAGCCGCTCGGGCCTGGGGTCGGGCGTCGACAGCACGCCGAGCTCGACCTCCCCGCGCATCAGCTGGTCCACCAGGCCCGCGGGCGTGTCCTCGATCAGGTGGATCTGGATGCCCGGGAAGGTCCGGTGCAGGTGCTCGAGGATGCCCGCGAGCTTGACCGGCCCGATGGTGCACATCACGCCCAGCTTCAGCGGCGCGTCGTCCAGCCTGAGAAACGCCAGCGCCTCCTTCTTGGTGCGCTCGGTCTCCGCCAGCACGCGGTGCAGGGGTTCGTGCACCAGCCGCCCCAGCTCGGTCAGGTGCGTCAGGTTGCGCTCGCGGCGCAGCAGCTCGCCGCCCAGCTCGTCCTCCAGCGCCTTGATGGCGCGGGTCAGCGCGGGCTGCGAGACGTTGCAACGCTCGGCCGCGCGCGTGAAGTTCAGCGTCTCGCACACCGCCAGGAAATAGCGGATCTGGTGGATTTCCATCCCGCCATTCTCGCCCGGCGGGCCGGATCACACAAATTCAATTCTCGGGGAGGCGGCGCCTTGGCGCCCGCGCGGCGCCTATTCCCGGTGGTAGAGCCGGCGCAGCTCCACCTTCGCCGCTTCCAGCACCCTGCGGTGCCGGGCCTTGAGGTTGCGGCCGGCGCGGTTGATGTAGAAGTTCAGCATCGACATGGCGGACTGGAACGGTCCCGCCCTGCGCCGTTCGCTTCGCTCCGCCGAGCGTTTCAGCGCGCGCGCAATGGCCGCGGGGTCGACGAGCGTGAACACGTCGCGGTCGAGATCCAGCGCGGCGCTCTCGCGCGTGACTCGGCCGGACCAATATGCGCGCCGCGGCGCGGCGCGCGGGCGTGGCGGCTGGCGCTTGACCTTGGGCATCCCGGCGGCTCCCGTGCGCCGGCAAGTCTAGCGCAATCGCGGCGTCGGGGCGGGGGCTGGCACCGGGCGGGGGATGCCGCTAAGGTTTCGCCGGGACAACCCATAAGAACCGGAGGTCTTCCACCATGGCATTCCAGATCACCAGGCGCGGCCTTGCCGTGCTGGCCGCGGGCGTCGCGGCCGGGCTGTTCGCCGGCGCGGCGCTGGCGCAGCAGCAGTTCTTCCGCATCGGCACCGGCGGCACCGGCGGCACCTACTACCCCGTAGGCGGCATGATCGCGAACGCGATCTCCACGCCCACGCTGGTGTCGACGGCGGTGGCCAGCAACGGCTCGGTCGCCAACGTCAACGCCATCGTCAGCGGCGAAAGCGAGTCCGGCTTCTCGCAGGCCGACGTCGCCACCTGGGCCTACACCGGCACGGGCGTCTATACCGGCAAGCCCAAGGTCGACATCCTGCGCGCGATCGCCAATCTCTATCCCGAAAGCGTGCACCTGGTGGTGAAGAAGGGCCTGGGCGTGAAGAGCCCGGCCGGCCTCAAGGGCAAGCGCGTGTCGCTGGACGAGCCGGGCTCGGGCACGCTGATCAACGCCAAGGCGATCCTGGCGGCCTACGGCGTCACCGAGAAGGACATCAAGCCCGAATACCTGAAGCCCAACCAGGCGGGCGAGAAGCTCAAGGACGGCTCGGTAGACGCGTTCTTCTTCACCGGCGGCTTTCCCGCGGGCGCGATCTCGGAGCTCGCGGCCACCACCGGCATCGAGCTGGTGCCGATCGCGGGCCCCCAGGCCGACAAGCTGCGCGGCGAGCTCAAGTTCTTCGCGGCCGACGAAATCCCGGCCGGCACCTACAAGGACGTCCCCGCCACCAAGACCGTGGCGGTGGGCGCGCAGTGGGTGACCTCCACCAAGATGAGCGCCGACGTGGTCTACGCCGTCACCAAGGCGATGTGGAGCGACAAGACCCGCGCGGTGCTGGACGCCGGCCACGCCAAGGGCAAGGCGATCCGCAAGGAGACCGCGCTCCTGGGCCTCGGCATCCCGCTGCATCCCGGCGCGGAGAAGTTCTACAAGGAAGCGGGGCTGCTGAAGTAAGCAGCGCCACGCGAAGGCAAGGCCGGGCCGCCCGCGGTTTGAGGGGCGGCCCGTTCTTTTTCGCCGCGCCGCACCGCCCACCGGACAGGGCAGGGGACCGCCCATGGCCGCCGCGACGCCGGAGCTTCCGGCCGACGTAGCGAAGCTGGAAGAGCAGTTCGACCACGAAATCCGCTTCCGGCCGCTGCTGCCGGCGGGCGGGACGCTGGTTTCGGGGCTGCTGATCGCGCTGTCGTTCTTCCACTACTACACCGCCGGCTTCGGCCTGTTGCGCGAGACCACGCATCGCGGCGTGCACATGGCGTTCGTCCTCGGCCTCATCTTCCTGGTGTTCTCGATGCGGCGGAAGGACAACCGGCTCGCCCCCCGCGCGCGGCTGTGGGCGCCGCTCGGCATCGGCTTGCACGACTGGGCCTGCGCCGCCGCCGCCGTGGCCGCCAGCCTCTACGTGCCCTACATCTTCGACGACCTGGCGTTCCGCGTCGGCAATCCGCTGCCGATGGACGTGCTGATGGGCACGGGGCTGATCGTGGTGCTGTTGGAGGCGACGCGGCGCAGCGTCGGCTGGCCGCTGCCGCTGATCGCCGTGCTGATGATGGTCTACGCGCTCTACGGCCGGTACTTCCCGGGCGTCTTCGTGCATCCCGGCGCCACCTGGCGGGGACTGGTCAACCACCTCTACCTCACCAGCCAGGGCATCTACGGCATCGCGCTCGGGGTGGTCGCGACCTACGTGTTCCACTACGTGCTGTTCGGCGTGCTGGCCACGCGCATCGGCCTCGGCAAGTTCTTCATCGACCTGGCCACGGCGCTGACCGGCCGGTTCGCCGGCGGCCCGGCCAAGGTGTCGATCTTCGGCTCGGCCCTGTTCGGCATGATCTCGGGCTCCTCGATCGCCAACACCGTGACCGTGGGGTCGCTGACCATCCCGGCGATGATCCGGCTCGGCTATCCGCGCCACTTCGCCGCGGCGGTGGAAAGCACGGCCTCGACCGGCGGGCAGATCACGCCGCCGATCATGGGCGCGGCCGCGTTCCTGATGGTCGAGTTCCTCAACGTGCCCTACCAGCAGATCATCCTGGCGGCGGTCGCGCCCGCGTTCATGCACTTCTTCGGCGTGTTCTGCCAGGTGCATTTCGAGGCCAAGAAGCGCGGCATGCGCGGGCTGGCGCGCGAGGAGATGCCCGACGTGCGCGCGGTGGTGCGCGAGGGCTGGCCCACGGCGATCCCGCTGATCGTGCTGGTGACGGTGCTGTTCTCGGGCTTCACGCCCTATCTCGCCGCGTTCTGGGGCATCACGGCTTGCATGGTGGTGGGGTTGACCGGGCGCGATGCGCGCGTGGCGGTCGGGCTTCTGGCGGCGGTGGCGGCCGCCGACTTCGCGGGCGTGCTGACCGAATCGTGGGCCATGCTCGGGTTGCTCGCGGCCTGCGCCGGCGTCTCGGCGCTCCACGTGCTGCGCGCGGCCGACGGGCAACGGCGCGTGCACGACATGGTGGACAGCTTCGTCGTGGGCGCCAAGTACGCGATCGCCGTGGGCGCGGCGGCGGCGACCGTGGGCATCATCGTGGGCGTGGTCACGCTCACGGGCGTCGGCTTCAAGATCTCGAACATCGTCAACAGCGCGGCCACGTTCATGGCCGGCGGCACCGGCGCGCTGCTGCCCTCGTTCCTGTTCGACCTCAAGG
>Ga0114930_10003658_pt1 | contig 13339 bp, 18 predicted proteins | sample AnhtaG_FD_87300 | JGI IMG/M metagenome (GOLD analysis project Ga0114930, IMG submission 87300) | Deep subsurface microbial communities from Anholt, Denmark to uncover new lineages of life (NeLLi) - Anholt_01485 metaG | ecosystem: Environmental > Aquatic > Marine > Oceanic > Sediment | place... | reverse complement strand
TTTTGAGAAGTAAGTGTGCCGCTTCAGCCGCCAATAACTTCTCGCCCTGGAAAATCAGAAGTTAGAGCCAAAAGAAGATAAAAAATGCTGCCCAAAATTCAATTACTCGGACAGGCTCCTAGGCACTCCTCCTTTCGCGGGTGCGGCGCAATAAAAAAAGGGCACCGCTACATCGTGCCCAATCAAGGCCCGCCAGAGCCTATATGTTACATGCAAATAGTACGCCTAAGCCCCCACGCAAAGGAGCATTAACTCTTGTGCGCTTGTGGGTTTCAGAACCTGACAGTCTTGATTGGGACGCTAAAAGTTCAGTACTACCAACTATTCACTTGTCAACAGCCATCCAGCGAACTGTCATTCCGCACTTGATGCGGAATCCAGGCCTTTCGACAACTGTGGATTCCTGCTTTCGCAGGAATGACAACCTTTCGCAGCAGTCACGACCGTGACTCCAGTGGCTAAAAACATTAGTTACTCGCGCATGTAAACTCATAGCACTTTATAGCAATAAATGCGCGAATTGCAACAAAATAATTCCGATAATCAAAGACTTTTTGACGATGTAGTGGCCAAATCAGCGTTATTTCCGTAGAAACATCCGTTTTTTTAACGCAAAATCCAGGGAGAAAAATCAAAATTTATGAACCCAATAGCCCGGAACATTTGATTTGTTCGGTTGTCACTCCGCGCTTGTTGCGGAATCCACATTTTGCATTTTGCGATGTAATTTTGGTATTTACATTTTGATATTTGAACTTTTCCTTTGCGCAATACGATATACGCACCACGCAATACGAATATCTTACCATTGCGCCTCGATGTAAGGTCCCGCGGGGCCTTTCGGGCCGGGCCTGGGACGGGATTTGAGAATGGCCTCGGCAATCGCAATGTCACTTCTGCGCGTAATTTTGATGTTCGAAGAATCAGCTTCTACAATTGACACTTTCTCTCCAAGCGCCTCGATGAGCTGGGAATCATCGCTGATCTTGTTCTTATCAAGATTCTTGAGGTTTTCGTATGCCTTTTTGAGCAATTCGGCCCCAAATACCTGCGGCGTTTGTGCCTCCCACAGGCCTGTTCTGTCAGCGGTTTTAATTATCGTGTTGTCCTTCACCTCTTTTATAGTCGCCACAATAGGACAGGCTAACACCGCCGCACCTGTTTTGCCGGCAGCGGTGATAACTTCATCGAGCCACTCTTTTGTTACGCAGCATCGCACGGCATCGTGAACGGCGATAAGGTTGATGTCGTCTTTGACAAGTTCCAGCCCTTTCGCAACAGTATCGAAACGCTCGGCGCCGCCGAAGAATATTTTCACATTGAAAAACTTCAGGTTCGGGCCCCACTTGACACTCACCAATTCTTCATCTTCCGGCGCAATAGCTAACAACACCTGTTTCACGTCCTCGCGGTCTGCAAAAAGCTCGACGCTTCGCAGAAAGGCTGCTCTACCGGCCACATCGACGAACGGCTTTTTTCTTTTGCCGCCGAACCGCCTGCTGGCCCCAGCGGCACAAATTATAACTGCGACATTTTGACTCATAGCTAAAACTCCCGTCCTGTGTTCTTCTTTTCGTTAATCCGTTTAATCTGTGAAATCCGTCGTTCAAAATTCAATGCCGCGTCTGGCACGCACACCCTTATCAAATGGGTGCTTGATGTTTTTCATTTCCGTCACCAAATCGGCCAGTTCTATCAGCTCCCGTGTTGCGCCTCTGCCGGTCAGGACAATTTCGACCGCCTCATCTTTTCTGTCGATAATGTTTTTGATATCTTCCAGTTTGGCCAGGCCTTTCGAGAGGCAGAACACTATCTCATCGAGTATCAATACATCATAGAATCTTTTCTCTGCCGTTTGCGCAATCCTTTCAAGGACTTCGCTGATAGCAGCCTCTGTCTTGGCCACAACCTGCTCATCACCGAAAGATGCAGACATATCCCAGGGTACATCAAGCGATTCGACCCTGATTCTGACCGCACCCAGCTGCAGGGCAAAACGCTCACCTATATCAAGAGAAGGATGCTTCAAGAATTGATAAATCAATACCTTATTACCCTGGCCGGCGGCTCGCAGCGCCAGCCCAAAAGCAGCGGTAGTTTTACCCTTGCCGTCCCCGGTATAAATCTGCACAAGACCTTTTTCCAGCATAGCAGATATATTAAGACCAAAGGCCGGAAATTAGAAATCAAAAATTTGGAAAATGAGAACCTGGGCCGTTAGGAAATGAAGATTGAGAACTGATATTCGCTGTACTCTCAACTCTTGCCTGACGCTTTCAATTGCCAATTAGCCATTGTCGGCGGTTATATCGTTACGAATTTAAGCCGTTCCTGAGCATCGGACTCACTCTCGGCTTGTTCGCCGGGCTTGAAAGGCAGCGGCTCCGCGAACTGAATCGCAACGCGCCGCACGAAGTTGTTCACCTTGTCGACCCGGCAGATATGGCCGCTGCGGGTGAAGTTTGCCATATCGAAAGAGTCGTCTGAGCCGAAACGCGGGACACTGAAACGGGCGGTTATGCGTTCGCCGGGATACGGGCAACTATCGTCGGCATAGCAGGTAAATGCCGCCCCCTGGCTGGAAATATCAACCATCTGGCCTTGCGAAAGCATGTCGTTAAAGTCCTCAGCAAACCAGATGGGCCATTGATAACGCAGTCTTTGCTCTCTTCTTCGCTCGCTATTTCTGTCCATCGTAAATACTCCAATAAATGCTTCAGTTTTGTTACCCGCAAATCGACAGATTTAGGGCCCGACTTTACCAACAACCGCCGAAAAAATCACCGCTGCGTGGATTGGTAACTCCGTTTGGCCTGTTTTTCGTTTAGAATGGTGGAATGGCCCCATTAGGTTTTTTTGCAACTTTTCGTTTTTTTTGCAGGCACATTCCTATAACCGATAGCTGACTCAAAGCAAAAGCTGGCAGAAAAATGTTTTTATTTAGACTAAAACCCGTAGTCTGATTGTATTATAAGTGACGGACGTTCGTTCTAAGAAGCTGTCTCAAAACTGTCACCCTGAGCGCAGCGAAGGGTCCCACAGATTCATAAGATTTTGAGAAAGCTTCTAAGATAATGCATGCAGGGTCTAAATGATAGAAGACAAGCTGCTTATATGGAAATTTAAGCACGGCAGCAGTGATGCTCTCTGCCGCATCTATAGAAAGTACAAAGATAATCTGCTCAGGTTGGCATCTGCTCTCTTGAACGACACAATCGCCGCTGAAGATATTGTGCATGATTTTTCCGTTGATTTCGCACAGTCCGCCGAGAAATTAAAACTTAACGGCAACTTGAAAAGCTATTTGGCGACCTGCGTTGCTAACCGCGTACGCAACACAAACAAAGCAAAGCAGCGACAGGAAACTGTCGGCCTAAATGATGCCGAGTCTGCCGTATCAAATTCAAAAAGGCCGGAGCAATGGATTATCGAAAACGACCAGTTAAAGAAACTAAACAGCGCACTGGCGCGGCTCCCATACGAGCAGAGGGAAGTAATAATGCTGCACCTCCAGGGCGAGATGAAATTTAAGGCAATTGCTAAGTCGCAGAATGTTTCAATTAACACAGTCCAGAGCAGGTACCGCTATGGGCTGGACAAGCTGCGGTCAGTTTTGGATAGCGAGGTGAAATTATGAGACCGGCAGAAAATATAGAAAAGCTGATTAAGGATGTCCCGATTGATACCAGTCGCGAGAGTGACAAGGCTGTGCTCGCGGACGTCCTGAAGGCGTTGGAAAACACAAAAGAAACCACTTCGGCAAAGCCGGAGCCGAATATATGGAGAATTATCATGAAAAGCAGAATAACAAAAGTAGGCGCAGCGGCGGTAATAATCATAGCAACACTCGCAGGCGTGCACTATTTTGGGTTAACAGTAAATATGGCAGCTCCTGCGTTTGCAGACATGATGGAACAAATTAGCAAAGCGCATTCCGTAAGCTACAAGCAAACCATTTATACTGAGGACAGAGTATTACCTACTACAAAGCACATGGTGAATGAGTTCGGTGTAGCTTGCTACATAAACCAACATGGAGGCATGGCTGTTTACGATCGCAAAAGTGGGAAAGAAGTGCGGCTAAATCCAGAATCTAAAACGGCCCTGATAATATACAAAGTAGGCCGAGACAGAGGAAAAGGGCTGATTAATTACCTCGATTGGCTCAGCAATCTGCACGAAGAATCAGCCCAGTTCACAGGTCAGGAATATATTGGCGACAAGAAAGTAAATGTTTTTGTTGTGGAACGAGATTTTCGAGCAAGTATTCGAAAGAGGACCATATGGGTCGATCCGGAAACTGATCTGCCTGTGCGCGTTGAGCTGCTTGACATGCCGGACCCAGACAAGGGTATCATAGTGCCTAAGATGTCTTTGGATGTGAGAGATTTTGGCGGTGACTGGGAGGATATTAAAACTATAACGATAAAAGGCGACGGCGTTCAAGATAAAAGGACAGTCGTTAAAAGTAATTTTGTATGGGACCCGGAGCTTGACGAATCCCTGTTCAGCTTAGTGCCACCAGAGGATTACGCTATTGAAGAACTGCTTTACGACGTATCAGACACAGGTGAGGATGGTTTAATAAAGGCGCTTGCCTTTTGGACGGAGATGTCAGAAGGATTATTCCCATCCAATATAAATGAGCTGGGCGACCCAAACAAAGTTAAACCTATGTTAATAGAGAAATTTGACCGGGATGGCGACCCTAAGGAAGAATTCGACCAGGCAATGAAACAAATGCATCAAATATTGAAGGGACTGTGGTTTGCGCAGAAATGCAAAGTGCAAGGCAATTGGTCCTACGCGGGAGACAAAATGCGACTCGGAGAGTCAGATAAGCCGCTTTGTTGGTGGAAATCCGAGAACTCGGATACCTTCCGTGTAATCTACGGCGATCTGAGCTTGGCAGATTCTAATGAAGCACCGCAAGCGGGGCCTGAATAATGATAATTTGGCGGATGGGTGGCTCTAATTCAAATTAGATTCACATGGACAAGGCCGGGCGCTTTTAGCTCGGCCTTTTTTATGTGCTTCGAAGGTATGCTTTGATAATTCAGCCGCTGATGTTTTGAACAAGTTTGATAAATTCTCGGCCGCGATGCTCGAAATTGTCAAAAAACTACAAACGGCTGCAATTTTAGCAGTCCGAATTAATAATAGTTTCTATGTGCTTTACGAATTCTTCAGCTTTAGAAATCCAGGGAGAGACCTGAGATTCTTTGAAACGAATAAAATCCAAGTAGTCGCTTTCCTGTCGTCTTTCAAAAAGGTCATTGTAAATCTGAGCCATTTCTTTGGCGACTTTGCCGGTTTTGACATAGTGCCGATTAAAAAGACTGCGTATCCCTGTGTGTTTAGAAGAAGATAAGCCCTGTTGTATGAGCAGGGCTGAGACAGCGTAAAAACAAGCATAATAAAGACGGTTCACACATGTATTCCAGCGAGAAGCTCCGGCCAAAATACGGGCATCTTCAAGAGCTTCATAAGCTCTTTGCAGTCTCTAACTAACCAAATCGCTCTTTGAATTACTCACAAAACTATCCCTTCACGTTCGACGGTTTTGTGAAACGGCATAGCTTTATAGAGGACACTGCTCCATTCTTTTCGGCTGCGCACGATACAACTAATAACTTCTCCACATTCCCATTCGATATTGTAAAGTCGATGACGAATAGCGTCTACACGCTCCTGGTCAACACTGCCATCCAACAAAACAAGAAAATCCCAATCGGATTCAGGCCCAGCTTCTCTGCGAGTTCGAGAACCGTAAATTATAACATCCGCATTCGGCTCAATCTCAAGAACAGTTTGTTTGACTCGCTCAAGTAGTGGTTCTCGATTCATTTTAATTACCACCTCTATACGTCTGACATATTTCTTTCAGTAAGTCGACCATTCCAGCCAACTTGCAACTTTACATTAGTTGTGCAGCTTTGTCCACAACTTTTGCAATCTGAACTATACGCTAATAATCAACCGGCGATTTGGCATACGAGTCTGACAAACTCTTGGCCGCGCTGCTCGAAATTGTCGAACATATCATAGCTCGCACAGGCGGGACTTAGCAAAACAACGTCCCCGCCGACCACAAGGTGTCGGGCGCGGGCGACCGCTTCAGCCAGAGAATTAACGATTTCAATTCTTGTCTGGTTTTTTGGGCAGGCGGCAATCGCATCTGCGATTTTTTCTGCCGTTTGGCCTATCAAGATAGCAGCTTTGGCTTCTTGAGCTATTTTTTTGCCGAGTTCATCGAACGCTATATTCTTATCATATCCTCCGGCAATAATAATCTTCGGCTGCTCAAAAGCCTCCAACGCAGCAATCGCACCCTCTGGCGTAGTGGCCTTGGAATCGTTATACCACCAGACTCCATTTATCTCTGCTGCCAATTCCAGCCGATGAGGCAGCCCCTTAAAATCAGGCAGACATTTCTTAATCCAACCATCCTTAATCCCAAAGTACCTTGCAATAGCGACCGCGGCGGCGAGGTTGGACAGATTAGCCCGGCCGGGCAGCGAAAATTTATCCCTGATTTCTTCACTTACATCATCGACTGAAAATTTGATGCAAATCCTGCCGGCCTCTGTCTTGTATTTCTCGAACCATTCAACCCCGATTTTGTCCTCGGCATTGAATATAGAAACGGCAGGGCGGTCCTCATCCTTTTTCTGAAACCTGAAAATGCTCTCTTTGGCGGCACAGTAATTGGTGAATGTGCCATAGCGGTCCAGATGATTCGGCGTAAGGTTTGTTAAAAGCGCAGCGTGTGGCGCCTTTTCGATTTCTGCCAATTGTTCAATCTGAAAGCTCGACAGTTCGAGCACTACCAGGTCGTCAGGGCCGATTTGGTCTATCACAGTCAATAACGGCTCGTTGCCGATGTTGCCGCTGAGCCAGACTTTTTCGTATCTCGTATCTTGTATCTCGTATCTCGCATTTTTGAGTAGATGAGCAGTAAGGGCGGCGGTAGTGCTTTTGCCGTTGGCACCCGTGATGCCGATTATTGTTGCAGGGCACAACTCAAAAAAGATGTTTATTTGTGAGGTGATGAATTTGTTGTGCTCTCGTGCGACTTTGAGAAATTCGTTGTCGGGCGGAACTGCGGGGTTGACGACGACAATATCAGTTTGCTCGAAGTCGGCGGCATTGTGCGAGCCGAGATGATATTCAATATCGGCAAATTCTTTGAGCTGTTTCAGTGATTCGCTTAACTGCTCACCGGAAGCCAAGTCCGTTATCGTTACTTTAGCGTCGGCACTATGGGCAAACTTGGCGACGTCAACTCCGCCGCCGAACCGCCCCAGCCCCATAATCAGTACTTTCCTGCCGGCGAAAGATTCCTTTCTCATAACAGTGTCTGCATTGCGTTTGCCAAATCAACCTTCGCATCGATGACCGCCTGTTCGATACATCTTTTCCAGTCGTCGCCGAACTGGCCTTTGTACTCCGGCTTTTCGTAGGCGTAGATTATCGAGCGGGAGGCGTTAATTAGCGCTCCGGTCCCGTCCGGTTTGCAGAACCGCACACACTCGGCAGCAGAAGCCCCTTGTGAGCCATAGCCCGGCACGAGAAACCACACCTTATCATACTTTTGACGCAGAGCGGTTGTCACCTTCGGTGCGGTGCCGCCCACTATCATCCCGACGTTGCTGTAGCCGTTCTTACCGATTCGTTCGGCTTCGTTGGCAACCTCTCCGACGATTTCAGCCAGCTTTTCGTACATCATCTGCCCGTCGCCGTCAGCAAAATCCTGAATCGCTGCCGCTGACGGATTGCTCGAACGCACCCATACGAAGATGCCTTTGCCCTGTTGCGTGGCTACCTCTGCAAACGGCTCTATTGCCTCCACACCTGCGAAGCCGTTGACGGTAATAGCGTCAGGTGCAAGCGTGTCCTCCAGCCCCACTAATTCCGGATTTTCCAGATGTGCTGTCGCGTAAAGTTTTGCCGTATGCCCTATATCGCCACGCTTTACATCACCGATTATTTCCAGCCCCAAATCGTCAGCCTCCGAAATCAGCGCATAGTACGTTTCTATCCCCTCCCAGAAATATCTTTCGAAAAAGGCAACATTTATCTTCACGGCCGGCACCATTGGCGCAACGATGCGCATCGTTTGCGTGCAAAAATCGAAGATTGCGTCCACCGCCGCAGCCGCGTCGAACTCATCGTTCATATCGCGATGGTCTCTTATCGCCGCCGGAAGACGACTATAGACAGGGTCTAACCCAACGACCAAAGACGTTTTCTTACTTCTTACCGCATCGCAGAGCCGGTCAGCAAAATGACTTGCCATTAGTTATTCCTTCCTTACCAACACAGAGCGAACAACCCGCTCAGCAAAAAGGCTTTTACCAAAGTCAGTAATCACTATAATCGCATATATGGTTTCAAGCAAGACAGAAATTAAAAGGCCCAATTCCGAAAAAACTGCGGACGTGAAAAAGCCAAAAAAGAGGAAATTAAAGAGACTTTATTGGCTCCTGGCTCATTTGGTGGCCGCGACCGTTATTGTTGTTCTGCTGTTATACAAGCCGGGCCGTTATCACCCGCTCAAGATTGACCCCGCCCAAAGCAGGCAGGTCAGTACGTACCTGACGACCGATTTGTTGGCCCCGATTCATAACGCTGCACAGCTCGGCGAACCGTTCGACCTGACCGTAACGCAAGCGGGAATAAACGATATAATAGCCCGCTCCAAATGGCCGCGAGACTCCGGCGACGCCAGGTTTTCGGCACCTGCCGTGCTTTTCGTACCCGACAGCATCGTACTGATGGGCACAGTAGCTCTAAAAGGTGTCGAATTTGTCGTCACCATTGTCCTTGAACCCAGCCTTGACGAACAGGGCCTCTTGAACTTGCGTGCGGCCAAACTAAAGGTTGGCGCTATGAATATTACACTTCTCGCTAAGGTGATAGCCAGAAGGATGTATCAGCAGCGAATTGAGGCTGTACCTATTGATAAAGAGGATATAGGAGCGAAGATAGCGGCCTCACTGCTCAATGATGAGCCTTTCGACCCTGTTTTCGAGGTTGAAGGCAACAAAGTCCGCATCGAGAAAGTAACTATAAGAAAGCAAGAGCTAATACTGCGTCTAATCCCCCTTCCCGACTAAGAGCTTATCCGAATAACCGGGTCGTTATGAGGTCGAGCGAAAAGTTCCACCGTTAGGTGTCCTGCGGAGAGGCCAAGGCGGCAGGCCAAAAATGCTCGCCAGAAGTGGTTTTCTCCACGTTGAGAACGTTTTTGGCCGACAACGCAGGCATCGGGCTTCCCTTGGGGATAGAGAGGGTTATTTGGATAGGCTCTTAGTATTCAGTATCAGGTTGTAACATTCTGGGGGGTATTTTAACATAGTTTTGAGCAAAAGTCAACGAAAAAGGGCCGCAGAGGACGGTTAGTCGTCAGTATTTAGTATTCAGGATTCAGAAAAGAAAAAGGTTGCTGGAGATCATGGAAGAGGGATTTCGATAGGAGAAGGACTGTTTAAGTAAAAAAGAGGGAACAACTTGTATCGGTAATGCCGTTGTGGGGCATCCCGTGGATGGAAACTCTGGAGAAAATCCAAGCGAGAATCCAACAAACACGCCGCAGAATACTAGAAAGTAGAATGTCCCCTTCTTCTTGCCTGTGTTCAACTCCATTCAGCCCATCTTTGAAAGTCAGCTTTGCTTGGCCTGCATCTTTTCGTTATCGTTACCCAGAGATATTCATCTATGAGTTTTGGTATCGTTGAATTAGGTCTCCCAAGTATATTAGGCAAATCTGTTAATTCAAATTCATGTTCCTTACAAAGTTCTCCTACTTCCTGAATCTTTGACCTTACCCACTTTAAGAATTTTACATAGGACCGTGGTCTCTCACTATATTGTAGCTCTCTCCGAATCGGTTCATCCCACGGCATAAGAGATTTGGGCCTAACCGCAAAAAGAATCTTTGCCGCAGCCGTTGGCCCAACACATTCTACCTGCATAAGATTTTTGTAAGCGGCCCTTATCGAATCCAAAACAGCATGATTCAATTCATGCAGGTTTAGACTGTGATCAAAAAGTTGATTGCTCTCATACCACAACTTTAGCTGCTCAGATAGGGTATTGTGACAGGTTCCTGGAATGCGGACATTCCACGCATTCAACCACCTGATAACAGCAAGCCCATGGTCAAGCCTCGAAAGGTCAACACACTCACCCGTCTCTCGCAAGAGGCGTTGATATGCACCACTATCGATCCGCGAGAACACAAAAGAGGCAAATGCTAATTCAGCCAATGTCATAATATTATCTCCAAAAAAATCTATCCAACTCCAATTTCAACGGTGGTCGGTATGGTTGCAACGTGGAAGGTATGTACGAATAAGCTCAGATTCGAGCATTGATAAAAACTTTATGTGATGAATTTCTAGGTAATGATAATAGCAGTCGTGATCGGAGAGATGTTTTTTAATACAAGCATTTTGGTGGTTTCGCACGTTTGACGATGTCGGGTTTAAAGCGTGACTTTGCCGATAAAGCCCGTTGGGCGTTGTGGGTTGTTTGAGGTGTTCGAGTAAACGCCGTTTAAGATTATTGGCTTGGCCGACATAGAAAACCTCATAGCCAGTTGGAGTTTCGAACAAAAGTAGATAAAGTCCAGGTGTTGAAGGTGCCTCATTCTTGACGTTTTGACGAGTAAAAGCAGTAAGATTTAGTCGATGTGGTGCGACTTTAACTAAGGCCTGCGAGATGAATTGTCCGACTTTTTCACCTATATCGTTATCATGGGATTGTTCAGAACAAGGCATTATCAATCCAATTCAAATAGAGTTTCTTCTTAAAACCAAACAACAGAAGCTGAGCAGCAAGGTGAACCCCAGCTGCCAAAAGAATTATTATTAACAATCCAATATCCCCAGTTGTGCTGACGTAGCTAATTCAATGACCTGCTTCTTAATCTCGGAAAGAGCATATTTGGTCAATCCTTCTTTGCGAGCGTTTCCCAACTTAATCGTGTGGCTAAAACGCAACGGAAACGAGACGGGATTCAGCCAATCAGCAAACTTGTCTTGGAAATCACCTTTCTCGTATAACGTTTCTAAATGTTTTCCAGCCGCAACTTCGAAACGCGTCAAGCTGCAAGCTCCCTTACCATTGACAAAAGCCAAAACGTACCACTTGTTATCATTCTTATCGTTTGGATTCTTGGAGTACCGCCAACACTTATTTCGTCTCTCACTCATAATCAAAACCTCCTTGTCGAGCCAAACCAAGGCTTACTAAAGGTTCCGTTAGCCAATTGTGTTACAAACCTTTACTTTTGTATAGGACTTTCTTTTATGGTCCTTAACGATCTTTTCTTTCTCAACAGCAGTGCACCAAAGCCGAGCAGTAAGAGCGTTGCCGGTGCGTGGTCAGTTGTGCAAAATAATCAAGAAGCTGTGGGGGCTCACTATAGTTTCTGCTTGCAGTACTTGTAAGTGTATGCGGCTGTTGTGAAAAGAACGGACACGACCATGATTCCGGACACAACAAGCGCAAACCAGAACAAAGTGCAAAGGCGGAAATACTCAGCAACACCCAAACCGCTTAGGCCCACGACGAGACCCCAGAGGTTTTGATTAAGGTTGATCTTGAACTGTTCTTCTGGGTTGCTCATTTATCTCTTCTCCAGTAAGGCGTAAGAATGATTATACAGTTTGCATAAGAAGTTGCCGCTCGTCAGGGCGGCGCCTGCCGCAGCACGGCTGCTTGTTGCTTTTGTGTTCAACCTCTTTAATTAAATGATTCCGCGTGTGCAAACAACTTACACACCTTACCCGGCTATATGTTAAAATCCTTTGGTTCAAGCAGTCTAGGCAGACCGTGTGTAAAATAGTCGGAATTTTCCAATTCAATACACTTGACTACTATTGGGTTTTTCCATGGAGAACGTGGCGTTTCTTCGCAAGGCCCTTTTTTTGGTGCGAGACCTCCGAAACGCAGAGCGGCAATATCTCTTGCTTGTTCTTCATCTTCAGCTCTGACGATTGCGTCACCTAGATGACGGCTATAACACCAGCCAGCAAAATCAGGATCAAGAGGAGACAGCTTCCATATTTTCATTTTAATACCTCCAACATAATAATATACAACAATATTTGATATATAAGCTTTCCGTATAAGAAGTTCCCGTTGCTTCTTCAATATTTATCCGCCCAATCTCCTGCGTTTCTCATAGGGAGTCCTTAGGAGAATGAATTATGTCGTTGTTGACGCATTTGTTAAAGCCCTTTCCCAAGAATCTGATAAACTTCGATTTCTGTGATATCTGTACGTTCAATTATTGACTTTATTTTGCTTAGCTCTATCCCAAGTTCAAGCCCCATATATTGATGTTCCCCATATGAGCCAATAAGCAGCTTGTTATCAAATTGATCTACTATATTTTCATCATTTGCATAAGAAATCCATCCATCCTTGATAGAAGACAGAACTTCCACAATCTTTCTAATTTGTTCGACATCAAACCCACGCCCAATCGAGATATCGAAGCCTTTTGGGCGGCCGGCACCTCTGCCAAACGTTTCATGCACAGGAATACCATGTTGCATCAGCTCTTTAGCTATCTTCTCGAAATCACCTAGCGATTCGTTTAGCATTACTGTGACTGATGACCACTTCACCTTTTGCAACTCCGCTTCGCTCATTCCATCTAAAACTTTCTCAGCCACTACTTTTTCTAAATTCGCGATGTTTTCTCTAATAGAAACAAATGATTCTGCGGTAACTTCACGCTTTGTATTACCAGTTTTTGACTCAAGATACTTTGAATAAAAAGCATCCTCTTGCATCTCTGGACGAAATTTGGTTTGGAGCAGGAATATTGAAATTAGAAATAACGGCACGTTAACGACGCTGGCAATAACCAGAAGCCCAGACACCCAATCTGGCTTTGTGATTTGGGTTGCTACGACTAAAAAAGTCCCATTTACAACAATGAGCCCCAGCAACCAAGCAGCCAAAAGCTGGATTGGCTTTGTTATTCGATGGGGTTCAATCTTTCCGTGTTTTTCCATGACTTCACTTTAAGTTTAACAATAATTATACAGTCTGTATAAAACGGCAAGCAGTTTCGTATCTCTTATCTCGTGAATTGTATCTCGTGTATGGTTTCCACTCCCAGTTGCTTTTGCCTCCACGTGAGCAGTTAGTTATTCCTTATCCTTCCAGTTCTCCCAATATCCTGGGCAATAGTTTCACCAACGCCGGGAATTTGTTCTAATTCTTGTAAGCTGGATGATTCCATAGAAAGGTGCCTCAGATATTATTCACCAAATACAATTCACTAATCACTATTTACCAATCACGAATTATCTGCCGC
>Ga0114930_10003657_pt1 | contig 13343 bp, 12 predicted proteins | sample AnhtaG_FD_87300 | JGI IMG/M metagenome (GOLD analysis project Ga0114930, IMG submission 87300) | Deep subsurface microbial communities from Anholt, Denmark to uncover new lineages of life (NeLLi) - Anholt_01485 metaG | ecosystem: Environmental > Aquatic > Marine > Oceanic > Sediment | place... | reverse complement strand
TCATGTTGCTCTTCGGTAAGGAAAATAGTAGTGCGCTTTAGAGTCGTCCCCATAGCCTTCACCTCTCAGTCAATAGTAACATATAAACACCGCTATGTCTATATGTTGGTAACCCTATCCCCATATCGAGGGACAGGAAAATTAATTAATAAAGAGGGGCTTCACCCCTCTTGGACTCCCCTGGTCGGAGGTTCGAATCCTCTCGCCCCGACCAGCCTATTGTACTTCTTTCTTCGCCTCCTCCCACAGGGCGTTTTGCTCGGCAAAGGATAGCTTAGCCAAATCCAAACTACGCTGGCGGCAGACCTCTTCCATATAGGTGAAGCGATGGTAAAATCGCTGGTTGGCTTCCCTCAGTGCCGACTCCAGGTCTATCCCCTGCCGGCGGGCAATATTAGCCAGGGTAAAGAGCAAATCACCAAACTCTCGTGCTCTCTGCTCCTCAGTATCGGCCTGCTTAAACTCGCCAACCTCCTCTGCCAGCTTATCAATAACACCGCTAACATCCTCCCAGTCAAAGCCTACCCGGGCCACCCTATCCTGAATCTCCTGGCTGTAAGCCAGCGCCGGCATCTGCTTGGGCACACTGGCCAGCATAGAGGCATCAGCCTCCCGCTCCTGCCTCTTGAGGGCTTCCCAGTTATGCAGCACCTCATCAGCGCCGGCTACCTTGAGAGAACCAAAAACATGGGGATGGCGGCGGATTAGCTTTGAATTAATTTTACTGATAACGTCTTTAAGCTCAAATTCACCGGCTTCGGCAGCCAGCTGGGCATGGAAAACAACCTGCATCAATAGGTCACCCAGCTCAAGGCAAAGCCGGGGCCAGTCAGCCTCATCAATGGCCTCCAATACCTCGTAGCACTCCTCAAGCAGATTCTCTCGCATAGAGGCATGGGTTTGCTCTCTGTCCCAGGGGCAGCCATCAGGAGCCCGCAACCTGGCGATAATATCTACCAATGTAGTAAACTGGCTCAGATTCTCCGGTAAAGACAAAGTAGCCTCCTTTTTCACACAAGTCTTGGGTTAGCTTAACGGCAAAATTGCCCCGATGAACTCCCTCTGCCCCCGCAAAAACTCGGCGGCAGAGATAGCTCGCTTCCCTTCCAGTTGAACCTTTACCACCCTTAAAATTTCGTCCCCGGTATGTATTCCAAATGCCGCCTTTGACTCTCCCATGGCTGGGCCTAGGGCCACTACCCGCCCGGCACCAAGGGTTGTTTCCCCAGGCATAGGTACTGCCTCAATAATCTTAAGCCGCCTTCCCTGCCACCAGGTATAACACCCTGGCCAGGGCTGGAAGGCACGCACCCGCCGCCAGATGTCTATGGCTGGCAGATGCCAGTCAATCTCACCTTCTTCCTTGGAGATTAAGCTGCAGTAGGTGGCTTTGGTTTCATCCTGAGGTTGGGGATTAAGCTCACCCCTTACCCAGCGAACTAAAACATCCTGAAGCAACCAAGCTGCTATCAGGGACAGCTTGGCGGTAAGCGAGCCGGCAGTATCTTGCCCCAAAACAGGAATCTGGGCTCGAGCCAATATAGGCCCTGTATCCAAACCCCGGTCCAACAGCATAAGGCTAACCCCAGTAAACTCATCACCAGCCAGGATAGCCGCTGCCACCGGTGAGGCACCCCGAAACCTAGGTAGCAGGGAGGGATGAATATTAATACACCCATAGCGGGGAATCTCTAAAACCGACGGCGGCAGAATCTGACCAAAGGCGGCCACCACGATAACATCGGGGTGAAACTCAGCTAGCTGCGTCACTGCCTCAGCCTTCTTTAAACTGGGTGGCTGCATTACCGGCAGGTTCCAAGTTAGAGCTGCCCTTTTCACCGGAGGACAAGCCAGAGAACGCCCCCTGCCGGCTGGTTTATCCGGCTGAGTATAGACGGCAACCACCGGATACTGATTAAGAATAAGATGCTCTATAGGGAGAACAGCAAACTCAGAGGTACCCAGAAAAACAATTCGCACTTTAAGCCTCCGGCCACCAAATTCTAACATTAAAAAAATTTCTTAACAACCGAGCACTTTATATCTATGAGGTAAATATTGGGTAAAAACACAAGCTTCTAAGACCTTACAAGAGAAAACAGGGATTAAAATTGACCAGCAACTAACCTCAAAAACCTTGCTACTATACACTTTCGCTGATATTATGGGTGCTGTCACTTGTAATCTTCTTCCCCCCAGGCCACCCCTGACTCAAGTAAACGAGTCCAAAGTTAAGGTGTAAAGCAACTCAAACAAAGGGGGTAATTCTTGGAAGCCAGGTCTGCGCAAGAAATCTGGGAAGCTGCCTTGGGTGAGTTACAACTCCAAGTCAGCAAGCCAAACTACAATACCTGGCTGAAAAAAACAGTCGGCCTAAGTTTTCAGGATGACCAGTTTACGGTTAGCGTTCCCAATACCTTTATCGCTGAATATTTAGACCAAAACCAACGCTCTTTAATTGAAAAAACACTCATTGGCATTACCCGCTGCAACATTAATGTCCTTTTCCAAGTAGATGGTAGGTATCAAAATTCACTCGGCAGCTCCAGTGCCCGAGAGGAAACCATTACTGCCAGACAAGCTAGCCTCCCCAGATTCAACCCCAAATATACCTTTAATTCCTTCGTGGTGGGTAACAGTAACCGCTTAGCCTATGCCGCTGCCCTTGCGGTTGCTGAAAAACCCGGATACAGCTATAATCCACTATTTATATGGGGTGGAGTGGGGTTAGGTAAGACGCATTTACTACATGCTATTGGGTATGTGGCTCAAGCTAGCCATATTCAGGTACTCTATGTTAGCGCTGAGCGATTTACCAACGAGTTCATCACGGCTATTCGTGAGAGGAAAACCGAGGAATTCCGCAATAAGTATAGAAGCGTTGATATGCTGCTCATTGATGACATCCACTTTATTAGCGGCAAGGAACAGACTGAGGAAAGTTTTTTCCATACTTTTGATGAACTCCATAATGCTAATCGGCAGATAGTTATTACCTGCTGCTGCCCCCCGAAGGCTATGTACCTATTGCCGGACCGATTACGCTCCCGCTTCGAGTGGGGCCTGGTGGCTGATATTCAACCACCTGACCCGGAAACACGCCTGGCTATCTTGCAGGCCAAAGCTGAACAGAAGGGAACGGAAATTTCATTAGATGTGCTGGAATTTATTTCTCAGCAGGTTCAACAAAACATCAGGGAGCTGGAAGGTGCCTTAAACCGAGTTATTGCTTACGCCAAGCTGGTTAGAGCTTCACCTACCCCGGAGATAGCCGCTCTTGCCCTTGAGGATATAGCCAGTAAGCAGCCTAAGACCGCTTCCATCACGCCTGACCTAGTGGTGGAAGTGGTAGCTAGTAGCTTCCAGCTAATGTCGCTAGACATGAAAGGGCGGAAGAAGGATAAGGAAACTGCTCTAGCCCGACAGGTAGCGATGTATCTTATTAGGCAGGCAACCAATTGCTCATTGGTACAGACTGGCCAAGCACTGGGGGGCAAGAATCCATCAACAGTAAGCCACGCTTGTGAAAAAATAGCCAGTGGTTTTGACACCAGCCCCTATTTAAGGCGCAAAATCTTGGATATTGAACAGAAAATGTACCCTAACGGAAAGGGCAGGACTTACCAATAACCTTCTATTTTTCTAATTACCTTTCGGTAAATTTAATCACCTAAAAGCTAGCATTTTGTATAACTGGCCCTTTGTTTTTAACAACTCCCAGAATCTTTTGATAACTTTAAACCGGGTTAGCTTGGATTTCACCCCCAAATTTGACCCTGGCCCAGCATAGCATTCTACCAATGTCTTGCGTTATAATTATAACTGTTATTGTTATTTAATAAATATATGAGATAACATATAGAACAATATAATAAACAGACTTTTTGATAGGGAACTTGACATGGGATAGTGAGTAGATGTTTGACCGAGTGGAGATAGTGGTAAAGGCGGGTGCTGGAGGAGATGGAATAGTAAGCTTCCGGCGGGAGAAGTTCGTTCCCTTTGGGGGTCCTGATGGAGGTGATGGGGGTGATGGGGGTGATGTGATTATTGTGGCTGATGCGGCGGTTACCAGCCTACGCGGATTTAAACAGAAGAGATTTTATCGAGCTACTGACGGCAAGGATGGCAAGAGTAAGCGGCAGCATGGCAAGAAGGGGGAAGACTTGGTCTTAACAGTACCGGTAGGGACTATGGTTTTAAGCAAGATGCAAATCGGTAGTGATGCCCTCGTTGCTGATTTGGAGGAGCCTGGGCAAAAGGCAGTGGTGGCTAAGGGGGGTGAAGGAGGGTTGGGTAATATTCACTTTGCTTCGTCAACTAATCAAGCCCCTCAGATTGCTCAGAAGGGGGAGGGTGGGGAGGAAACTTCCATAATATTGGAATTAAGGCTTATTGCCGATGTTGGCATTATTGGTTATCCCAATGTAGGTAAGTCAACCTTGCTGGCAGCGGTTTCAGCCGCCAAACCCAAAATAGCTAGTTATCCCTTCACTACCCGTGAGCCCATTCTGGGGGTGACTGAAGTAGGGCCAGAAAGCTTGGTTTTGGCTGAGATTCCAGGACTAATTGATGGTGCTCACCTTGGACGGGGACTGGGGCACGATTTTCTGCGTCATATTGTGCGTACCAAAATACTTATTCACCTGATAGATGGTGGCTCAACGTCTCCGGTGGAGGATATGATACGGGTAAATGCTGAGCTGAGCCTATTTGATTCGGCTCTGGCGCAAAAACCGCAACTGGTGGCGGTGAATAAGATTGATTTACCCCCGGTGCAGGCACGGTTAGCCAGGATAAAGGACGCCTTTTCCAGTGTTGGGACTGTCTTTTTCATCTCGGCAGCAACCGGAGAGGGTGTTACTGAATTTATGGCAGAAACGGCAAAGCTGCTGAAGCAGGTTACTGCTGTGAAAGGAGCTGGTAAGAAGGTTCCAAGGAAGGTTTTTCGTCCCCGACCTCGGGGTATTGACACCAGTGTGCGTCGGGATGGAGATACCTTTGTGGTGGTGGCACCCGGACTGGAGCGTATAATGACCAGGCTGGGCGCAACTAGTCCTGATGTACGCCGGCAGCTCAAAAGGCAACTGGCTAGGTTGGGGGTCAGCAAGAGCTTAGAGAAGGCTGGGATTAAGCCCGGTGATAGAGTTCGCTGTGGAGATTTGGAATGGGAGTGGTAATAGAATGAATATCGGGGTGCTCGGGGGGACTTTTGACCCGATTCATATGGGGCATCTCATTATAGCTGAGGAAACAAGAGCCCGACTAAATTTGGCTGAGATTCTTTTTGTGCCCGCAGGCCAGCCGTGGCTAAAGGCGAATAACCTTATCTCACCTGCCGAGCACCGTGTCCAGATGGTGCGCCTGGCTACTGCCGGTGAACCTTACTTCAAACTGTCTACTATGGAGATAGAGCGGGCAGGTCCCTCCTATACGGTTGACACCATTGCTGAGCTTAAGGGTCAAATTGAGGCTGGGGATAAGCTATTTTTCATTTTGGGTTGGGATAATTTGATTCAGTTGCCACAGTGGCATGAGCCATCCCGGCTGGTTACAATGTGCCGCTTGGTGCCCGTCCCTAGAGTCGGCTACCCATCTCCTGACTTTAACTCTCTGGAAGAGGCTATCCCCGGCTTATCTCAGAGTATTATCATGCTTGATACGCCGCAGATAGAGATTAGTTCCTCAGAAATTAGAGACCGGGTCGTCCGGGGCTTGTCCATTCACCACCTCGTCCCCGAGCCGGTAGAGAGGTATATTAAGGAGCATAGGCTATATTTTACCCAGTAGTGAAATTTACTCGTCGTCTTAGCCATTGTCTTTATAAATTCTCCTTAAGGTATTGGGCGAGTTGTTTCTTCTGATTCTTGTTAGCATCTAATAATAGAAGCTGCGGCCAGTTTGCCCTTCTTAGAACTTCACCGAGGGGTACGCCGTACGCATCGGCTAGTTGGTACAATATATAACCACGAAGGCATTGTCGTCGTCTTTCTCCTCTCTCTATCCTGCAAATTGAACTTTTGGACGCTTTAATATTTTTTCCTACTTCTGCCTGAGTCAGCTCCTTATTTATTCTTTCGGTCGTCAGGTATTTAGCAAGAGAAGTAGGTCTTTCACCTATCGAATGTGGTTTTCGCTTTGCCATCAATAATTATCCTACATGATTAATTTATAAAAAGTGAGTTGGCACGTGAAATTATGAGCTAAAGTTGACAATGTGTCAACTTTATGCTATCCTTAGGATGATAAGAGAGAGGGTTGGCGGAAAACTTTGAAACATGTTAAGATTGCAAGCGACATTATTTCGTTGTCAGTATAGAACATATGTACTAGAATTGGAAGTAGGAGTGAAAGGAGGTGAAGGCAAAAAGGTTTACTTTCAAAGCAGCTTAGGTATAAATCAAAAAGGAGGGAAACAAGAATGGGAAGGGAAATGACTAAGCAGTTTAGCCCAGAGGATGTGATTACAGCCTTACTTGCTTTTCTTCCGGGGGAATTTGATAATGACCCTGAGAAAATACATAGAACGATCAGAAACCTACAGCAAAAAGAGGAGTATAGGGATTTGCTGGAAGGTTTTGAATTTTTAGATTACCCACGCTTCCCGTACTCACCTTTGCTGGGGCGTATACTCAACCGGCTTCAAGAGTCAAGGCTTTTGTCTTCCCGCAATCCTGATTACAGGGTGTATCAAGTAAAACAGGTTTCAAGGGAAGCGATTGTGTCTTACTTCGTGGGGGAAGGGGAAGTTTTATATGAACAACGTGACAAATTGAAAGCAATCGCCTCAGAGTTGGAGAAAGAGCTAAAAAGTGTCGAGCCCTGATCCCAGTTCCCAAGGTGCGTCACAGGAGACTAGAGGCGAAAAATCGTTCGTTGACGAGATAGAAGAGTATGCCAGTTTCCTTTTAGCGCATTATGTCCCACAAAAGATTGCAGAAAGAAAAGTCATTCATGACCCTATTTTAGGTTCGAATATTTTTAAGCCTTATGAAATTGCTCTTATTGACTCCCCATTTTGCCAGCGCCTTCGAAGGATTACTCAGACAGATGTTGCATCGTTAGTATATCCCTCTGCCAACCACAACCGATTGGAGCATTCTCTCGGTGTCGCTACAATTGCCGGTAGGATTCTTGAAAGCTTATTACGACGGCAAGGCCCTGCCCAACATGGCCCTGTGACAGAGTCTGCATGGATGGAAGTGCGTATTGCGGCTATTCTTCATGATATAGGTCATGGCATCTTTTCGCACATCTCAGAAGAAATCTTTCAGAACTTCCCTGAAGTCGAGCTATATCGCTTACAAAATCGTGGTAAATTTAGTCAAGAAAAGCCACATGAGATGATAAGCTATATGATAATTAATAGCCCTTCATTTCAGGAATACTTTAGGGAGAAGATAGTAAAACAATACAACCTTCCTGCTGATATTGAGCTCGAAAACATTGGTGAGTTTATTATCCCATCGGGCGGCAAAGATGAGCTTCGAGGATGGCAAGCGGATATCATAAATGGACCCTTCGATGCTGACAAATTCGATTATCTTCAACGAGATGCCTACTTTTCCGGACTGAAGATAGGCATTGACCTAGACCGATTTCTCCATTGCGTTTGGCTAGAGTCACAGCCAGATAAGCCTCGGCAGTTAAAGATTATGACATCAGGAGCCATCACTTTAGAGCAAATCTTATTTGGCAAGGTATTGCTTTACAATACTATCTATCATCATCAAAAGATTCGTGCAGCAGAATGTGCAATTAAGGGAATTTTTGAGATATTAGAGGCTCACCCTGATAATCCTGAATACCAGATTCATGAGCGAAAGATGAAGCGAGCCATAGATTTTCTGTATGTCACTGAAGAGGATGTCTTTTCGCTAGATAACAAACCCGAAGAACTCAAGGTTTATATTCAGCGATTTCTCAATAGAGAGCTGTTTAAGCGTGCGCTTGTTATCTCGGCTGATACTGTGGTTGACCCAGAAAAGTCACCAGGCTATGAAAAGTTCAAGTCGTTAGTTGAGAAGCCTAAAGAACTTAAAGACCTCAGGCGCGAGCTTGTAGAGGCGCTCAATAGGAAATACTCTATTCACGATATATGGATAGACCTGCCTCAGACTCTGACTTTTGAAGATGCTTCAATGGCTAGGATTCAAGATGAAAAAGGCGAGCTAAAGTATTTGGGTGATATTTTTCCTATTGATGAGTGGCTAACTGCGTATGGGTCTAACAAGTGGAAGGGTTATGTGTTTTGTCCCCCTGGCGAAAAAGAGAGAAACGAAGTAGGTAGGAAAGCCGCTGAACTGCTCTCGGATAAATATCATTTTTCTTTAAAGCTTGAGGAAGCTCTTGACCAAGCAAAAGTAAGATAAGCCATTAAATATCAAGGTTTCTGACACTTTTGGCGTGGGCCTGGATGAAGGCTTTGCGGGGTTGAACCTCCCCACCCATTAATACACTGAATATGCTGTCGGCCTTAGCGGCATCGTCTATGCTTACTGAGAGCATAGTGCGGGTAGCTGGATTCATGGTGGTTTCCCACAGTTGCTCGGCGTTCATCTCCCCTAAACCTTTGTAGCGCTGAACCTCTACCTTCTTGGCCCCTTTTAGACCACGGAGCACCTCTTCCTTTTCCTGCTCAGAGTAAACCCAGTGTTCCTGCTTGGACGCTTTAATGCGGTAGAGGGGTGGCTGGGCAATAAACAGGTGGCCTTGGTTAATAAGCTCCACCATATGGCGGAAGAAGAAGGTAAGCAGCAGGGTACGAATATGAGAGCCATCAACATCAGCGTCGGTCATCAGGATAAGCCGGTGATAACGGAGCTTTGACAGGTCAAATTCAGTATCTATACCAGCCCCCAGGGCAGTAATGATGGCACGGATTTCTGCATGAGATAGCATCTTATCTGATGACGCCTTTTCCACATTGAGGATTTTGCCTCGCAGTGGCAGGATAGCCTGGAAACGTCGGTTCCGTCCCTGTTTGGCTGAGCCGCCGGCTGAGTCGCCCTCTACCAGATATAGTTCGCGGAGAGAAGGTTCCTTCTCTGAGCAATCAGCCAGCTTCCCCGGCAGGGTGCCGGTATCCAGACTACTCTTTCTGATAATTAAATCACGAGCCTTGCGGGCGGCTTCTCTAGCCTTAGCTGAGGTAAGGCACTTGTCTAAAATCCTTTTAGCGTCATCGGGGTGCTCCTCAAGGTAGAGGGATAGTCCCTCACCAACGACACTCTCTACCAGACTTTTGATTTCAGGATTACCCAGCTTGGCTTTAGTTTGTCCCTCAAACTGCGGTTCAGCCAGCTTGACACTAATAATAGCCGTGAGCCCTTCCCGGACATCATCACCGACTAAATTGGGCTCGTCTTCTTTGAGAAATTTGTTTTTATGGGCATAGTCATTAAGCACCCGGGTTAGCGCTGTGCGGAAGCCAGTAAGGTGAGTGCCTCCGTCCACGGTGTTAACGCAGTTAGCAAAGCTAAAGGTGGACTCGGTAAAGCTATCATTATACTGAAGGGCTACCTCAGTTACGGTGCTGTTTACCATTTTAGAGATATAAATGGGTCTGGGATGACGGACTAGCCGGTTTCGATTAAGGTGGCGCACGAAGCCAGTAATTCCACCCTCAAAGTAAAAGGTCTTTTCGTTGTCCCTCCTTGCATCCCTAAAGTATATTTCTAGCGCCTTGTTCAGATAGGCCATTTCTCGCAGGCGCTCGCTCAGAATATTGAAATCATAGCTGGCTTTACCGAATATCTCTTCATCGGCGCAGAAGGTGATGGTAGTGCCAGTATCACTGGCCTGGCCAACCACCGCTATCTCTCCCTGGGGTATGCCCTGCCGGTATTCCTGTTGGTATAGTTTGCCATCGCGTCTGACATTAATCCTGAGCCAGGAGGAAAGAGCATTCACTGCTGAGGCACCTACCCCGTGTAGCCCACCTGACACCTGGTAGGTCTTGCCGCCAAATTTGGCTCCAGCGTGGAGAGTGGTCATCACCGTCTCTAGGGCTGATATGCCGGTTACCGGGTGAATATCTACCGGAATGCCCCGCCCATTGTCTTCAACCCTGACGGCACCATCTTCTAGAATAGTGGCTAATATCCGGCTGCAGCAGCCAGCCATGGCTTCATCAATGCAGTTGTAGACAATTTCATAGACCAGGTGGTGCAGCCCACGCTGGTCAGTGCTGCCAATATACATGCTTGGTCGGCGGCGGACTGCTTCCCGCCCGCCCAGAACCTGAATATCCTCGGCGGTATACTCACTATTTAGTTGCTCCGGTGGTAAAGAGGCATCTTGTGTCATAGTTAGACTCTACTCCATTGTTGGCAATGAGCAGACATAAGGGTTGAGAGGGGTGGTTTTAGATAGGTAGGATAAGCTAATGTACAAGCTGAAGAATTATAAGTAATTTCTAGACACGATGGGACATTCATTAATACTATTATAGCATAATTTAGCTACGAAGTGAAGCTGAGGCTAGCTAGCGCAGTTCCGTTTCTAGCTCACTAATAGGTATCGGTTTCTGCTGGGAGGTGGTCATATCCCGCAGTATAACGGTGCCAGTCTTTATTTCTTCCTCGCCGATAATCACTGCCTGACGGGCACCGAGGGTATTGGCCTGCCGTAACTGGGCCTTGAGGCTTTTGTTACCAAATGCCTCTAGTACCGCAATGCCAGCCCGTCTAAGCATTGAGGCTAACTTTACTGCTTCATCTCTAGCTTCATCACCGATATAGGCGATAAAAACCTGGGGTCGGGGTAGAGCTGGGATGGGGACATTCTGTTTCTTTAGATTGAGTATTATCCGTTCCAGTCCAGCAGCGAAACCAGCCGCCGGGGTAGGCTTACCTCCCAGTTCCTCAATCAGGTCGTCATAGCGTCCCCCACCACCTAGAGTGCTCTGGGCACCCTCTTCCTCAGGCTGAATCTCAAATACTGTCCTGGTGTAGTAGTCCAGTCCCCGAACCAGCCGGTGGTTTACTGTAAAAGGAAGTGCAAGTAAGCCAAGATATTTCTTTAGCCGGTCAAAGTGCGCTTCACATTGCTGACAAAGATGGTCAATACTTCTAGGGGCAGAGTTGGCTATTTGCTGGCATAGGGGCTGTTTACAATCAAGCAGGCGTAGCGGATTTCTCCTTAGCCTGGTTTTACAGTCCGCGCACAGGTCACGGGCGTAGTTAGCATAATAATCCTTCAGGACAGCTAAATATGGTGGTCGGCACTGCTTACAACCGATGCTATTTAGCTGGAGCGACAGGTGGTGAAGGTTTAATGACGCAAAGAGTTGCCAGGTCATATCAATGACTTCAGCGTCAAGGGCGGGGTCACCATCGCCAATAGCCTCATAGCCAAACTGATGGTGCTGGCGGTATCTTCCCGCCTGGGGTCTTTCGTATCTAAAAATAGAGGCGATATAGTATAGCTTTACCGGTTGTGGTAAATTATGTAGTCCGTGTTCCAGGTAGGCTCGGCACACCGGCGCCGTGCCCTCTGGTCTCAGGGTCAATTGGTTTCCTCCCCTGTCTTCAAAGGTATACATCTCCTTGGTTACAATGTCGGTTTCTTCACCTATGCTCCGAGCAAAAAGCCGGGTGTCCTCAAAGACCGGGGTATCAATACGCTCATAGCCATAGAGCTGGCAGACATTGGCTACCTTTTGCTCTATGTAGCGCCAGTAGGCTTGCTCCTGGGGTAGAATATCTGTGGTTCCTCGCGGCGCCTGATATAGTGTCACTGTGACCTTGATAGTAAGCCCTATTATAGAGATGTCAGGTAACAGCCACGTCTGATCTGATATAGTTAAATGGCCCAATATAGTTAAAGATTCAGCTCGGCGAGTCTCAGGCATTACCCTAACCTCCTAAGGGAATTCGTTATATTGCCTGCATTTTGGACAGTGGACAACGATATTGCTGATTTGGCCCTGGCGTACCTTCTCCGCTAGAGTGGCTCCGCACTTCCCGCATATGTAGTCCACGTCTCCTTCACCCCTGAAAGCTGGGCTAACCTTGGCTTCTATTACTGTGCGACTGCCTTCACGAGGTTTAGGAATGGTGCTCAGCTTTATTTGCTTTATTTCCATCTCCTCATCTACCTTCTATTTTAAGCTAGAATACAGTATTAGCGCCAGATTTGTAAAGAGAGATTGTTTGGCAACTCCCTCTTCCCACCCGCCCACCCTCAGTGACATCGGGCTGTGCCTCCATGCCCTGCTTTTCTAAGCTCGCATCTGAAGCTTTGCCCCCTCTAAAATCCCTCTACGTACTTGGGGCTGCTTATTAGGGTAGTTTGAAGGGGCACTAGCCCCTTCAAAAATAGTTATCTCCCCCTCTCCTTTTAAGGAGAGGGGGACAAAGGAGGTGAGGTCAGTCAATAATTTGTAACGGTGAATTTTACATGAGTAGCCTGATTGGTCTATACTAAAATATAATCTTAGCTATAGTTAAGGGAGAAGGAGCGGCAAAATCTTGGCTACTGTGGGGGTAATGAGTTTTAGTCGGCTCATAGACAAGGCTCGGGAATATCTTTCGCCAGAGAAGATAGCTCTGGTTGAGAATGCCTATAATTTTGCCCTGAAGGCGCACCAGGGGCAGGTGCGTAAGTCAGGCGAGCCCTTTGTTGAGCATCCGTTGCAGGTGGCGCTTATACTGGTTGAGCTTCAACTGGATGCCAGCACTCTAGCCGCCGCTCTGCTACATGATGTCCCGGAGAACTGTGGGATACCTGTTTCGGAGATTGAAGCCAAGTTTGGTGCCGACATAGCCAAGCTAGTCGATGGCACCACTAAGCTGGGCAAGTTCTCCTTGCGAGCCCCGAGTAAGGGTGTAGCCGCTGGACAACAGCAGGCGGAAAACCTGAGGAAGCTGCTAGTGGCCATGGCTGAAGACCTCCGCGTAGTGTTTATTAAGCTAGCTGACCGACTGCATAATATGCGAACCTTAGATGTCCTGTCACCAGAAAGACGGCGGGGCATCGCTCAGGAGACTTTAGAGATATATGCTCCCCTAGCCCATCGGCTGGGGATATGGGAGCTAAAGTGGCAGCTGGAAGATTGGTCCTTCCGCTATCTGGAGCCAAGGAAGTATCGCCAGATTGTTAACCTAGTTGCGGCTAAACGTGTCCAGCGGGAGAGCATTGTCGCTCAGGTAATCCAGATTTTGAAAGCTGAGTTTGACCGGATAGGTCTCAGAGCTGAGGTATCGGGTAGACCCAAGCACATCTACAGTATATACCAGAAGATGCAGAGGTATGCTGCTCAGGGTAAGCACTTTGATGATATACATGACCTGCTTGCCCTTCGGGTATTGGTGGGCACGGTGCCGGATTGTTATAGTGCG
>Ga0114930_10003656_pt1 | contig 13344 bp, 10 predicted proteins | sample AnhtaG_FD_87300 | JGI IMG/M metagenome (GOLD analysis project Ga0114930, IMG submission 87300) | Deep subsurface microbial communities from Anholt, Denmark to uncover new lineages of life (NeLLi) - Anholt_01485 metaG | ecosystem: Environmental > Aquatic > Marine > Oceanic > Sediment | place... | reverse complement strand
GCAACCGGAGATACTCCGCCAGAAAAGCTTGATTGTGCCATTGATTTTACTCCTGTAGGGGAGCCGGTCAGGGAGGCGCTTGGGGTTTTGAAAAAAGGAGGAAGGGTTGTTATAAATGCAATCAGGAAAATTAATCCTATCCCAGAATTAGATTATGCCAAATACATGTGGTATGAGAAGGAGATAAAGAGTGTGGCCAATGTTGCCAGAAAAGATGCCCAGGAATTCTTACCATTAGCAGCTCAAATTCCAATTATACCTACTGTCAAAGAGTTTGAGTTTGATCAGGCTAACCAGGCCTTACTTCTGCTAAAGCAAGGGAAAATGCAAGGTGCAGGGGTTTTAAGAATGCCGGATTAAGTCGATTTTTGTGAAAGAGAAGGTGTTTATTTGAGGTGTGATGTCATTTTAGAACTGATCTACTAATAGCTAATCTACGACCCCGAAATAATCAGATAAAACTCGATCTGCTATTGGTGAGTCAAGATAATAACCGCCATTGCGGACAGTGTTTATAGCTGCTATCAGATTTTCTTCATCAGAGTCCTTTAATACATATCCTTTGGCACCTGCCTTTAAAACCTGATCGATATATGACTTCTTGGCATGCATAGAGAGAATAACGGCCTCTGTATCCAGAAGTCTTTCTCTGATCTGGTTTAATAAGATACCTATACGCATAGGCAGTTATAGCAAATCCCCCTGGTATATTTACCCCTTTAGATGTTAGCCTTTGATACATCTCTCCAGGGGAGGCATTTTTGCCTCCCACAAGGGGCACATCACCTATGCCAATCTCATCAAACCAGAGGATAAGCTTTTTTTCTCTTTCCACTGCCATAATAGTCTCCTTATTGATGGTTGAGGTTTTCGTATATCATTAAAAAAAGGATGTTGTCAATTTGCAAAGAGGAGACGAATCATCTTGAAATACAATGCCTATCATCATTATTTTATCTCAACCCATCTTCCTTTTTGGCCTCTTCTTTTTTGAGACCACCAATTCTTGGTAAAGGTCTGCCAGAGTTTGTGACTACTAATGCAACGAGGATTTCATCCTCTCTAGGAGCATCCTGGACGCTTACGGGCATAGCATCAAAATGGGTACGCACAAAGGCCGCATCTTTATAATGTGTAGGAACGTCAAGCTCTGTGCCCGGTCCGCCCATCTTTGCTGCCGATGGTATAATTGCCTTACCTCCCCCAATTGCCTCTCGAAAAGGGGCGCCTAACTTTGGATGCAGGATGGCGTGACCATGTTCAAGCTCACCATTCATGCCGATGATGACCCCCTTACCATATCCCTCGCATTCCTCCTTTGTGATTCCGAGGGTCTCACGTGCCATATTGCCTAACATTTCACCAAGCTTTACACCATCCTCTGTAAGCTCACTCAAATCTTCCTGGTACTTGCCGGCAAAGGGGTTCTTGATAACTGCTATGGCAGCAGCTCTTTTAATAGGTTTAGGGAGATCCTTTCCCATCTCTTTTCTGGTATCTTCCACAATGGTGACAAATTTTCTAATTTCCATTGTTACCTCCTATTTAATATATCGGAATTTCTAAAACTTACTGAAATTACAAGCTGTTTAGTTCAACATATTTGTGCCATCAACATGGAATGATTTTCCTTATCCAATTGATTGCTCAGGCCCGCTTATAACACATTTTTTTACTGGCGGTGGCGTATTACGGCTTACCTGTGCCCTTACCACACCATCGACCATGACCAGCCCAATCCCTGGAATATCACCGGCCTCGATCGCACCAACTGCATCATTGCCAACTGACCCCATTGGTGTATCTATCATTATAAGATCTGCCTCATAGCCCTCCCTGATTAAACCTCTATTGAGTTTATAGCATCGTGCCGTGTTTCCTGTTGCCATGGCAACAGCTTCAGATCCTGAGATCCCACCGAGGGAAGAAATCAGATTCAGCGTTCTCAATATACCCAAGGATATAATCCCAGTTCCTGATGGCATATCGTTTCCTATAATGACCCTGTCCATCGCATTGTTTTCCTTAATCATCTTGATGGCTTCAACAGCAACAAGTGGATTGCCACACTGGACAATTTCAAGAAACAGATTCGTCTCTTTGATTAAGGTCTCCACCTCAGACAAAGGAATTGATGTTGGCCCGCCATTCAGGTGAGCAACGATATCAGGATCAGTAGCTTTCACCATTGCCGCAGTAACCGTAGAACTTCCCGGAATAGAGGTCCCACCAGTATGCATCATAACTGTCATCCCATATTTCTTCGCCCATTTAACCATGGGGGCTGCATCTTCCGGTTGCTTGATACTTCCGAGACCAATCTCCCCAACATGTCTCACCCCTTCCCTGGCCATTTCCTCAAAGTCCTTTTCATTTAGGCCTTTTTCCAATATCAGTCCACCACCGATCACCTTAACACCCCCGGGCCTGAAATTTGCGTATGTTTTGGCAGATATAATGGCCAGTGCCTTTGTGCCAGCAGCATCTTTCGGGCGTCCAGGATAGTGGACTTCTCCGGCGGAAATAACAGTTGTGACACCGCCGTGTAACTCTCCCTCAATAAAATTAGATGCGAATTGGCGCGGTGTGTAATCACCAACACAAACATGGCAATGGGAATCTATTAATCCGGGTGCAACTGTCGCTCCATTAATATCTATAATTTTTTCCACATCCCCTGTCCCCAGATCGCCCTCCTTTCCTATGGCAGCAATGATAGGGCCATCAATAAGGATGGAGTCGCCTTCTAAAACCGGATTGGCAATATCTCCAGACAACATAGTCCCAATGTTTCTTAGCAATATCTTGGCCATGTTATTCTCCTTCTTTATATAGAATCTGTTATAATTATATTATTCAGGATTTATTTCATTACCAAACACAGTATTTTTACCATCACCCGATTTATGCCAGCCACGTGGAATGGTGGAAAAATGGAATAGTGAGTGGTAAAAGCAGAAAAAGATCATTTTTAACAGTTTTTTTCTTTAAACCCATTATTCCAACATTCCAGTTTTCCAGTTTTCCAATTGGGGCGAAGCCCCTAAGTTCTGTTTATGGCCTTTTTAAAGTATCCCACTGTATCCACATGATCTTTAACTGATATAACAGCCCCATAAATCAGGTCTCTTTCCATTAACATAAGGGCTTCTGATCTGCCCCTGCTTAAGGCTGTCTCTATTTCATCTTCAGATAAATCCCCTACCGAATGAGTAACTTCAACTCCCTGAAGATCTGTATCAGGATAAACAGATTCTGCCAGAACCTTTTTTACCGAAGGAGAGTTAATTGCTGTTTTATTTCCCAGGTAGGTTGCTGCCGCGTCAGCCATTGAAGCCTGATCAGCTATTACCGTGACTCCGTCCGCTACTCCGAGGGTAAAGCTACGACCCTCAATCCCACTTGTACAGATTCCGCAATCCCTATCGATTAAAACATGGTAATTCAAATCTTCTCTCATAAGATTCAGGCGAAGCCCTACGATTGCGCTATCCCCTTCCCTCAATCTGATAGCTATATCCCCGCCGTTGTTGACTATAATTTTAGTAGCCTTAGTTTTAAGCAGATAATCCGCTACCATATCCGATGTGGCTCCAGCTACAGCCACCAGCGGGGTAAAATCAGGGTCATTGATAACTTGGGCTGCTGAGATCATTTCCTTGACAACTTGTGGATAGCTATCTTCAGGCTTTAGTGTCAGAGCCTTCTTTTTGATAACAGGAAGAAAATTGGCCAACTCCTCCAAAATCTTCAAGGCATATTGCGCCCCCTCAATGGCTGCCCCTGAGAGGGGACCCCCATTCTGGGAAACCATAATTGTGGCATAGAGAGGGCCTGAATCGACCAAGGCCAATCCTTCTTTTAGAACTCTTATCATGGCAACTTTCTAATATGTTGCTTTAGCGCTTTTAGTGTCTTAATTGATCCCTCATGTCCCCCGATTTCGAGATAATCTTTTAGCTTCATAGTTATCTCTACAGGAACCACTACTGCTGGTGTAGGCACCCATGTAAAGGCATGAACCTTTACCTGGCTCACATCTACCAAGAAGTTTATCCCGCCTCCAGGCAGAATATAAACAGGAGATCCACCTACTGTCAGTTTGGCCTTATTTTCATGTATTGCCTGAGTTAGCTTCAGCGGATGCTCAGTCACCCCTTTTCTTGCGCTACCGCCGCTCCCGCCTACAAAGACTGCTGACACCTTAGAGTCTTCACAGTTGCTTGATATCATGTTAATGGTGGTTTGGGCTTCTGGTGTAAGCTCAATTTGATGCAGTTTCCCTGCATTATCAAGCTCGTACATTGCCGCCTTTTTGCCTGTTGACTCTGTAATCAGTAACCTCATCCCGGGGCGCGCAATACCCATATCTATGTCGTCAATAATGTCCAGAGGATCACCAATATTTGTTCCACCCCACCCATGACCAGCCTCGGCTACAGCAAAATACCTCCCGGGGGTGCTTTCCATCCCCTTCAGCTTTAGGCCGCTATATTTAGCGCCAAGCGCCTGACCTGCTTCATGTCTGGTAAACAGGCTTGTTATATGGTAGTCAATGACAATGACATCGTCTGCCGATCTCAGGAACTGCTGGGCAAATATTCCGGCGCAAGCACTGCCACAGCCGACTCGCATCTTCTCTATAACTTCCTCATTGATTGATGGTGCCTTACCAACCTGAAGCCTCATTGAAGCCCCACCATCTGCCTTTAGGGCAACCTCCTTTTGGTTGGCGATATCTACCATCAGTCTAACAATAGCACTGCCACCCTTTTTAGTTAGTAACACCGGCCCACCCAGTGAAAGCATCTTGCTACCGTATTGTTCTGTAGTAACATGACCGACCCTCACCTGACCCTCGAGGTCACACCTCAGACAGCGTTCTGCCTCTATGATTGCCATTGCTTCTGTGTAACCATGCTCTACCTCGTTGAAGTTATTGACTCTCTCGGTAACAGGAACCAGGGGTATCTCCAAGCGTTTTTCATCTGGCGGCTTTAAAACATCTAACGGCATGTCTATCCCCTGCGACGGGGCCAGTGTCTCCTCAATTATCCCCTTCCCCCCTAAATACCTATCTATTGATATTGCCGCCTTCCTGCCCGCTGCAATCGCATCAATCACCGAAGCAGGGCCAGTCGCAGCATCACCACCAGCGAACACCCCATCTCTACTTGTCCGCAGAGTATCAGGATTAATCTGCAATGTATTACCGTTAACTTGCTTCAGGCCAAATTGGCCGGGTATATCCGGAGTTTCACCAATGGCCACAATAACCGTGCTTGCCATTATATCAAACTCGCTACCAGTTACAGGCTCCGGGCGTCTCCTGCCACTTGCATCTAATTTCCCCAGCTTCATTTGAATGCATTGCATCTTAAGCTGGCAATCATCTGGTATTATCCTGGTGGGGGTGGCAAGGAATTGAATGTCTACTCCCTCGTGCAGGGCTGCCTCTACCTCCTCACCCATAGCTGGCATCTCAGCCCTGCTTCTGCGATAGACAATAGTTACATCTCTGGCGCCAAGGCGGAGAGCAGTACGCGCTGCATCTACAGCGGCATTACCACCACCGATGACAGCTGCCTTACCCTGGAGACGATTACTCTTACCGAGCTTGACTTCCTTGAGGAAGGGTAAACATTGCATTACTCCAGGGCTGTCCTCGCCCTCGATTCCCAATCGTATCCCTCTATGTGCGCCGATAGCAAAAAAGATTGCAGCGTAGCCCTTCTCAAAAATCCTGTCCAGGGAATCAACCTTGGTATTAGTCCTTATTTCAACCCCAGCTTCTCGTATTATGTCTATTTCTTGCTCTATTATCTCTTTAGGCAAGCGGTAGTCAGGGATTCCTACACGCAGCATACCTCCAACAACGGGTAGTTCCTCAAACACGGTGACACTATGGCCTAATTTAGCTAAGTAATATGCGGCTGTGAGTCCTCCCGGTCCTGAGCCAACAACGGCGACTTTCTTGCCAGTTGGCTCAGCATGTCCTGACCCTATTTTCCACAACCCTTTATCCTGGTCTGCAATGAAGCGTTTAAGCGCCCTAATGGCAATTGGGCCCCCCAGCTGGCTCCGTAGGCAATTGATCTCACAGGGATGTAAACAGATGCGACCACAAACAGCAGGAAAGGGTATCCTCTCCCTGACAACGGATATGGCTTCTGCAAACTTGCCCTGGCCGATCAGGCGAATGTAACGGGGCACATCTATCCCTGCCGGACATGCTTCAATGCAGGGCGCTGATACCCCCTCCTCGCCCTTGTCTATAAATACCGGGGCCCCCTCCTCGCCAATGTATTCATCTGTATCAATCTTAATCAGCATCCCGCCATAGCTCAGCGGCGCCTCTGTTACTACGGTTACCACATCCACACTATCAACCTTTGACTGGACTATATGCGGGGCTGGCTTGAAATCGGGATAGGTAGTACCAGCACCAATAGCTGTGATAAGGGGCCTCCTAATGGCAGGCTCTGGCTCCTTCCCTACAATATCCTTCACATCTGTTAGAGAATGAAGAGGCATATTGCGAACTAACTTCCCATCTTGATTTGTATATCGGAAGCATGCCCCTGTTTGCCCGGGTTTAATCTGGCATTTGATCGGACAACATTCGCACAGAATTGCACCAGAAATAGGCTCGATTTCAGGTATTAGGGCATTTACAGGACAGACTCGGTAGCAAGCTCCACACTCTACGCAGTCTTCGCCGATAACCGCCTTCTTATCCTTAAGGGAAATAGTATCCTTGGGGCAGTCAGGTACACAAATTCCGCATCCATTACACTTTTCTGGATCAATCCTCAAAATGCTGTCCTGTTATATTCTGATATTGTCCGCTTGTTACTTGATACTAGATGCTGGATGCTTGATTCTTGATGTTTTTATCAAGTATCCAGCATCTTTAATCCTCGACGGTTTGCCTATCTCGGGCCGGTATGGGCCGGGAAGGCAAAGCCTTCCTAGTTCAAACCCAACGCGTGATTACCGTCTTCTCATCCATGAACATCCTCATAGAGGCCATCCTGGATTTAGCAGTGCCCACAAACGATTCCCTCCTGGATCCCAGAGGGAAAAAGGCATACGGCTGTGCCACAGCCACATTTACTGCTACATTTCCCACATTGACCTCTCTGATGTACTTGCGAGCGTTCTTACCGCTCTGCGTCATGATGGATGCTGAGTGTCCAAGATTCGTCTTGGTGTTGATCCACTCTATAGCCTGGTCAAGACTGTCCGCCCTGATAAGGGCTGCTACCGGGCCAAATGCCTCCTCCTTGGCCATGGACATATCAACATTCACATCTTCTATTATTGTGGGGCCAAGGAAATAACCACCAGGATAGTCTTTTACCTTCACTGTTCTGCCATCAAGCACTATCTTTGCCCCTTCCGCCAATGATTGCTCTATCCACTCCACCACCTTCTCTTTTCCGGCCTGGGTAGTCATTGGGCCAAGTTCTGTCTCTTCATCGAGTCCATAGCCGAGCTTCATGGCAGCGGCGGCCTCTTTAAATTTGCTCTTTACCTCATCGTAAATATCTCCAATAACGACTACGTTATCAACACCCAGACAACGCTGACCCGCCATACCAAAACATGCCCTCAGGAGCCAGACAATTCCCTGATCCACATCAGCATCTGGCATGATAACGCAATGATTTTTACCATTCCCGTTAATGGATGATGTCTTTCCCAGTTTCCCGCACAACTCAAAAAGCTCCCAGCCTGCCTTATTAGATCCTATAAACCCAACCCCTTTTATTTCCGGTTGTGACAATATCTCTTTATTAATATTTCTCCCTCCGTGAATGAGGTTTATCACCCCTGGTGGGAAACCTGCCTCTTGTGCCACTCGACAGATGGCTTCTGCAGCTACAGGGGCCTGTCTGCTTGGGCTTACCACGACCGTACATCCGGCAGCCATGGCATAGGGAACAAAGGATGACCAGGCATGCATGGGAATATTGCCAGGGGTTATGATGAGAAAAGCGCCCAGCGGTTCCCATATGAGGTATTGGTCAATGCCTGTAGCTACTTGATCCAGATGTTCGTTTCGTTTAGCTAAACCGTACAGGGCAGAACAGGCAGATTCAATGTTTTCAATGACCCTGCTCACAGAACCCTTGGCTTCCTCTATCGTCCTTCCGTGATCCTGGCTCAAAATGCGGCATAGTTTATCATAATGCTCCATGAACTTTCCCCGCATATTGAAGAGTAGAGTTGCCTTATCTCGCAGAGGGAGGTCCCCCCATTCCTTGAAGCCCCTGTGTGCTGCTTCAACAGCAGCACGAGCTTCTTGCATGGTTGCTGTCGGGAATTCCGCAATCACCTCATCTGTCGCAGGATTGGTATCTTCATCGATGTTAGTAGAGTCTGAATCTATCCACTCACCATCAATAAAAAACTTTAATCTTCCATAATTGCTCTTAACTTCCTGTAATTTCATAAAACCTCCATCATGAATGAAACTCAAATTTAAAGCCCTTAGCGTTGCCCCTCATCAAGCTCTTTATGAACCTCTAACCCCTTTACTATATGTTCCTTTGTTAGGCGTTCTGCCAATACCCTATCCCTTGCCTTAATTGCCTCCAGAATCTGTCGGTGGTATCTACAGGAAGATATGAGATGTCCTTCTTTAGTAAAGGATCTATAACTGACTCTCTTGATCTGATTATTCAAAGATTGGACCATTTTTTTCAACCTTCCGTGTCCTGCTATAATTGTAGTCGTTTCATGAAAAAGATTATTTAGCTCCTCGTATTTTATAATATCAGGGCTGCTGTCATCATTAACGATCGTTTCCATCTGTATTACTATTTTCTCCATCTTCTCGATGTCATTATCAGAAATCCTATCAATCGCAAGAGTTACCGCAAGAGTATAAAGGGCAATCTTTAAGGTATAAATTTCCCAAATGTCGTTTTTTGTTACCTCTGAGACAAACACACCTCGCCTTGGTTCCCGCCTTACCAGACCCTCTGCCTCCAGTATCTTAAATGCCTCACGGACAGGAGGACGACTTATTCCTAACTGGGAAGAGATTTCTTGCTCTTTAATCCTCTGGCCCGGCCTTAACTTCCCTTTAATAATCATATCCTCGAGATACTTGGAAGTATGGTCAACAATTGATTTTATCTTCATATCGTCCCCTAAACTCACAGGATTTATCAAATTCCAGCAATTATCGGTGAATTTGCAAGGGATTGAGATTGCTTCGCTTCGCTCGCAATGACGGGAAAGTTTTCGCAATGTCATTGCGAGGAGCGATAGCGACGAAGCAATCTCCATTTGGTTTTTCACCGAGAATTGTTGATCAAATTCCTTTGCCCAGCATCTTCATGACACGCTCTAATTTTGCAGGAAGATCTACAATCTTAATATTTAGGGCCTGGTTTATGGCACTGATAATCGCGGGTGCTGTGGGAATAAGGGCAGGCTCTCCCACACCCTTTGCACCAAACGGGCCGCTTGGTTCCTGGTCTTCCACGATAATCACCTCCACTGGCGGCACATCCATACTTGTGGGATAAAGATAATCAGTGAAAGATTTGGTTTTTCCTGGATTGAATTCTTCCATGAGGGCATAACCTATACCCATAGCTACACCACCGATTATTTGTCCCTCTACATTTGCTGGGTTAATGGCCTGACCAACGTCAACAGCAGCAATAACATGCTTTACGGAGACCTCCCCAGTTCCGGTATCCACCTCAACTTCGGCATAATAGGTGCCAAAAGTATAGGTGGCATAAGGAATTCCCTGGCCGGTTTCCTTATCCAGTAAGGTAATAGGAGGGTCGAAACGGCCTTCTCCTATAGCTATTTGACCTTTTCGATTTATTTTTTTAGCCAATTCTTTTAAAGTTATGATCTTATTGCCTCCTCTGAATTCTCCCCCCTTATAAGTTATAGCTTCGGGGGAAACCTTGAGTTGGCGGGATGCCTCCTCTGTCAATTTCTGGATAAGATTTTCGGCTGCTAACTTCACAGCATTTCCAGAGATATAGGTCTGCCGGCTGGCTGAAGTTGCCCCGGCATCGGTAGTTAAGCTAGTGTCTCCCCGAATAAGTTTCAAACTCTTATCAGAAACCTGTAATGCCTCGGCGGCGATCTGGGTTAAGACCGTGTCAGAACCCTGCCCGATATCGGCTGCCCCTGTATACAACGTTATCTGGCCATTCTCATCCACATCTATCTTGGCAGTTGATGGATTGGACAATCCTGTATTTCCGATACCATACCAAAAGGAGGCAATACCCCACCCCCTCTTTATCCACGGTCTTAGTTCTAAGGCCCTCTTCTTTATGTTCCTCTCTCTTCTTTCCTTAGCATCCTTAACCTTCTTTAAGGTCTCTCTAATTCCAACACTTGCATTTAATACCTGTCCTGTAGTTGTAGTAGATCCTAACTTCAAGGCATTTATCATGCGGATCTCGAAAGGATCTATACCCAGGGCTTTAGCCAGGGAATCCATCTGGCCCTCATGGGCAAACCCTACCTGAGGGACACCAAATCCCCTCATCGCCCCGGCCCATATCTTGTTGGTATAATAGACATCCCCGTGGATTTTAACATTAGGAACTTCATAAGGGCCGGCTGCATGAGCAGCGGCCCTGGACAACACTGCCAATCCATAGGAGGCATAGGCACCGGTATCAAGTGTAAATTTAACTTCAACAGCCGTAATTCGGCCGTCATTCTTAGCCCCTGTCTTATAATGCATTACCATGGCATGCCGTTTAGCCGCTGCTTGCATGGTTTCTTCCAGTGTATAGCGCAACTTTACCGGCCTTTTTAGGTGTTGAACCGCCAAGGCAATCAGTGCCTGAACGGATATATCGAGTTTTCCCCCAAATCCTGCGCCTGTAGTTGTCTGGACTATCCTGATCTGATCGACATCTAAGCCAAGGGCCGTAGCCACGTCACGCTGATCATAGTGAGGATTTTGTGTGGAGACATAAATAATAATAGTCCCCTTCTCATCAAGTATGCTTACACCTGTCTCTGTTTCCAGATAGCCATGGGCAGCCATAGAGGTAGTATATGTTTCCTCTATAATTATATCTGCTTCGGCAAAGCCTTTGTCTACATCACACTTAATGATATCCCGGGAGAAGAGTAGGTTGCCACCTTCGTGAATGGGCTCCGTAGCACATCTTTTGGCCTCTTCAATGCTGAAAAAAGGGGGGAGATCCTCATATTCCACCTTAACCGCCCTCGCTGCTTCCACAGCAATGGATTCGGTTTCAGCAGCCACCATAGCGATAGGATCTCCCACATACCTCACTTTTCTTTCTACCAAGATTTCCTGGTCCTTGTTAATAATGCCATACCGGTTAGGGCCTTTGATATCCTTAGAGGTAAATATCTTGATGACACCTGGGATGAGCTCAGCCGCTGAGGTATCAATTTTTTGAACTATGGCATGGGGACGAGTACTTCTTACGACTTTTAAATGGATGATATCATCTACCTTAATATCATCTGCATATGTTGCCTTCCCAAGAACAGCTTTTTCGGCCCCGCGTCTTTCTATACTCTTTCCCACTGTCCTCATTATATTCAACCCTTCTTATCTAAGGCATCCTTGATGGCCTTGATAACCAAACCTTTAAGTGCCGGCTTCTTATACTCAGGTATCCACTGGATATCAGTCTCATCGATCGCCCTATTAGAGACCTCTGCGGCCGCTAACTCAATGATCCTATCGCTTGCCCTTTCGCCCTCCAGGATCTTTTCCGCCTCTCGAATCCTTACCGGTGTTGGGGTAACTGAACCGGGAGCAATCCGTGCCTCAAGGATATGTTCCTTGCTTTCATCCATGAAAAGAATCACGGCTATACTCATCTGGGCAATATCCATGGCCCTTCTCCTGGTAACCCTTTGAAAAGAAAAAGGGGTATCCTCAGGCAACTTCTCCACCTCAATCTCTGCAATCAATTCATCCCTAGCAAGGATGGTTTTATGTGGTTCGAGGAAAAAATTGGCCACTGGAACCCACCGCTCCCCATCTCTGCTTATGATCTTAAGCCGAGAATTCAGGACCATAAGGGCCGGTACTGTATCTGCTGCTGGCGATGCATTGCCAATATTGCCGCCTATTGTCCCCTGGTTGCGAATTTGAGGTGAACCGATTACACCGGTACACTTGGAAAGCACAGGTGCATATGTATTTATAATATTAGATGTAACTAATTCTGAATGTGTAACTGTAGGGCCAATAGAGATCTTATCTTTGTGGACTTCTATCTTTTTAAATCCTGTAATGTCCATGAGATTAACAATGTAGTCAGCTTGGAGTTCTCCACTTCCTAATTTGACCATCAAATCCGTTCCACCTGCAATCACCTTTGATCTATCCCCATACCGGCTCAAAAAATCCGCTGTATCTTTTAAATTATTAAAGGATACGTAATCAAATTCTGGCAAAATCATGGCTTATTTTTCCTTAACTATTTGGCCGCGGATTTACGCTGATTACCGCTGATATTTTTTCTTTTATTATCTTTGTATTTAAACCTATCTTTGTTTATCTGTGTAAACCTGCCCGCCGTCTGGCAGGCGGGTCTGTGGCTCAATAGTTACATTTCTCTTTTTAAATGCAGCCTCGGTCGCCTCGACTATCTGCTGATAACCTGTACATCTACAAAGATTACCCGAAATCGCCTTCTTGATCTCCTTCTGATCAGCACCAGGATTCTCATCATATAGCTGCTTTAATGACATCAACATTCCAGGGGTACAAAATCCACACTGGACTGCTCCTTTATCAACGAATGCCTTTTGTAATGGATGAAGCGAGGTTTCTGTACCGAGGCCTTCAATGGTTTGAATGGTTTTTCCGTTAATCTGGGGGGCAAGGATAAGACAGGAATTAACGGACTTTCCATTTATCAAGACAGTACATGCACCACATTCCCCTGCCTCACATGCCTTTTTGGTTCCGATAAGGCCAAGTTGATCCCTCAACAACTCAAGTAAAGAGATATTAGGTGGAATTTCCATCTCTTTTTTTTGCCCGTTAATAACAAAACTAATATTCACCTTTTTCATCTGAAAATAGCCTTTTTTCACCCTCCCCCTCACCTCATAAGAGCTAACTTAAGAGGCTAATTCAATTTAAAAGTGTATTGAATATCGAATATCGAACAAGGAATTTCGAATTATGAGGTTTTCTTTTCCTTTTTTTTAGCCGTTTTTATACTTGTCACAAAAATCGAAATCAACTCATTATTTTCATCGATCAGGTATTTAAGTTTTGATGCTGGCTTTACAATATTTGCTCTCACAATCATAAGTAACCATATCCTTGTTTCTCGCAATTCTTTAAGG
>Ga0114930_10003654_pt1 | contig 13350 bp, 9 predicted proteins | sample AnhtaG_FD_87300 | JGI IMG/M metagenome (GOLD analysis project Ga0114930, IMG submission 87300) | Deep subsurface microbial communities from Anholt, Denmark to uncover new lineages of life (NeLLi) - Anholt_01485 metaG | ecosystem: Environmental > Aquatic > Marine > Oceanic > Sediment | place... | reverse complement strand
GCTAGGGAGCACAGGTTGTGGGTGATCGAGGACGCCTGCCAGGCCCACGGGGCACGGTACAAAGGCCAACGAGCAGGTGCCTTGGGCGACGCGGCAGCGTTCAGTTTCTACTATTCTAAGAACTTGGGTGCCTACGGCGAGGGCGGCATGGTGACGACGACCGTGGACGAGATCGCCGAACGAGTGCGGATGCTGCGGGACCACGGCTCGAAGCAGCGCTATCACCACGACTTGGTCGGCATGAATGGACGGCTGGACGAGATCCAGGCCGCCGTCCTGCGGGCCAAGTTGCAGCACCTGGATGCGTGGAACGCCGCACGCCGTCGTCATGCACAGTTGTACGGCGAACTCCTTGCCCATAGCCCGGTGGTACCCCCTGCGGAAGCGAGTTACGCTGAGTCTGTCTACCATCTGTATGTTATCCGGGTCGAAGATCGCGATGGGTTGAGACCCTACCTCCACGGCAAGGGCGTCGCAACAGGAATCCACTATCCCATTCCCATCCACTTGCAACCAGCTTATCGTGATCTGGGCTACGAGAAGGGTAGCTTCCCCGTCACCGAGGAATACGCCGAGCAGATTCTGTCTCTGCCGATGTATGCTGAACTCACACCCAGTCAGGTAGAATATATAGCCCAGGTCATCAGAGATTTTGTATCGAAATATAGCGTTGAGCCGCTTGTCCCTGAACCTGTTGGCTGATGAAGGCAGCTCGAGGGATGCAGACTGGGTACATGAGCGAGCAGATCGCCCTTTTCTTTGCTTCTCGGAAAGCCCTGACGTGCCTGTACCAGTTGGAAGGGAGAATGAATTGGATCGCCATGAATTGGACTATGGTTCAGCAGACGCCCGAAGGCAATCCTGAGAGACGCCATTTTACTATACGCACCATTATCGTCATTCCTACCTACAACGAGAGTGGCAATCTCCTTGCACTAGTAGATCAAATCGTCTCTCTCTCAGTGGATGACTTGCACGTAGTCATTGTGGATGACAACTCGCCTGATGGTACAGGGGACCTGGCCGATCAAATTGCACGCCGCAATCCCAATGTGCATGTCCGGCATCGGCCAGCGAAGCTGGGCCTGGGTACTGCCTACATCGCTGGTTTCCGACATGCTTTTGCACTAGCAGCTGACCGCATTATAACAATGGACGCCGATTTCTCTCATCGTCCACGTTACATTCCCCAACTCATCGCACGCAGCCGAGAGGATGACCTGGTCATCGGTTCGCGTTATGTGGACGGTGGTGGCACCCGGTTCTGTGGCTTGGGACGGCGGCTATTAAGCCGTGGCGCCAACGTCTTTGCGCGCAACATCTTAGGGTTACATGCGCACGACTGTACTGCCGGCTTCCGCTGCTATCGCCGCAAAGTGCTGGAAGCCATCGACCTGGACAAGATCTTCTCTGACGGTTACTCTTTCCTGATCGAGATGCTGTATAAATGCCAGGCCCGTGGGTTTCGTGTGGGTGAGGTACCCATCACGTTCGAAGATCGTCGACAGGGTCAATCCAAGATATCGCGCCAAGAGATATTCAAGGCTGCATATACGGTGATACGACTACGCTGGGAAGCGAGTTTCGACGCGCCCTTCCCAGAGCTACAACGAGGTAGAGGGCAATGAGAATGCCCTATTTCACGATGGAGTGGGAATAGATACAAGGCACTACCGTTTTCGAAGTCGATGACTTGGAGAACGAGAAGGACCAAACACGAGTTACCGAGTTCATGGAGCACTTTGCAGTCATGAGGCTACGGAAGGCCAAGGCGACAAATTGGATCACGCTCGCACGGATGCGAGCACTGCCGTGGTGGGATATCGTAGCCGCGGCCACGTTGTTGGCCTGGATCTGTGCTCTGATTTACATCCAGCAATTTCATCGAAGCTTCCTGCTACCAGATCACATCGCTTACTACTTTCCAGCAGCTCAGAAAGTTCTCGAGGGGCAAGGTTATCGAGCCTTCGAAGCGGATGTTTATCGTGGTCCGAGCTACCCCTTGGCGCTCGCCGTTGTCACACGCTTGCTTCATGGTGATATGTATGCGGCGGGCAAGGTGATCGGGGTGACATCCTCCACTTTGTTTCTGCTGTTTGCCTACTTGCTCCTGCGCAGAGTTTTTGGCTCAATCACAGCCCTGGCTGCCGTGCTGCTGACCATGGGGGTTAACACGTTTGCCTTTGTTTCTTGTGCGCATGGCACGGACATACCATTTGCGTGCCTGGCGATGGCCTCACTGTACTTCACCGCCCGCCACGAGAGACCGAGGCAACTCGATGCCATCCTGGCAGGATTCCTTGGTGGCCTGGCGCTTACTGTGCGTTGGCCAGGTTTGCTTTTGCCCCTCTTTATCTTTGCCAGGATGGGCCTCGTATCGGGACGCGAGCTTAGCCTACGATCGAAAATCCAGACCATCGTGGTCTATCTGCTGGGATTCTTGGTGACCAGTGGCCCGTGGTTGTATGTAAACTATCTACTTCACGGAAGCCCCTTGTATAACGAATATCCGGATCTTCCAGTCCTTGAACAAGCCCTTGAACAAGATCCTTTAAACGTTGGGATAGGGCTAATGGCAAAGCTATTGGGTGGTTTGCCCATGGTCATCCAGGGCCTTAATAGCTATCCTTCACCAGGTGGCTGGGTAATGGCCGGTCCGTTTTGGGTACTCATTCCTGTCGGAGTCCTGCTCCTCTTGATGCGGATCGATCGTCTCAAACTGTGGTTATTGTTGATCTCCGGCATTTGGTGGGCCTTGCTGGTACCCATGCACTATGAGTCTCGCTTCTATATGCTGTTGATCCCAACCTTTTCGGCGCTAGCAGCGTTTGTCGTTACCAGTGGCGCCCTGCCGGATGTAAGACTGACGGTTGGCAAAGGGAAGTGGGCGAAGGTCAGGCCGGGCTACGTGCTGGGTCGCCTGGTTGGCTCCCGGCTGCCCGGCTGGCTGACCATGAATCCAACGGGGACAAGCCTCACCAGCCTGGTCTTGATCGGCTTGTTGGCCGCTGCAGCTTTCTCGACGGTTGAACGTCGCCAACGAGGCTATCGGTGGCTTAGTGAACACCGGGGTGGTTTCCACCATGAGATAGCCCGATTTGTTCATCAGTTGCAAGGGCCGGGGCTGCATCGCCCCATTGGCGCGCGGCAATGGTCCCCAGCGCGGTACTGGATACCGCGCCAGTCGGGAACGCCAGTGGCGCCATTGCCGAGGCGGGATTATGAATCAGTTCTGCCAAAACTCTCCTATGTTCTGTATGATCAAATCAACGACGAGGACACTTTATATGATGGGTGGGACGACCCAAAACTGAGCGCGCTTGCCGACCCGCTGCGTGCTCCCGCCAATTTGGAGGCAGTGTATTACAAACCAGACCCGTACCGCGCCATCCTGTACAGGATCCTGGAGCAGAGCAATCCAGCGGAGATTGTGTCTGCCAGCGCGTCATCTGCTCTGCCACAGAACCCAGCAACGCAAGCCTTTGACAACGACGCCCAGACCTGGTGGTCGTCAGCGCTGCATTCTAGTAACGACGAGTTTGAATCGATCACTTTTGACCTGGGAAGCTCGACGCCGATCAACCGAGTTTGGCTTCTCCCCAGGCCAGGCGGACAGGCTTTTCCTGCTGGTCTCTGCATTGAGGTCAGCCAAGACGGGCGGACGTGGGAATCAGTCATCGAGGCAAAGCAACTTCCAAAGCCTATTCAACAAAACCCCCAAATCTTTTCGTTTTCTGAGACAATGGCCCGCTTGGTGAGAATCAGGGCCACTCAGCTTCGGTGGGATGAGGACGAAGAGGGATACCTGGCGAGCCTGGTGGAGGCGAGAATCAGTTTAGCCGTCGAACGCTCCAGTGAGCTTCCCGTGTTCTGCATTGCCTCTACCGATTTATTCTTTGATCCGTTAAGCAATGAACTGGCAGCAAGAGTCCACAACCAAAGCAGCGCGCCAGGTCAGGCTACCGTGGGGTTCTCTAAAGGCTGGTCAGCTCAGGATGCAGAATACTTGGGTACAGTTGAGTCTTCGATTGCCGGACCGGGTGGAGTGGGTTTTGCACGCCTCTCACTCAGTAAGTGGGACCCCCTCGAACCTGGCCATTGCCGACCGATCTGGGCAACCGTCAAGCCACTTTCCTACGGGGATCTGGATACTTACGGAGTGGTGCTCCCGCAGCCGCAGACGGTGGACAACCTGGTGTGTTCGCCTAAAGAGGCGGTACTGGTGTGTTCGCCGAAAGAGGCGGTAATTGATGACTTCGACTATCTTGAATCACCTCTAACGCAGGGCTGGACGGCGTTACCGGATCAAACCGCAACCGCGGATGTGACCACAACCTTCGATCAGGAGCTGGGCAGGCGAGTGATGCGGGTCAACAGCGAGGCGGAGCGTGGATTCGTGATCCGCCGCAAGATGAGAGTGTACGGCAGGCCGGAATTGACGCTGTGGATCAAGTCCGCATCGAAGTTCATAATCTATGCGTGTGTGAGAGATCTTGATGGTGAGTCCTATTATGTTCAATATATGCCCTTTGCTTGGCCCAATTATCCGGCAGAATTTCCTGCGGGGAAGTATATATACTATCCACTAGGCTCCTACCTTGCTGATGGAAGATGGCATAGGCTGCAGAGGGATGTTTACGAGGATTTCTCGGCCAAGACAGGCAAGCAAGTGGATTACATTGAGGCCCTATCCATTAGGGCATATGAGGACTTGGAGCTCGCTGACCTCAGACTAGAGGTACGCAAGTGAGTCAACCGCTAAACACAAATGGGAAAGTACTATATACTTACGGCTGGGCAGAAAACGCACCCTCGCTTGGAGCTAGGTAATCTATGATCGCTCTTAACATTAGTTTGAAGTCTCGGTCCACACGCCAAATCGGCGCAGCATTGGCACTTGGGATCCTACTAGGCTACGCCGCCCTGGTTCTGGGTCCTTTACTGGTCCTGAGCGGGATGATGGGGCTCATCCTCCTAATTGTGGCTTTCACGAACCCGGAGATCGTCATTCTGGTCGTGCTCTGCTTCGTTTCGGGCCTTATCCCCGCCCGCTTCAACCCTCGCATCAGCTTGCTGGTAGCTCATCTTCAGGGGTCAGATCTACTGCTGATAGGGCTCCTCTCAGTAGTCGTGTTCAGGTCGCTGACAGATAAGACTTTTCGCTATGTGAAGACCCCTCTGGACACACCGTTATTACTCTTCTATGGAGCCGTTGTCGTGGCGGTGGGTACTTGTGTCTTTCGTTTTGGAATTAACTTCAGCGATGCCACCTCCGAAGCCCGCATCCTGATGTACTACCTAATCTTCTTTGCGGTCACGAATCTAGTAAGGACCAGAACCCAACTTCTCCGGCTCATCCAAGGAGTTTTTTCCATCAGCCTGTTGGTAGCAACCACGATGATTCTTCAGACTGTCCTGGGACGGTCACTTTTGCTGATGGATGGGTCAATCTTGCGGAGCGGGGAACGATTGATACGCTTCTTTCACCCCGGCACAACCGCAATCTACATAACGCTGATAACTCTGATCTGCGACATGGCATTACGTAAGCATGTTCGATGCCGATGGCTTCGCCCGCTGCAACTTCTTGTTCTTGGGCTTGGTCTCCTTTTGGTTCTGGATAGGAACCTCCTAATCTCAGGCACCGTCAGCCTCGTCGTGTCCATCCTCATCCTTCGCGAGTCTCAACGGTCACGGCTTGCGGGAAACTTGTTGCTCGCCGCCGGCATCGCAGTTGGAGTCGCTGGCGCGTTTGTGATCAGTGAAAACAAGTCTCTGGTGCTTTTTGCACCGAAGTATCTCATTACTTTTCTTGACAGGATGAGCCGGATGTTCTCGGGAGCAATCCTGACATCTGAGGAGAACTTGCTACCCAGATGGGTCGAAATCCGATACGCTTGGGCGCACATTGTGGAGCACCCGATCTTTGGTATTGGACTATGGAATACATATCGTCCACCCTTTGAGGTGGGAGACACGCTAAGGCGCTATATTCATAACGCCTACGTCTGGATATGGCTCAAAACCGGCCTGCTCGGATTGGTTCCCTTTCTATGGCTCTCCGTCCGTTTCCTTTGGCGCGGATTCCAGCATTGGCGAGATGTGCAAGATGATTTCCTCAGGGCTGCGAGTCTGGGCTTTACTCTTGCATATTTGGGCATGATGATCAGCAACCTGGTAGCTCCTTTTTTCGTGCAAGATTGGAGTCTGGCTATCTTCGGTGTGATGCTGGGTATCAATGAGTTGATTTTTGCGCATAACGAAGCAACTGACAAACACAAGGAAGGAGCTTTACATGGTGTCCAACAAACAACAACCACTGGTTGAAAATGTCCTACAAGCCGAGTCGCCATTGCAAGAACAAGGACTGCCACTGATCCCCATCTTTCGGCCTTCCTATGATGAGGCCGAGCTACTGGCCGTAGAGGAGGTATTCCAGAGCGGGTGGATTGGGCTCGGGCCCAGAACATCTGAGTTCGAACACCGCTTTGCAGAGTATATCGGGGTATCCCACGCAGTGGCGGTGAACTCGGCGACGGCTGCATTGCATTTAGCGCTCAAGGTGCTGAATGTGACCGGTGGTGAAGTCATTACCACGCCGATGACTTTTGTATCGACGAATCATGCTATCCTGTACAACGATGCTATACCCGTATTCGCTGATATCGAGCCCGACACATTGAACATCCATGTTGAGTCCATCAGGCAAAATATTACAGATCGAACTCGGGCGATCATTGTCGTCCACTACGGCGGCCACGCCTGCGACATGGACCCCATCCTGGATCTCGCTCAAGCACACGACATCCCGGTCGTCGAGGATGTCGCTCACGGCTGTGGCGGCACTTACAAAGGGCGCAAGTTGGGTTCGCTGGGCATGATCGGCTGTTTCAGCTTTCATGCCGTCAAGAACCTGGCGACGGGTGACGGCGGTATGATCACACTTGCGGACCCGGAGTTAGATGGACGGCTGCGCCGATTGCGTTGGTGCGGCATTGACAAGGACACCTGGGATCGCTCTGAGGTTGATCAAAAATACTCCTGGTACTACACCGTCCAGGAACTCGGATTCAAGTGCCACATGAACGACATCACCGCTGCTATCGGGCTGGTCCAACTAGAGAAGCTGGAGCGCGCCAATGCGCGACGACGGGAGATCGCAGTTTACTATAACGACCGTTTCGCCGATCTGGATTGGTTGGAGACCCCGGCGGAGAAGAGCTACGCCCGGAGCGCGCACCACAATTACGTGGTAAAGCTGGACCGACGAGACGAGTTGATGGCGTACTTGCGGGAGCGACGTATCTCAGCGGGCGTCCACTACCTGCCGAATCATCTCTACACCATGTATCGCAATTTCAGAGCCGACGTGCCGGTCGCCGAGCGTGTATGGCGCCGGTTGGTGACGCTTCCGCTGTACCCCGATATGACCGACGGGGATGTCGAGCGTGTCGTTAGCGCGGTGAGCGACTTTGCGTCGCAAGGGCTCCAATGAAGCACAGGCGACCCTGGATCGGTTCCTACCAAGCAGATTGCCGTAATACATCCGGAGAAGGTGAAAATCCTGATCATTGGGCATCGGGGCATGCTCAGCGGCGATGTCATGCGGGTTCTTGGCCGGGTTCAGGACATGACATCGTCGGCGCTGATCTGGAAGAAATGGACATCACGGATCGAAGTTAGGTGTTCCGCGCTGTCGCGCCAGACATCGTGATTAACACAGCAGCCTATACTGACGTGGATTGGTGCGAGGCCAGCACGCGAAGGCCCACCCCGCGGACGCGGAAGGCGCTCAAGGGCAGACCCTGAAGTTCTTGCGCCAACTGGAGATCCCAAATCGGAGTTGATAACTGATGCTCAAAACGGCTACGCGAGTCGTTGTCAATACATTGGTCTTATTGTTAACTAGAGTGTCGACTGTATTCCTCAGTATAGCGTTCATGGCTGCTCTCTCTCGACACGTTGGCGCCACGGGCATGGGGCAGTACTACCTGGCCAGTTCACTGACCATGATCACCTTCGCAATCGCTAACTTTGGCTTGAGCACTCTGGCCGTGCGGGATATCGCCCGTCAGCGAGACAAGGCGCCAGCCTACATGACAAATCTACTATTTGTCAAAGCGAGCTTGCTGATAGTTGCTCTGATCATTACGGCAGTACTGGCCAAGTTGGGGAACTACACAACAACTGCTCGACGAGCCATCTACTTGATAGCGATCCACCAGAGCTTGGAGTCGCTAAGTCTCATCCCCTCAATCATTTTCCGGGCATACGAGCAGATGGCTTACGAATCATTCACCCGGATAGCAGGCACCGTGCTTCACACGGGCCTAGGTATTCTAGGTGTGATGATGGGCTACGATTTCATCCAGATTCTGGCGCTTCTGGTGATAGCCGGTGTGGCCAAATTCGCCATTGGACTGCTACTTGCACTCTGGAAGTTTGCGCGCCCTGTTCTGACCTTGAACCCAGCCCTATGCACACATCTGCTGAGGGAAGCAGTGCCTTTTGGGATCTTGGTCATCATCTCGATCCTGTACGAGCACGTCCACACTCCGGTGCTGTCCTTTTTTGCAGGCGAAGCTGCAGTAGGTTGGTACGGGGCGGCCAATCGCTTGATTTTGTACCTACTTATGATCCCAGAGGCCTTCGTGCAGTCCATGTTCCCGGTTTTCTCTCGATTGCGTACCTCATCGCCTGGTGCGCTGCGAGTTTCCTATCAGAAATCATTCAACTATTTGTTCTTGATCTCTTTTCCCATTGCCGCAGGGATGTTCTTAACTGCCGATCAGATCATTTCGCTCGTGTACGGGCCCGGATTTCAGAAGGCGATCCCTGTGCTAAGGCTTCTTGCTTGGCTAGCTGTTTTCAAGTTCGCCGGTTACGCCAGTGGTGCAAGTCTGAATGCCACGGGCCACCAAAAGTTGTTCGCGATGGTGGAAGGTACTTTTCTGACTATGAACATACTTCTGGACATAGTTTTCGCTCGTCTATTTGGATATCTAGGTATTTGCTACGCACGTCTGGCTGTGGCTGGCCTGGATCTTGCTGTGTACTCCATCCTTTGTCACCGGCTGGTCAAACTTGCCCTGCCGACCGAGATAGTCACCAAGTCAGTCCTGGCCACGCTGATTATGGCACTGGCCATTCAGGGGCTGCGCAACTCAGCCCTTGGCTCCCTGTGGTTGATCATCAGTTCGGCAGCCCTGGTCTACTTTGCGGCTCTCTACGCTCTGCGGGCTTTCCCACGCAGCGACATAAGTGCGGTATACAGCATGATTCGGCAGCGCGGCTAGACCTGTGGTCACAAGAGCGATGACTGAGAGAGGTTTCTCGAGGGAGGCAGAAGACGTGGTCTGGCCAAAAGTTGGCGTCATCACACTTAACTGGAACGGCAAGGATGACACCATTGAGTGTGTGGCTTCGCTAAAGAAGCTGAACTACTCTAACTACGATATCGTCGTGGTAGACAATGGGTCTACAGATGACTCGGTGTCAGCGCTGAGGGCCCAATATCCGGACATCACCATCATCGAGAACGGGCGGAACCTGGGCTATGCCGAGGGGTTCAACGCCGGCATACGATATGCCGCACAGCAAGAGGCTGACTATTTTCTCATCGTGAACAATGATACGGTGATCGATCCAGATGCGCTCGGGGAATTGGTGAGCGTAGCTGAACAAGATCCTCGAGTCGGCTTTGTATCCGGGAAGGTCTACTTCTATGACGACCCTAATCGGCTTCAGTCCGTAGGGCGGATCTCCCATCCCCTCCGCCTAGCAGGTACCTTGCTAGGCTGCGGAGAGCTAGATCAAGGGCAGTATGATGAAATTCGGGAGCACGATTTCGTGGACGATGTATTCTTGTTGGTGCGAAGGGCTGTGTTCGAAGAGGTTGGAGGATATGATCCGACGTTTTTCCTCATGTACGAAGAGACAGACTGGTGTGCGCGGATCCGCCGTGCAGGATTCAAGATTATGTACACGCCGGATGCCAAGGTCTGGCATAAGGGCAACCTGACTGCAGCCACTGGTCGTTCATCCATTCATCAGTTCTACCTGACGCGGAACCAGATCCCCTTCGTCCGCCATAACGCCTCTCCTCAGCAGTTCCGCCGATTCTTGCTGACTTTACTCTTCTCCTACAAACCACCCTACGCACCACGTCAGGCCTGGCGTTTGCTGAAACACGGGCGATCCCGTCTTCTCATGGCCCACTTACGTGGTATTGGCTCTGGTCTGCTCTGGCTGTGGCGAAACCGGCACGTCACGGGACAGCCTAGCCAGCCAAGCAGATGAGAGGTATCGAGCCGCGGGCTTGGTTATGTATGGTTTGATTCTTGAATGGGCTGTTCGTAGTTCTAAAGACCATTCGCGAGAACCGCACACTTGAGCGAACAGTCGACGGCACGGAGGAGTATCTTTGAGTGGGGCTATAGTAAGCCAGTCCCGTCTTAAACCAGAGAAGATTGAGATGCGAATTCTGATTATCACCTGTTGGATCCCTTATCCTCCAATCGCGGGGTTTCGTTTGCGGGTCTACAATCTCCTGCAACGTATCACCAGGGAACACGAAGTATGGCTGGCTACCTTTGTGAGAACACCCGAAGATTTGGATAGCATCTTGCACTTACAGGAGCTCTGCCAGGGGGTGGAAAGCGCCCCTCATCCGCTACTCGGTGCCCTAGCCCGGCCAGTCGACCTGTTTCGATATGCGCTGACAGGAAAACCAGTCGAGCTTCGACTTTGCCACTCTGAGGAATTGGTGCGCAAGATTCAGCGTCTTGTCTCAAAGCTGGATTTCGACATTGTGCAGATTGAGGACTCTCACATGGCGCTGTACCTAGAAGCCCTCCTGCCGGAGATCCGTCGCAAGACGATATTGACCTTTCACGACGTTGTTTTCAACAAATATAACACCATTTACCGCCTTGAACCGAAACTCACCCGGAAGCTGAGGCTTTGGCTGTACAGTCGCTCAATGCGCCGATGGGAACCTCGCTACGCAGAGCGGTTTGGTCGCTGCCTCACCGTATCAGAATCAGATCGACGCCTGTTGTTGGCGGCTAATCCACGCTTGCAGGTTGACGTGGTCCCCAACGGTGTTGATACGCAGATGAATCAACCGCTGCCGTACGAGGACACCACACAAGCTCTCGTGTTCGTCGGCGACATGGAGTATCGGCCTAATATCGATGCCGTAGTGTACTTTTGCCAGGAGGTGCTCCCGCGTATCCGGCGCGTGATTGCTGATGTGGAGATGTGGATTGTGGGGATAAACCCGTGGCCTGAGGTGGGACGGCTCGATGGAGACGGTGTGCATGTCACAGGGTGGGTAGATGATGTGCGCCCCTACTATGGCCGGAGCACTGTATGCGTGGTGCCGTTGCGAGCGGGTGGTGGCACGCGCCTAAAGATCCTGGAAGCGATGGCTCTTGGCCGGCCGGTCGTTTCAACTTCCATAGGCTGTGAGGGGCTGGATGTAATTGATGGCGAGCATCTCTTGATCGCCGATAGTCCTGAGCAGTTCGCTGAGAAGACGGTGCGTCTTTTGACAGATGAGGGATTGAGGGAACACATCACGACCAAAGCCAGACAGTTGGTCATGAGCCGTTATGATTGGGATGTGATCGCCAGGAGATTAATGCAGGTTTATGCTGAGATGGCGGAATGACTCGACCTTCACAACGAATCTGAGAGTGTTATATCGGCTGGTCAGCGCTCTCGCCTGAGAGGCAAGGGGCCGGCAGTGCTTGCACCCTCTGAATGGCCAAGGGACACGTCATGAAAGTGCTGTTTCTTTCCACCCAACACGGAGTTGACCGATCACGCATAGCCAGTTTGTCATTGGGGTATTGGGAGGACACCGCATAATGAATCGCGATCACCGACCATCGGCCGTGCCTCATCTTGTGTGGGTATATACCCAGTGTCCGATCAGTAAACTAGATGCAGCCACATGGTTGGAAACCACCCGCGAGTTGCGCGAGTTGGGCTGGTCTGTCACCCTGGTTGCAGCAGGTCCGGCCGGTCATCAATCTATTCGAGGCGTGGAGGTGCTCTGTATTCCGAAGCCCCGGGTGTATCTTCTTCGACAAGTTGTCTTTCACATAAGGCTTCTTCATCTCCTGGCGCTGGAGTGGGCCACGATCGACGTCCTCCTGTTTCACCCGATGTCTGCGCCCTGGATTCTGCCTTTGCGACTCCTACGTCACCTGACAGGCAAGCGACGGCCGCTGTTGTTGATGGATACACGAACGTTGCACATGGTCCCTCCGGACAAGGAGACTTGGAAGGATAAGCTGCGCAAGAGGTTCCACGAGCTCATGAATCGATCGGCCAACCGCTGGGCAGATGGCCGATCGGCCATCACACAACGTATGGCCGAGTCGTTGTGTATCCCACCGGAACAACTATGGGGTGTATGGCCCTCTGGTGTAGACTTGGACCGGTTTGCCCCAGCGCAGGTAGTCCGGCGGTGGCCTTTGCCCGGGGAGCCGATTCACCTGTTCTATATCGGCGTGCTGCATTATGAGCGTAATCTCATGGCATTAAGCCGGGCAGTGAAGAAGGCGAATGACGAGGGGATGGCGTTCATTCTGTCACTTGTCGGAGACGGTACAGAACGGGAGGACCTGGAAAAGTTCGCGGCCCAGACAGCGGGACGAATTCGCGTCGTGCCGCCGGTTCCGCACGATCAGGTTTGGGAAGTGCTGGCCCAAGCTCACGTCGGGGTGCTTCCCTTTCCAGATGAGGAGAAGTTCCAGGTAAGTAGCCCGATCAAGCTATTCGAATACATGGCTGCAGGGCTACCGATTCTGGCGACTCGCATCGCCTGCCATACTGATGTGATAGGTGATGGAAAGTACGCGTTTTGGGCTGAGCAAGCTGACGTGCCGGGGCTGCTCGCGGCCCTGCGCCTGGTCTGGCAAGACCGGGACTCGCTGAGCAAGATGGGAACTCAAGCCGCCACTCTTGCACAAGCCTGGACGTGGCACGAGTCAGCCAAAAAGCTGAAGATGTCCCTGGAATATGGACTTGCAAGCTGTAAATGAGCGGCGAGTCCGGGACCAGTTTCCACAAGTCTGGAAGTGGTAAAAATGAATGAAGATTTTAGCATTTTAGAAAAAAGGGCGGCTTCCTTATTTAGCTCCTTTCCAAGAACAAAAGAAGTCTTGTCAAGATCCTATAAATATTTGAATTATTTGTTAGCGTTGGTAGCTAGAAACTGTAGTTTCGCGTAAATTGAGTGGCATAATCGGGAATTATTTGTACACTCTGCCCTACTATGGCAGAGATACTGAACATTCAGCATGAGCGCATAGATGACGCTCCATTGATCATCGGTGT
>Ga0114930_10003653_pt1 | contig 13353 bp, 14 predicted proteins | sample AnhtaG_FD_87300 | JGI IMG/M metagenome (GOLD analysis project Ga0114930, IMG submission 87300) | Deep subsurface microbial communities from Anholt, Denmark to uncover new lineages of life (NeLLi) - Anholt_01485 metaG | ecosystem: Environmental > Aquatic > Marine > Oceanic > Sediment | place... | reverse complement strand
GCTTCACCCATCGTTTATCCAGCTTCTATGGTACCTGAAAAATATCATCCCATTTATGCGTTAAATCCTATGGTTGGAGTCATTGAGGGATTCCGCTCTGTTTTATTGGGAACCGTTTCCTTCCCTACGCAGATGCTTCTAGTTTCTACTTTGGTAAGTATGATTCTATTTGTAATTGGAGGGTTCTATTTTAAACAGATGGAACGCTATTTTGCTGATATTATTTGAGGTGTGATTATGTCTGATCCAACAATCAAAGTTAACGAGCTGTCCAAACGCTACCGCATTGGAGCAAAGCAACAGTGCTATAAGACGTTTCGTGAAGCCATAGTAGATGGAATTAGCGCACCTGTGAGGAATTTAGCGAAATTACGAAGGCTGACAGAATTCAAAAGTGGTCAATCGCTAAATTGTGAAAAAGACATAATTTGGGCGCTGAAAGATGTCTCGTTTGAACTAAATAAAGGAGAGGTGCTGGGTATCATCGGTAAGAATGGGGCGGGGAAGACCACACTTTTGAAAATTTTATCACGCATTACAGAACCTACCAGTGGATTTGCTGAAATTAACGGCAGAATATCAAGCTTATTGGAGGTTGGAACAGGGTTTCACCCGGAACTTACCGGTAGAGAGAACGTGTTTCTCAATGGCGCGATTCTTGGTATGAATAAGAATGAAATAGAGCGCAAGTTTGATGAGATTGTGGATTTTTCTGGGATTGAGAAATTCATTGACACGCCTGCCAAGCGCTACTCTTCGGGAATGTATGTTCGCCTGGCTTTCGCTGTGGCTGCCCATCTGGAGCCTGAGATTCTATTGATTGACGAAGTCCTGGCGGTGGGAGATTTTGAATTTCAAAAAAAGTGCCTGGGAAAGATGGGTGATGTGGCAAGTGAAGGTCGCACTATTTTGTTTGTCAGCCACAATATGAAGGCAGTAAAGAACCTATGTACGAGAGCCATATTATTGAACCAAGGGAAACTTATATCTAATGGACCAACCGCAGAAGTGATTGATGAATACATTGGTAATATTGAAAAGTCAAATGAGTTGTTTCCTGAGATATCTTTCCCACCGGATTCCAATAAACTTTTCCAAATCTGTGCTATCAGAATACTTGACAATAAAGGTAATCTATCTGTTGAATTGGATCGGACCCAACCTTTTCGAGTAGCTATAGATTACGATATCCGTGAAGACACCAGAATTGCTAGTGTAGAGTTTTCTATAGAGAAACTGGATGACACTCTTATTTACCACACCGCTGATACAGATCTGACACCTGATGGAATCATTCAGCGTAAGCAAGGAAGCTATACGGCATCTGTAAAATTTCCCGGCTATCTGCTTAACGCGGGTAAATACAAAATAGATGCATTCACTCGATGGGGAAAACCTGATTATGATCATCCAGACAGATATCTTGTGTTTTATCTAAATGACTACGGCACCTACGCATCGCGTGTAAAAAATGTCGTTGATAAGCAAGGACACCGCAGGGGCATTTTGGCAATTCCCCTTGAATGGGATAGCAAGAAGTTAGGGTAAATCCTTAAGTGGGTTACAGTTGCTTTATTTGCTGTGGAGATTGATTTAAAGGACTGAGGTGGTATGATGGACAACATCCAGAAGCTTTCGGTAGCAGATATTGAACTTATTGTTTACTATTAGTGATTACTACTGTAGGGGTGACCAACGTTGGACATGTTTCGAAAGAAGATTTAGTTATATTTGCAGTCTCTGATAGGATGGACCCTGTAGGTGTGCGTGGTAACTACCCATTATATTGGCCTGTCGGTGAGGTACGGCCACGCTTACCATGGGCCGTGAAAAAAGCAACTTGAATTCTGTTTGAAAAGTACTTTTATGAACTTGTCAAAGATTGAAAACAATATTAAAAGGAGAGATTTGCTATGTCGACTTTCATAATTGCTGAGATTGGGATAAATCATAATGGCGATTTAGATATTGCAAAAAAGCTGATCGATGGAGCAATCTTCGCCGGTTGTGATGCAGTGAAACTTCAAAAAAGGACTGTAGAAAAGGTATATTCAAAGGAGGAATTGGACAAGCCGAGAGAAAGTCCTTGGGGTGCTACGGTTAGGGATCAGAAATTTGGACTCGAATTTGGTAAGAAAGAGTATGATGAAATTGATAAGTATTGCAGAGAAAAAGGTATTGATTGGTTTGCGTCAGCTTGGGACATTGATAGCCAAAAGTTCTTAAGACAGTACGATCTTAAATATAATAAGATAGCCTCTGCTATGCTTACTTACAAAGAATTATTGGAAATGGTCGCAGAGGAAAAAAAATACACATTTATTTCTACAGGCATGAGCACAATGGAAGAAATTGAAACCGCTGTTGATATATTTAAAAAAGCTAATTGTCCATTTGAGTTAATGCACTGTAATTCTACATACCCAATGAAAGATGAAGATGCCAATCTTAAAGTGATCCCCGTGTTACGTGAAAGGTTTGGTTGTAAAGTTGGATATAGTGGTCATGAAGTAGGACTAATAACCACCTGTGCTGCTGTAGCGTTAGGAGCGACATCAGTTGAAAGGCACATTACACTCGACCGAGCTATGTATGGTTCTGACCAAGCAGCATCGGTAGAGGTGATGGGTTTTTGTCGTCTCGTTCAATATATTAGGACTATTGAGCTTGCTCTTGGAGACGGCCAAAAAAAGATTACTGCGAAGGAAAAGGAAATTAAGGAAAAACTTAGGAGGGTAAATAGTCTTTAAGTTTATCCAAATGAATAATCATGTTGACTTCAATCAATCTTTTCAGGTTAGTGATTAAATGAAGATTGTTTGCATTATTCCTGCAAGAGGCGGTTCTAAAGGAGTTCCGAAAAAGAACATTAAACTTTTAGGTGGCTACCCCTTAATAGTTTATTCGGTAGTTGCTTCAAAGCTTTCTTCGAAGATCGAGCGAACAATAGTTTCTACAGACTCTCGAGAGATTGCTGATATAGCGCTTTTCTATGGTGCAGAAGTCCCTTTTCTTCGCCCTACTGAAATAGCTCAAGACCACTCTACGGATTTAGAATTATTTCAGCATGCGATTAGTTGGTTTAAAGAAAACGAGAGTGTAGTGTCAGACCTTTTAGTCCAACTAAGGCCAACTACCCCATTACGTATCCCATCAGAAATAGACCGTGCACTTGTTTATATGGAAGGATATCCAGATGCTTCATCTTTACGCTCAGCACATGAACTGCCTGAACCTCCTCACAAGATGTTTCAAATCGATGAAAAAGGTTTTTTCAAAGGATTTTTCCCTGATGATCCAAGACCGGAATATTATGACTTGCCCCGTCAATTATTCCCTAAGGCCTATCATCCGAATGGTTATGTTGATATCATGAAAACAGATGTCATCCAAAATACCAATTCTCTTCATGGTCCTAATATATTGGCTTTTGTTACCACCTTTGCTGTTGAAGTTGATAGACCTGAAGATTTTGAATATATTGAATATCAACTTAGTAAATATGGTAATCCCATTTACGAATATTTAGCAAAACACTTTCCTAAGAAAGGCTAAAGTATGGGCAGATATAATTTTACTCGAATACCGCAAAAGGTTCCTTTTGTACACACAAAATACCGAACGATAGAAACAAAAATTCCTGTTCCGGAATCTATTACAATTTTAAAGGATTTAGATAATTACGAATCAAGGTCAATGCATGGGCAATTGCCGATAGTGTGGGATAAGGCAGAAGATTTCCAAGTATTTGATAAATATGGAAATTGCTGGATTGATTTTACCTCTACTATATTTTTGACGAACACCGGTCATTCTAATCCAATGATTATTAAGGCATTACAAAAGCAACTTAATCAGAAGTTAATTCATACTTATACATTTGCTCATGAGATTCGTGCGAAATTTTTAAAGAAACTGGTTGAGATAACCCCTGATTATCTTGAAAAAGCCTTTTTGTTATCAGCAGGCACAGAAGCAACTGAATGTGCTGTTAAATTGATGAGAATGTGTGGTCAGACTATCAATTTTTCTAAAATTGCTGTTGTTTCGTTTAAAGGTAGTATGCATGGAAGAACGATGGGTGCCGAGATGCTTAAAGGAAATGCTGATTTATCAGCATGGATCGGCTATAAAGACCCCAATATTTACCATCTCCCTTTTCCATATCCTTGGTTAGTGAAAGATTCATCTCAAAATTACGATTGGGCGGAACATTTTCGAAGAGATATCCAAGACCTTAAAGAGAAAGAGCTAGATTTTAGCAATATCTGTGGTTTTATGATTGAATCGTACCAAGGTTGGGGAGCGATTTTTTATCCCGAGACTTACATCAAAGAACTTTTTAATTTTGCAAAGAAGTATGATATCTTAGTAGCATTTGATGATATTCAAGGTGGTTTTGGGAGAACCGGCAAGTTATTTGCTTATCAACACTACGATGTAGAGCCAGATTTAGTTTGCCTTGGCAAGGCACTAAGTGGCGGGTTACCTTTATCAGCAGTAATGAGCAGGAAGGAGATAATGGATTTGCCTGAGACAGGGTCAATGAGCAGTACCCATTCTGCTAATCCACTTTGCTGTGCTGCTGCATTGGCAAACATAGAAGAGATAACAACAAAAAACCTTATTGAAAAATCTGCTCGAAAAGGAGAAATTCTCCATTCCTATTTAAATAAACTTAAAGATAAATACTCTGATTATATTTCTTGCATTCTTGGCAAAGGATTGTTAGCAGCAATTATTGTTACCAATCCCAAAAATCATAAACAAGATGGGTTACTTGCCAGCCGGATATGCGAAAAAGCGATGCAAAAGGGTTTATTACTTGTTCATACTGGTAGAGAATCCATTAAGATCGGCCCTCCTTTAACGATATCTGAAGATGCTCTGGATGAGGGACTTGCTGTGTTGGAAGAATCTATTCGTGACGTAGACATAGAGGAATCGTGATGAAGTCTATTAGACATACAGGCATCGTTGTCAGTGATTTAGAGCGAGGATTATATTTTTATGGCGATTTGCTTGGTCTAAAGGTGGTCAAGAGAATGGATGAGACAGGTGATTATATTGATAAAATTTCTGGACTTAAAAATGTTAAGGTTACAACTGTAAAAATGACCACAAGAGAGGGAAACCTTGTTGAACTTTTATACTATCACTCCCATCCAAGAGAGGTTGCTTCTAGAAAGAATATATGTGAGATAGGTATTTCGCATGTGGCCTTTACAGTTGAAAATTTGGAAGCGGAATACCAAAGGTTATCAAAAGCAGGAATTCAATTTAATTCGCCTCCTCGGGTTTCACCGGATGGTTATGCGAAGGTTACATTTTGTCGTGACCCTGAAGGAAATTTGATTGAATTGGTTGAAGAGATTACTTATTAACAAATTTGTACACAGATAGATACCGATGAGAAGTCTATAAAAAAGCCAATGGAATTCGATCAGTGAAAATCAGTGGTAATCAGTGTCTGAAAAAGAGAAAGATGTCCGGCTATATAGATGTTATCTATGATGAGAAAGTTCGCCCCTACACTGAATACCCACTTCAGTTATGTAAGCATTTATTTAATCGATTCAAAATGAAGAAAAGATATAAACTTCTGGACGTTGGATGCGGCAGAGGCGATTTTTTAAAGGGCTTTAAGGATTTAGGATTGGATGTATATGGTTTAGATTATGAGAAATCTCATTCGCAGATGTTGAAGGATATTGAAGTCAGATATACTAATATTGAAACTGAGCCTTTTCCTTTTGAGAATCAGATCTTTGATGTAGTTTTTTCTAAATCACTCATAGAGCATCTTTTTAACCCCGAAAACTTTATGAGAGAATGTGACAGAGTGCTCAAACCTGCAGGGAGAGTTATAATAATGACTCCAGATTGGATTTCTCAAATGAAGACATTTTTTGATGACTACACACATAGACAACCATACACTGTCACGGCCGTTAAAGATATTTTAAATATTTTTGGTTTTGAAAAAGTGACTTCTGAAGTTTTTTATCAGCTTCCTATTTTGTGGAGATATCCGCTGTTGAAGATTTTAAGTTGTATCTTAAGATTATTTGTGCCGGTAACAACAAAATCTCGAATTAGGTTTGTCCGCTGGTCTGTTGAATTGATGATTTTAGGAACTGGGACTAAAAATGAATAAATTCTTTAATGGATTAACTACAGTAAATGTAGAATTAACCAGTCGATGTAACAAGAATTGCTGGATGTGTGGTAGAAGAAAAATAGACAGAGAGTATCCAGAGATCGCAATCAAGTATGGAGATATGGAATTTGAATTAGTAAAATCCATCGCTAAACAGTTACCAGAAGGAATAGTGGTTCAACTTCATGATAATGGAGAATCTCTATTATATCCACGATTTGGAGAGGCAGTTAAACTATTCAATAAACAAATCAAGTGCTTAGATACCAACGGTAAGCTGATAGTAGAGAAGGCTGATGAGATCATAGATAATCTGGACACATTAACAATATCTACATTTGAAAATGATGAAGAAGGGGATAAGCAATACAAACTGCTCAAAGAATTCTTAAAAATCAAGGGAGAGAGAAAACCGAATGTCATAATAAGATGTCTGGGCAATATGGTCTTAGATAGATATAAAGAATTAGGATGCATAATAGCAACGAGAATACTACATTCACCAATGGGTAGTTTTAAATATAAAAAGAATCCAACTGTTCCTGAAATAGGCATCTGTCTTGATTTGCTCAGTCATATGGATATTAAAAGGGACGGCAAAGTGTCTATATGTGTAAGATTTGACCCACACGGGCTAGGTATAATAGGTAATTGTACGACGACTCCATTGATAGATATTTGGAATAGTTCTAAAAGAAAGGAATGGTTAAAGTATCATATAGAGGGCAGGAGGGATAAAGTCCCCCTGTGTAGCTCCTGTGAGTTTTGGGGAGTACCAACTGGATATTGATCAGGATTTTGGCAATTCTAATTCCATATAGGTAGAATATCCTCTGCAAATAAATATAAGACTTTAAATTATCGTGATATGGATGGAGTAGCTCTGCTTAAGCAATAAAATCTGCGTTAGTTATTTTGAAATCAAAAGGCGGCAGAGGTGTAGTTCACGAAGTAAGAGAATACTTAATTGAAAATGCTTGTCTTATATAGGGATAGTAGAACATGAATTTTTCGTCAAAAGATTATTTACCAAATTCAGAAAAAAGAATTGAACATCTTCGAAAAATCATTGCGGGAAGGCCAGTGGCAATTCTTACAGCAGGTCCCTCTATTAAGGAACTTGAAAATAGAATTAGCAAATTGCGCCATGCTGATATCTGCTATTTTAGTTTTAATAGTTTCGTTCAGGAAACACATGTTTTGCAGAAAATCAATAAGTGTTATTCAGTGTATGCAGATCCCTGCGGTGAAAACCTTCCAAAAACTATAAATGATGTAATCAGGTTTTTAGAGCGCCCAGATGATAACATGCTAATATCTTCATTCGGTCGTCATAATGATACTTTTAATTGGTTGAATGATGACTTTGATTTATCTCGATTTCTCAGCGTGTATGACAAAAAGCTCATCTTTTTTAGTTTGAGTTACGATAGAACAGTTCCCAATAAAGATCAGCCCTTGCATTTTATTAGTGGCAACACCCTTCAGATGGTAATTCAAATGGCAAAAATTGGTAAAGCTTCCAGGATAATACTTTTTGGCGCGGATGGAGGGTACTCAAAGGGTAAAGATAGTTTTTTTTATAAACCATACGCCTACAATTCTGTGCCTCCTGAAAATTATATACTTGATACGAATTTATGCTTTAATCCCATCATGCCCCTTGCCATAAGAAACGTTTACAAGACCTACGATCTGCCTCCCATTGAGATTTTAAACTGCTCTGAAAACAGTTACTACAATTCTTTCCCCAAAATATCTTACGATGATGCATTCGAATATCTTTCTAAGGATAAGAAATTCAATAGTAAATCAGATTTACGCGTCCCAAGACTCTCGGTTATTTCAACGTCGCTGAATACAAGGGACTTTTTGAAAGAAACAATTGAAAACTTGACAGAGCAATCATATTCAAACCTTGAGCATATCGTTGTCTATAATGAGGAAGATGATGAAATAAGAGAATTAAAGCAGCAATTTCCTCAAGTAAAGTGGATTTATGAAAAGGTCTGCAAACCACTCGCGGCTTTAAGAAAAGGTATTTCGGTGGCAAGGGGGGAAAATATATATTACTGTTCCATTGGTGATTTGTTTGCAAACCCCGACTGGTTGAATATATGTATGGATATCCTGGAAAATCATCCTGAGATTTCTCTGGTATGGGGATTGAGCCAGGCCGTGGCCGAAAATGGCGCTGTTGGTCGAATTAGCGATGTTGAGTTTTTTGATAATCCGCCGCCGCAGGGCAAGGAATTCATTTATTATTGGCTCAAGAAAAAAACATCATTTTCTGAAGGGGCTTTTTGTGTGCGAAAATCAGTTCTAGAGGATTGTTTCCCTTTCAATGATCCCGATATAGCAGATGAACGTAAAGCCTGGCTTTCTTTTAATCATAACTTCAACACCTCTGGTTACCTGCCTTTTTTTGTTCCGCTTGTAGCCAATTATCATAGAACTTACTTTGACCAAGGGGGTCACCGTCCTCAGGGAGACCCCGTCAAAATGCATCTGCCTTATTATGCTCCTCTTACAGAAAACGAAAAAGTACGAAAGGAAGCGATAGATGAAAGTTGGAATGCAATGTTGGACGCCTATCATGATGATATTCGACAATACAAGAAATCACTGATGAAAGGGAGAATAGTCCATCGATGCAAGAATGGCTTTGGTGAGGAATTGCCCGGCAGTTTTAACTGGTTTTCATATTTCTTCGGCGGTGTCCGAAAATGGCTGAAAAAGAAACTGCCGTGCACGCATTCTTTGACTTTGATTATTAAGAGAATATTAAATGCATATAAGAAATACCGTTGGGGTATGTTTAAAATAGGCATAGCTAAAATCACGAATCGTTCAAAAACCTCTGCTTCATAGCGTAGGGTTATATTTTCAGGAAATTAAAGATGAACTTCTTTCACACCCACATATCAGATCAAGCTTATGAGAAAGTGAAATCGGTTTTAGCCTCAACATTTCTCAGCGAAGGCGAGGTCGTTAAAGAATTTGAGAATGAACTAACTCAAAAGTTAGGCTTAGTTAGCCCCGTTGCAGTAAACAGCGGCACATCAGCTCTACATCTGGCCTTAGCTGTGGCTGGTGTTGGGCCGGGTGACGAGGTGATATTGCCTGCCCAAACATTCGTTGCTACAGGGTTAGTGATCTTAATGCAGGGGGCTAGACCGATCTTTGCTGACATTCAATACGAAACGGGGAATATTGATCCCGCATCCATCGAAGAAAAAATAACGGATAAAACAAAAGCAATCATGCCGGTGCACTGGGCTGGTTATCCCTGTGATATGGATGAGATAAATCAAATTGCCAAGGAATACGACCTGGTTGTTATTGAAGACGCCGCACATGCATTGGGTGCAACCTACAAAGGCGAGCCTATTGGTTCGATTTCAGATTTCACAGCATTTTCTTTTCAGGCAATCAAACATTTGACTACTGGTGATGGTGGAGCGCTTTGTTGTTTGAATAAGGGTGACTACAACAGTGCGAGAAAACAGCGCTGGTTTGGGATCGACCGTATCAACAGTAAACCATCCATCCTTGGTGAAAGAGAATTTGATATTTCACAAGTTGGGTATAAGTACCACATGAATAATGTTGCCGCGGCCATTGGTCTAGGTAATCTGGAAGACTTTCCGCAACGGCTGACCCGCCGGCAGCAGGTTGGAGCCTACTATCGTGAGCAATTGAGCGATGTTCCTGGGCTACAATTGCTTAGGCTGGATGGTGACCGTACCCACGCTTACTGGTTGTTCACCGTGCTTGTGGAACGGCGGGAGGACTTTATTTGTAAACTGGCTGAACAAGGTATTCCCGTTTCCGTGGTACACCTAAGAATTGACCATAACTCTGTGTTCGGTGGACTGCGAGACGACCTGCCTGGTCAGGCTGAGTTCAACGAACGGCAACTGTCAATCCCAGTACATGAAGGGCTGAGAGCTGAAGATTTGGAGCGGATTGTATCAATAATTCGGTCTGGATGGTAATTCACATCATGGGTTCACGTCGTCGTATTGGAGTGAGAGTTATGCCTTACGATACTCGAAAACTCAAGTGTTGCGGTAAGGATGTTTTGATTAGCGACGAAGTCGTTATTCGTTATCCTGAGTTAGTCTCGATTGGGGATCACGTTGCCATTGATAGTTTTGTTCATATTTCAACTGCTCTCGATGTTGGAAGTTATGTGCATGTGGGTCCTATGGTCAGCATTATTGGAGGAAAGCAGGCCAAGTTGGTAATGAGAGACTTTACGGGTATTGCTGCAGGTTGTCGGATTATATGCAGCAGTGATGATTTTTTAGGAACCGGGCTCACAAATCCAATGGTTCCAGATGCTTACCATGCTGATGTGTACGTGACTACCATTGTCATGGAGAAACACAGCCTGCTTGGAACTAACTGTGTAGTTCACCCAAGTGTTCGGATCAGCGAGGGGGCTGCAGTAGGGAATTGTTCGGTGGTGAAGGGGGACTTGGATCCTTGGACAATCTATTCAGGTAACCCGGCAGCTGCAATCGGCCCCAGATCAAAGAAGAGGATACTCAAACTTGAAGCCAAACTATGGGCTGAATTGCCAGAAAATTGAATTGGCCTGAGCGGGCGTTCTGTATTATGTTGAATATCGCTGGGGATTATCGATTTTAATAGAGGAAGGAGTCTGATGAATAAGCAGGAGTTTTTGCGCGAGCTAGAACAGATGATGGAGATGGATTCTGGCTCGTTGACAGGCGAGGAAGCGTTGACTGATCTGCCAGAGTGGGATTCGCTTCAGATATTGGAGTTTCTTGTGCTGGTTGAGGAAAAATTCAGTGTTGTAATTGATGGTGTCGATGTGATGGAGGCTAAAACTGTAAATGATCTGTTGGCGCTTGTGGACACTCATATCCAAGGATAGGAGCATCAGACATAGAATAACCTACAACCTACTCATGAACTGAAAATCCTTATTGGGGAGGTATTGATGTATTCTTTTAAGATTAACAGTGAAACATTGAATTTCAAGACCGCAGCAGATGTCTTTTATCCAACGGCTACGAGTGAGCTTTTGATTAAAGGTTTTTGCAAACGCGTCAAGGAACCAGGTAAGTTATTGGATCTTGGTTGTGGAGTAGGCATTGTCGGGATTGTTTTAGCAAAACTTGGGTTCGCAACAATGCCTATTTATGCCTCAGATTTGAGTAAGAATGCTGTCGCTTTAACACGGGAGAATGCCGCTGATCATGCGTGTGATGTGGTAGCGAAAGTCGGCTCACTTTTTAACCCGTGGCCCAATGAAAAATTCAATTACATCACAGATGATGTGCCTGGAATTGCTCAGGACGCTGCAGTGATTTCGCCATGGTATTCCGCGAGTGTGCCTTGTGCATCTGGCAAAGATGGAACTGAGCTTGTTAGCCAAGTCATATTGGCTGCTTCAACGTATCTTGAGCCAAATGGACTTTTGTTTTTTCCTGTCCTATCCCTTTCCAATACTGAAAAAATAATAGATCTGGCCAGGAAGAATTTTAATCAAGTTGAAATGCTGATACACAAAGATTGGTATTTACCTGAAGATATGAAGAAACACATTGGTCTTTTAGAATATCTACAGAATGAGGGTATGATTCGCATTGAAGAGAAATTCGGTATGGTGCTTTGGTACACAGAAATTTATATTGCAAGTCATTAGATAGGCATCAATAAGCTGAATGTGGCTTTAGATCTCCTCGAATTTAGAGAGAAATTCCAATGAGTAATCAAAAAGTAATGGTTATTACTGGCACAAGTAGAAGTATTGGCAAGTATTTAGCTGAATACTATGTTGGGAAAGGATTTCAAGTTATCGGTTGCAGTCGTGGATCAGTTGATCATGAATTGAAAAACTACCAACATTTTTGTTTGGATGTCTCTGATGAGCCAGAAGTAAAAGAAATGTTTTCTGAGATACGCAGAACGCATAATCGCTTGGATGTTTTGATAAACAATGCGGGTATAGCATTGGCTAATTACACTTTGCTAACTTCCTACAAAGCCGTGGAGAGCATATTAAACACAAATGTTATGGGCACATTTCTCTTGTGCCGCGAAGCATTAACCTTTATGATGAAAAACAAATACGGTAGGATTGTGAATCTGTCCACCATTAGGGTGCCATTGGCTAGTGTGGGTTGTTCTATGTACAGTGCATCAAAAGCTGCTATTGAACAATTTTCTCGGGTATTAGCTAAGGAAGTCGCCTCTTACGGCATTACCGTCAATGTTTTGAGACTTTCGATGGTAAAGCACTCTGGGATGGTTGAAGCCCTTAGTAACGATGATGTTTTGGATTTACTGAAGCATACGACTACAAAATCAGAGCTGGATTTTGAAGATATCACCCATACCATGGATTTTTTGATCTCCGAAAAAAGCAAGATGGTGACCGGTGAGATATTGATGATATAGGAGTAGTTTCGCTCCGAAAAACAGTAGGAGGCTAAATTCGTGATGCAAGCGCAGATTTCCGAAATTGACTATTATTTGCCTGAGCAAATTCTTAGCAATGAAAAACTTGCAGAGCTATATCCCGAGTGGACGGCAGAAAAAATTGAAGAAAAAACAGGAATTACATCTCGTCATATCGCTGCGCCAGACGAGACCGCTGCGGACATGGCCGTAAAAGCAAGTTTACAATTATTTGCCAGCGGTAAGTGCACCCCTGATGAAATTGACTTTGTGATTCTATGCACACAAGGGCCTGACCACTTCCTTCCCCCGTCAGCTTGTCTGATCCAAGACAGGCTGGGGATTCCCAAGACAGCCGGCGCGTTCGATTTTGACCTCGGATGTTCTGGATTTATCTATGGGCTTGCAGTAGCTCGTGGCCTCATCGAGACGGGGGTCGCTCGCAATGTATTGCTTTTGACATCGGATACGTACAGCAAGTACATCCATCCGATGGATAGGAGTGTGCGCACCCTCTTTGGGGACGGTGCCGCAGCAACACTAATACGTTGGGTAGGATGCGGGGATGAAGAGGCTCCTCTGCTCGGTCCGTTTGTATTGGGCACTGATGGTTCAGGGGGCAGGCATCTGATTGTCCCGGCAGGTGGCATGCGCTTGCCGCGTACCTCAGAAAACGCGGTGGAGCGGACGGATGACAAGAACAACACCCGCTCAGATGACAACTTATGCATGAATGGTCCAGCGATCTTCAGTTTTTC
>Ga0114930_10003651_pt1 | contig 13356 bp, 12 predicted proteins | sample AnhtaG_FD_87300 | JGI IMG/M metagenome (GOLD analysis project Ga0114930, IMG submission 87300) | Deep subsurface microbial communities from Anholt, Denmark to uncover new lineages of life (NeLLi) - Anholt_01485 metaG | ecosystem: Environmental > Aquatic > Marine > Oceanic > Sediment | place... | reverse complement strand
CTTATTTCTTTGGATTTTTTCATTTCATGCACTCACTATCTTACCCTTTGTTCAGGAAACAGACCTGCCGTAACAGATGCAGTGCCAAAGTCGCACAACATTTTCCTTTAGATATTCCCATTCTTCGAAAGGATTTTGCATATAGGAGGCATTGGGACGATTCCTATGTCCGCTCCACCAATAACCATGGGTATCTCATCAAAGGGAGCTTGTATCGCTTCGGAGACTAAGAAAATTTTATGCTCCATCTATCAGTTCCTTCCATACCTGAACAAGTATTGTTGATAAAGTTTTGTCGTTTTTCTAATATTTTCCTCTATACTAAACCCCTTGACTGAGATTTTTGCATTTTTGGGTAATGTTTGGGTAAGCCCCTTATCATGATATAATGTTACAATCGCTGCCGCCAGAGAATCTGGATCTTTAGGTGGAACTAAAATTCCCGTTTCACCATTTTTGATGATTTCTCTAATTGCTGGTAACGCAGTTGCTACAATTGGAATACCTGCTATCATAGCTTCAAGCAATACCATTCCGAAAGCCTCAGAATTCGTTGAAAGGACAAATACATTTGAACAACTTAAGAATTTTGGGATATCACGGCGGAACCCAGTAAATATTATCTTCTCTCCAACACCTATATCTTTTGCATACATTTCCAATTGAGACCGTTGAGGACCGTCACCGATAATAAAGAAAACCGAATTTGGAATTTGAGATAATACAATCTTGCTCGCACTTATAAATGTCGGATAATCTTTAGCATCACAAAGTCTTGCTACCATACTTACTTTGAAAGTATCCAAGGACACAGTAAATTCTTCCAATAAATTTATTATTTCTCCTTTATCTGGCATCATTCTGGTAAAATCGATCCCATTGTAAATTACAGCTATTTTTCTCTTGTCAATCCCCATCTTATTTATCAAAAAGGACTTAACTTCTTGAGAAACTGCAACAAATTTTGTTATAAAAGGTGAGAGTAATTTATAAACAAATTTTATCCTTTTTTTTACAATATATTCATTTTTACTTTTGTCTGACCTATGCCAAGAAGAAAAAATTGTCCTAACTCCTGCAAAAAGTCCAGCGATACTCCCATAAATGGTTGGCATACCCAGATGGGCATGAATAATATTTACTCTTTTTCTTTTCATTAATTTCATAAGGTTAAATATAAGGAGAAAATCTATCCGTCGACGACGTTCAAATATGAGGGGCTTATATCCAATCTGCTCAAACTCACATCTCAGCGCACCATCTCCTAACGCGCACAAAGTGACATTATATTTGTCTCGATCTATCTTTCTGCAAAAATCCAAAACTAATATTTCAGCACCACCAACAACTAAGTTATCCAGGATAAGCAATAGATTTACTTTTTTAAGCATTTTTGTAGTCTTCTGCAGAAATATTAGAGACCGCGACCAGGATTGAGAGAACCTTTCCTCCGACAACGCGTGCTTTTCGATGCGAACGAGCGAAACTAGCCAAATCGATAATACAGTACTTAACACTATTTATATTGCTATTTAGAAGTAAAACACAGTCTCCAGGGCAATACGAGACGCCGGATTGTTACCCTTAGCGAAACCAAGATTCTCCTTGCATTCGATTAACCTCACCTGAGGAAAATTCTCTCTTCATCATCTTTACACTACTATCTGTTGAACTATTACCGATAGCTAAAACTCCAAATGAAGGCTTATTTACGTGGAAATAAACGGAGTTCAAACATTGGTTTAATAATTTCCTTGTATTTCAATTAATAATAACGATAAAAGCTTCAACTTGCCAGGCATGGAATAACAAATAAGATTTTTTCGCTTATTTTCAATATTCATTGCCCAACTTTACTTTTCTAAAATACTGCAAGCTCTTTTTAGCTTCAAAAATAAGCTTTCCCAAGAATAATCTACTACCATTTTAATTCTCTCCCTCTTTTTGTGTTGCGAATCATTCCCCAACCAGAATTTAATTCTTTTTGTGAAATCCTTATAACTATCAGCAAAGTCAATTATTTTACTTACCTTCTCTTTCTTTAAAGCTTCCATTTTAACAGAAACCACTGGCTTTCCACAAGCTAAATATTCGTATACTTTTACCGGATTAACACTCCTTGAGACTTGGTCTACCTTGAAAGGATTCATACAAACATCAAATTGACTGATATAATTTGGTATTTCCTCTTTATTTTTCTTTCCTAATAAATAGATGTTTTTCCGTTCTTTCAGCTTTTCAATAGATTCTCTTGTCCCCCACCGTTCAACAGGGCCGACTAATACTACCGAATAATCCTTATTTTTATCAGCAAGATAAGTAATCAAATCATAATCTATAAAACTAAACAGCACTCCTACAAATCCAATTATCGGCTTTTTTATATTTCTTAAGTCTGCGGGTGTCTCTTTGCTTGCCTTCGAAAATAGCTCAAGGTCGACTCCATTAGGTATGTGAAATATTTTCCTGCCTGCTTTGCTTTGATATCTTTCAAATAAAGTCTTAGCTGTAACAATCACTAAATTGCTCTTTTCTATTAATCCATTAATGCATTTGACTTTATGATAATAAGCATTGTCTTTTTCACCCCTATAGCATGCCAAATCATCTGTTAAATCAAATACAAGCTTCCTATAATTAAAATACTTTAGCCCAAAAAAGTATTCCGGCCGATAAATCCACAATATGTAATTTGTCATATCAAGTTTTTTGGCAGCTTTGTCGATGATCCCGGCAAACCAGATATAGTTTATTTTTGAGATAAGAGGGTTTGTATTTTTGGGTAGTGCTCGAGGGGGCTTCAAGACAAAAATGTCTTTATCCATTTTCTCTAAAAATGGCCTGAAAAACCTGTTCTTAGCCGTATCTTTATCAGGTTTTCTAACCATAGAAAATGTAGGCTCAACATAAAGAATACAATTGCCATTTTTGGCAAATCGGCTCATAAAGTGCTGCTTTCTAAACCACGGATCATTCCAATAATGAGTTGATAAGCACACAATGTTTTTGTTCCTGAGCATCTTTCGTCCCTATCTTACCACTTGCTCCTTTTCTAATTGTGGCAGCAGTGGCACTAATCCAACTCAAAACCAAAAGAATATTCCCAAATGATACTTACGGGACCATAAATCGTGCTAGTAGTGAGTGAATAGGCATACAATATTTAGGCTCACCTTAAGTGATAACATATTCCTTTTCTTCGTTCTTAAGCGCAATATGCAAACCTGAAACAATGCCCAATATCATGAAGAGGCAAATATCCGACCCCTTCCCTCCGACGGATAGTGGGAAAATGTAGTAAATTAGAAAAAGAAAGGTGAACATTGCAAATGGCTTATAATATGAATTATTCCCGTAGTTTATCATTTTTATCGAAGATTTTATGCTTCGGTAGAGAATCCAAATAAATGGGATAAATCCCAAAAGTCCCATAGTATAAAGTAGTGAAAGATAGGTTCCGTGTCCACCAAAACGCAACTGTCCTGACAGGAAACGTTCAAAGCCTGAGCCACCCATTGGAACACTTCCTATACCTGCACCAAATAAGGGAGTTCCTTTAAAAGACTCAAAAAACAAAGGATAAAGCTTGCCTCGCCAAGGAGCTGTTTCTTCCAAGCCGCCCCGAATTTGTAATATTCTGTGTAAAGGGCCTGGCAAGGCATCGTAATAAACAAATAAAGCAAGATAAACTACTATACCTAATAAAAAAAGTCCTAATATAGACTCCCAGTTCTTTTTCATTATCATCCAAATACAAGAGGCAAGAAGTGCGCCTATGACAAATGAGCGCCCGCCACTGAGTATTAAGCCGAACCAAAAGAAAAAAAGCAGAGCTGGGGTAAATTTGTTTTGTCTTATAAGGCCACTTAAAAGTAAAAGCAATCCTACAGGAGCAACATCCTGAAGAAGTCCTGAGCGATATCCCCCGGTTGCGTATTTACTAACTGTCCAGGATCCGGTAGCTAAGCTGTGAGGTACGACAATCCCCAAACTCTGCAGGGAAAATAAATTCTTTTGGAGTGAAGGTAAATAGACAGATGCTATACCATAGAGATTTAAAATCAGCATTAGTGCCCACAGAGTAGAAAAAATGTTATTTAAAATTTGCTTATCTCTGCCAACAGCATCCGCAAATATAATATACACCAAGAAACATAAGAGGAACACATAATATACTCTTAATCCTCCTAGTTCAGATCCTATTCCAAGAATATTTCCCGGTGGCAAAGGATTTCTGATATAATTTAAAAAAACTATCGTAAAATACAGTAAGATCGGAATTAGAAGAGCATTTGCTGATTTTTTGAAAACAAATATTGATTCTCTTTTAGTGATTTTGGTAAGAAAGTATGCAAGCACGACAAAGGGAATTGTAAGTTCGGCTACAAATAAATCGGGTACTCTTAAAAAATTTCCGAGGGAAAGAGGAATAAATATCAAGATGACTATAGAAAGAATACCCACATTTGGCTTCAATAATACCCAAATAAATAAAAACAAGCCTGCAACAAAGATGAGGATTTGAAAAGGCAAAAATATTCCGGCAGAGATAGCAATCCCCATTATTACAGCAAAAAGGAACGCAATAATGACAACAGTGCCCATCTGTTTTATACTTTGAATTACAAGCAACGCCTCACCCCTTTTTCTGAATATACAGGCTTGTAGGAACACGATTTGGTGGATAAGTACCGAAATATTTGGTCATTAATTCTGGGTATTTGTAATGCATATAGTTTGCACACCATAGAATCTTAAAAGAACGGTTATACATAAGGAGTGCCTGTATTAAATATTGTTCTTGCCAGAAAAAATGGTCCTGCAGCAAATATGACTTAAAATATTCATATGGAAATTGAATATCGTGTATATGTACTATGACACTCTTGCTCAACTTCGGAAATACCTCGAAAATAAGAAAGTTTACATCCCCACCAATTTTAACGGTATGAGTTGAATCAATAAATAATAAGTCATTTTCAGAAAGGGTTTCAAAAAAGCTGCTATCAATGTCTTCTACCTTTTGTTTAATAAGCTGTTTGATGCCGGGTGCACCGTTTTCTAAAAACGGCGGAGGATAAGGCTCTATAGCTATAAACTCACAAGGATACCCTTCTTCGTCATTTCTATCCAAAGCAGCAAGTGAAACAAGGGTAGAATAACCAGAACCCACCTCAATTATCCTCTTTGGTTTAAAGTATCTAATCATACAATAGTGCATCTGACCACTCACAAAACTAAAAGAGCCATTGTTAAGATAGTATCCTAAGGAATCATTGGTCTTCTCCCTTGGAAAAGATAAATATTCATTTTGGAAAGGCGGGCAGATAGTTTCAAGCAAGCGTTTCTGCTCTTCTATATTGAGGTCAATACCAAATAGCGGTAGCTCTCTTGACCATAAGTATTCTTTTTCACGGAGTATCCCTGTGTCCGGGATCGGGCTGTAATAATGCACCGAATTGTCCTTCTGCCCATTCGAGCCGCAAGAGACAAACATACTCTCGTTATTCTTTCGCATTACATGCCACCCAGCACATCGAGGAATGCCTTTGACTTGATGTTTGTGACAGATTCCAATTCAAAAAGTCCCCGTAGTTTTTCAACCTCTTTCACCACATAAAGAATCAAAAACCTCGGCAATATCTTCATGGGTTTCGAAAACTCCCCTATGTTCCACTTCCGTTCTCTAAACAAAAGAGTACGAAGAGCAAACAAATATCTCGTACCCAAAACTTCGCTGGGGTACGCTCTTAAGGAACTGCCCGGAATCATTATCCCCGAGTTGCAGCAATTACCCAGATTAGTCAACGTCTTAATCTTTGAATAAACTCAAATTTATGGGTAACTGGCAGCTTTGATTTCAAGAAGAAGCAGATTCTAGTATGGCTCTCCTTCTTTCCATAGCTAGGTGAAATGAATTCTTGCCTCATTTCCAATGTCGTGTCATCACCGGTTCGTTTTACCTCGATATCAACTTTATGCCCCAATATGTGGACAAATTCTCCACATCCACTAACTCTGACCCTCAAGGTAGGGGCCAGTTGAAAAAACCATCTTATGAGATACATTCTGTAATCATTTTTGACAGCGTCTATAGTATCAGAAACGGCCCAATGTCCTTTTCCTATGAAAGATACCTCTCTTACATGCCTAATTCCTGTTTTACTTTCAGTGTAACCTTTGAACTTGAAACAGTCGTCTCCGAATTTGATACATCTACCCGTGATTATCCTACTCTCCGATTTAAAAGTGTCCTGCATCCCTCCTTGTTCTTCTCCGTCAACTTGGACTGTGTTGTGTGCGCTAATTTTTCTATAATAATCTCTATCTTCTTTATTTGTATTATATCTAAAAGTACCCGAGTCTATGAGTACAGGTCTCCCAGAAACATACAGTATCATACTCAACAAATCACAATGGCTATGAGCACATGTTTTATTGAACCCAAACTCGCCACATCTTATGAAAAAGTAGTCACTATCTCTCCCCCAGTCACTTCGGAGAACAAAGTGTCCCCCATCGTCAAAAGACTTACAGGTTCTCAGACTACTCTTTGATGGCTTGATCTTCATCCATTTTTCGAAACCTTCGATACCTAATAGCCAGAAATTATCCACGGTGTAGCTCTTACTTATTTTTCTTAAATGAGGATCACTGAAAATTATGGCCCCTGCGGAAATGAGTGTTCTTGGATCCCAAAAGTCTACAACCTCGCTAACCACATACGCTCTTTCATCACTATTGTCACCGACGATAGGAAGTCTTTGATCGGGAGTTATCAGATACGCAAGGTGAGTGATCATTTGATGTAACTTCCTCTTTACCTTTTCAGGAATTTCTAAGTTGTTTCTTTTGGCCATAATATGAGTCAATAGCAAGAATTCTATAACTGCTTTTTGATAGCTTATTGTTTGCTCTTTATCGACACCATCCTGAAAAACTTGCTCTTCTAAAGCTTTTTCTAACTCTTTGAAACCCTCATTTATCCATTGGTTAAACTTTCTAAATTCCGGAAATACAAGGCCAATAATTACTATACTACATATTGCTCCAATACGGTGATTGTTCCTAGGTGTATGGCGTTTATTGAACAACACCTCCGTTTGATAATAAATGCTCTTTAGAAAGCTTTCTAAACAGTGTTCCTTAAAGTAAACCGATTCCTGAAACAAATGATAACTTACAATCCACGAGATAATACGTTGAGCAATCTGGATGTTACTTATCCAGTTAATGCCAATCTTATATGGGTTTTGCTTTATCCAACTACAAATTTGTTTTGTAAACTCTTTGCTATACTTCTCATCCTTAGTATAATAGTAAGCCTTTCCTAAGGTGACAAAGTGGAGATGTTTATTAAGTTCCCAACTGTATTTTATATCCGATAACTTCCAACCTGATACATAATCAATCCTTTTGTAATGAATTTTAGGCCACCGCTTTTTGGTTAAAGGATCCACGTGCCAGTCTATATCGCCATCAAATTCCAAGGTTTGATCAAAGACTGTAAACCTATGATTTACAAATTCCTCAGCCTTCTCCACTGTAAGCCTGATATCCTTAGGAAACCGATCTTCCCAAAATTTAATAAAATTGCCTCTGTCTTTGTGCTCAAAAAGAGAGTTGCTACAGGCACCAATGTAGGCAAGGCCTCGCGAGCTGGCTTTATTGGCACCGAACTCTAACCTCTTGCAAAAAACTCTGTTGTTATTTTGAAACGCGTCAATAATCAACAATATTGTTCTTGAACCCAAAAGACCGTCTTCAATAGCGTATTTTAATCCTTCTTTAAACGTGCACATGAGGCCTTTCTTCCGTATATTCAGGCAAACCTTCTTGATTAGCCTAATTGACTTTCCTTGGTTACAAGCAAACACACTCTGAGCATCTGACATCTTGTCGATGACCTTTTTTTCCGATTCTACGCGGAAGTCTCCGTTTGCATAATGGCTAGAAAACAAAGAACACAACCACCTACTAGACTCACAAATTCCTCATCCAGTATTTCCGAACATGTTCCTAGAGCTCTCTATTTTTTGGCCCTGTTTGACTCGCTTATTTTTCTCTTCATAAGGCCTAATTGGTGGTTTGCTAAACGGTATCTCTCCGCACAGGCCTCTTATCTTGAAATCACTTTTTCTCATTGTTGCATCCCACCCTGTTTAATTAGGCGGTTAAGGTCGGGAGATTGCCGTATCCGGGGCTCCACTGCAAATGCCCGCAGTAATTTTTCTTTGGGCGTAAATTTGATGGACTTGATGATCGGCGTCGTTGGACTACTCGCTGCGACCAAAGGGTCGATAGCATACCTTGACCAATTCAGTGAACCATGAGGGTCACCGTCGTGCTTGTAAAGAACATGCGCATCTGTCCTGTATGAATTAGCAACGAGCTCAACCTTACCATCCCCATCAATTTCATACCCAACAGTATTATGAGCACCATCTGTATATTTGATATTACCGTCTATTAGTGCTCTCATCCAATCTCCTCTTGTAAATGTTAGACTCGCTAAGCCTTTGCAAGTGGACTTATAGTGGTAGTTTGTCTGTACAAGTCGAATAGTTTCGCAGGATTGATAGAATTCAAAGCTTGCACAGGCCAAATCGGTTGTAAAAATTATCGTAATTGCTAGTGTGAGTACCCATGTGCCACTTTTTGACACAGTTGTGTTTGCTTTTCGGCTTCAGTCATCTCATCAACCTTGCCAGAATCCTAGCCTTAAGGATTCGCAATTCTTGAATTTCCTCCTTTTGAGGCTCTCGCAGTAAGAAGAGCATCGCGAAATAGACTGCTACCCCAACAACTGTACCTAATATTAAGTTTAACAAAGTTGACGGGGTTAAGTTGCTACCAACATAGTATACTATTATCCCCATTGCTGACGACGCACACGTTGCTTTTGCCAATGACTTAAAGGGAAACTCCCAGACAAAATAACGTCGAGAAACAGTTATCATCAGAAATAGTAAAAAGGCATAGGAAATCAAAGTAGTGAAAGCCGCTGCTACGTACCCATATCGCGGAATAAACAACCAGTTAAGTCCCAAATTGAGGAACCCAGAGGAAATAATAGAAAACATTACGAAATGAGTTCTCTTATAAAAAAGCGGACCTGCTAGAAACCTTTGCTGAAGGCCAAGAAAAAATGCTCCCAAAGTGACCAAAGGAACAATCCTGTATCCTTCGTAATATTCTTGTACAGTAAGAATTCCAATGAGTGGTTTTGCCAGAACACTCAATCCTACCATTGCTGGAAGACAGACAATCAGATAATAGCGGGTAAGTTTACTCACAAATTCCTGGCTCTTTTTCGCACCTTCCTTTTCCCATACGTTCATTTCAATCGGTCCTGATGCTAACATGAATAAAGTGCCAAGAAGCATAATACTGTTTTCGGAAATACCATAGCTTGCTGAATATATTCCTACCTCTTTGCTACCTCGAAAAAATTCCAAGATGTAGCGGTCAGACAGACTCAGTATCCAAGCAGCAAGATTGCCTATTACTAAAGGAAAACCATACTTTGCCATTTCTGATGTCAGTGGAAGCGAAATACCTTTTGGCCTTAAAGAAACTCGTTTCATTGCCTTCTTCCAGAGAAACGGCAAAACTGTGGCTAAGCTCAGAACAGAGCCCCAAAGCAACCCACTGACATCAAAACGGAAAGCCATGACTAACAATATCCCAAAAGTAATCGCTGCTAGTCTATTCCATATTCTGAAACTACTGTACCAACTAACCTGCCGTCGTGCCCTAAGAAAGTAAAGAGGTACCACAACACCAGAACTCACAATAAATACGACTACGCCAATCCACATCAGTGAATATAGTTTCATAGAGATGTGCGGTTTTAAAACCACAAGAATGCCTGAGGTAGTGAGCGACACCGCTAGTACTGAAATAATGGTTAACTTTAATATATTCCCACAAAACTCATCAAGTTTTCCCTCTCGCTCATGGACAGGATAAAATCTAATAATGGACATAGGTAGCCAGCCAATGATGGTGGAAAGCACGCTAACGGTAGCGATTACTAGAATATAATTTCCATATTCTTCGGGTGTAAACAGACGAGTAATGATAGGAATACTAATAAATCCTACAATTCCCGGAACGATCTGTACAGGAAGGTATTTGGCCATATCTTTGATGAGACTTTTTATCATCTTTGGTTATCTTCCTCTTAATTTCCTTGCTAAGAATCCTGCATAGCATCTGATAACAAAAGGCGAGACAAGCCATCTGATGCACTGCAAAAGGTGTCTTATGCCGTACTTTCTTATCCTGATGATCCAACTCTCCACATTCCCCAAAAGATATGCTTCGGATATTTCCTCGAACCATTGAGTTGCAGTCATTCTGTTCAACGAACGAGAGATTTCAGAAATAAACGATCCCATTCTTTCTCCTTCCTTTATGTTTGCCGGATAAGGAACAAGATCCTTGTCTATTTTGATCGGGATAATATCATGTGCTTTCAAACCATCTTTACCTATTTTGAGCAAAAGAATAACCGAGTGATTAGTTCTTCTATCTTGGTATTTTTCAAGATCAAACTCAAATTGAAAATTGCCCAAGGAGTAGGCGATTAGACCATGTCTATAGCGCTCTATCCCTTGAATTACATGAGGATGATGTCCTAATATGATAGTGGCTCCAGCATCAATCAACCCATGAGCCAGGTTTACCTGCTTCGGAGAGGGATAGAAAACATTCTCAATCCCCCAGTGGAGAGAAATGACAACAAAATCGCATTGTCTTTTTATGAATTCGATATCTCTTATAATATTTACTGGTTCCAATTTGTTCACCCACATATTGCTTTCAGGCAGGCTAAATCCACCTTCCGTATAACCCAAGAATCCCAGTCTTATCTCTCGTTTCTTCAATATCAGGTAACTTTCCTTAGGTTTGTTAGTTGCACCGATGAAGGTCAGTCCTTCTCTACGCAGAGTTTTTAGGGTATTATGAAATCCTTCTAGTCCTAAATCCATTATATGATTATTGGCTATGTTAAGAACATCAAACCCTGCGTTTCTCAAATAGCTTATTTTTTCTGGTGGTGAGTACAAGAGAAAAGCCTTCTCGACTTCTTCCCCTTGATTTGATAAGACGGTCTCTAAATTTCCGAAGAGAATGTCCTTGTTTTTGAATATCTCTTTTACCTTGTCAAAAGGATGCTTATCATATCTTGTTTGTAGGCTAATATCGCCTACTGCTAATAGCTTTACCATACTCATATAAGTGTCACTTCTGAGAATTTCCAAACTCAATTGCCAATTTCTGGATCAAATATCTGAATTTACCTCTTTTAGTTCTGGGAATGTTTTGTACAAATTCTATTTCAATGTCAAACCCGGGATAATACTCCACAAAGGTTCTTTCAACACTGTTGGTCTCAGAAATAGAAAATCTGCTTTTTGCATCAATATTCAACAACACTTCACCGGGTTCATTCTGAACATACTGGTAAGCGTCAATTTTATCCTTCACATTCCATAAAGGCTCATCTGCGTACATAAATGTGATCAGGGAACCAGTTTTGTCAACGAAAAACCCCTGTAACCTCCCTTCCACCGCCTTCAGCAGTGGATAATCCCTGCCGCATTCACATTGGACATTTGAAAGCACCGCCAGGTCCTGTGTGCGATATCTTATGAACGGACATACGGAATTGTTGAAGCCAGTAGCTACGATTTCCCCAGGCTCATCTTCGTTAGTTACAGCATGTCCATCTTTGTTGATTAGCTCTACAATCCCATATTCTGGCTGGATATGATAACAAGTGTTTACCTCGCATTCTCCAGCTAAAGCTGCTCTTTCAGAATGTCCATAAAAGCTCCAGACTCTGCATTTCATAACCTCTTCCAACAATTCCCGTTGCCAGGAATATAGATTCTCCGAGGTACACAGGATTGCCTTTACTGTAGGGAAAGGCTCAATGTCCTTTTTTTTCATAAAGCTTGCCAGAACGGTAATTACTGAGGGATAGGCTTGGATAAAATCTGGGCTAAACTCCCTAATTTTCGCAATATACTTTGGCAACATATTGTCAGTCATGTGAAAAGATGATAGAATAAGATATTTATTGACTGGATCATATCTCCAAAATTTTCCTTTACTCGCTGACTGAACAGTATGGCCTCTCAATACCACACACCTGCCGGTTATTCTGAATCCTACGCTGTATCCTACTCTGTTCCACAACATTTTTATGAAAGCCCGTTCCTTGGGCTTAGTCACACCTCTCTCCCAATAAAACCCCAATGGGATGCCGGTAGAACCACCAGTGACAACATATTCTAACTTAGACCTAGGATAGTTTCGGGCTACTAAATCTGGTAGATTTTCTCTAATAATTTCTTTTGTCAAATAAGGCAGCTTCTTCAAATCATCAAAATCCTGAATATTCTTTGGTCTTAATCCTCTTTCATTCCATATTCTTCGGTAATAAGGCACGTTCTCGTAAGCACGCCATAGAAGTTCACTCAACTGTTGCATTTGATGTTCTTCCAACTTCTCCCGGCTCCACCATTGGGATTCCTGTAAAAAGTAATACGTGTTCCGGAAGACTCTGCCATAACGTAAATGAGAAGGTATCGCACCATAAATATGTTTGAGACCCTGTTTTGCAGGATATGGAAGACACCTCTTTGCTAATTCTCGCATACTCATTTTTGTGGTTCCTTGATGATTATGTTATCACCGACTTTATAAACCGGGCAGGTGCCTTTTATCTTTAAAACTTTGATGATTAGTTTATTCATTGGATAGCCATATTCCCCTGGTATCAATGATGAGGCTACCTCGCATTTTCTTCACGAGCTCGTAGGGGTTGATCTTCTTGAACTCTTTATGGTCTACAAGTAAGACCAGACAGTCTGCGCCTCGCACTGTTTCTTCCAGAGAAAAAAGAGAGAATTCGGTAAAATCCCTAACGTAAGGATCGTAGGCTCGAATAGTATAGCCCTTTTCTCTTAATCTTCTTACTATGTTTAAGGCAGGACTTCCTCGAAGGTCGCCGGTTTCTGCCTTGTAGGTTATACCGAGACAGGCAATAATGGGGGTTTTTATCTCTGCTTGTTTTACAGCCCTTTCTACCTTTTCAACTATATAACCGGGCATCGAGTCGTTAACGCAACGGACAGTTTTTATTAACTTTGCCTCATCTGGAGCTTTCTCTATGATAAAGAAGGGGTCTACAGCGACGCAGTGACCTCCCACGCCGGGTCCCGGTTTTAAGATATTCACCCGAGGGTGCTTATTAGCCAGTCCAACGACTTCCCAAACATTAAGATCAAGCTTATCACAAATTCGGGAAAGCTCATTAGCGAAGGCAATGTTCACATCACG
>Ga0114930_10003650_pt1 | contig 13359 bp, 10 predicted proteins | sample AnhtaG_FD_87300 | JGI IMG/M metagenome (GOLD analysis project Ga0114930, IMG submission 87300) | Deep subsurface microbial communities from Anholt, Denmark to uncover new lineages of life (NeLLi) - Anholt_01485 metaG | ecosystem: Environmental > Aquatic > Marine > Oceanic > Sediment | place... | reverse complement strand
TTGAGCGTCGTCGGTATGCTGCAGCAGCCTCAGCGCGGGGGTTTTGACGCAGTGTGCATCCGTCCTCGACATCAGGGGGCTCCATTGGCTATGCGTGATGAAGGCCGACAGAAACACCGGAGCCGCGTTTTGTGTGTTGTCCCCGCCTACAACGAGTCTGACAACATCGCCGCCGTCATCCAAGACGTCCGCACCCATGTGCCTGGTGCTGAGGTGCTTGTGATCGATGACGGCTCCGCCGACGAGACGGCGGATGTGGCCTCGGAGACCGGTGCCCTTGTCTGCCGGCTGCCGTTCAACCTGGGGATAGGCGGGGCCGTTCAGACTGGCCTGAAGTTCGCCGCTCGCCACGGGTATGACATCGCTGTGCAGGTTGACGGCGACGGTCAGCACGACGCAGCGGAAATCGGCAAGCTGCTGCAGCCGATACTCGACGGAGAGGCGGATGTAGTCATCGGCTCCCGGTTCCTCGGAAAGCCGACCTATCGCGCGCCTCTTCTGCGGCGCCTGGGGATGCGTCTGTTTGAGCTGCTCAATTGGCTCCTTGCCGGGCAGCACATCAGGGACAACACCTCCGGCTTCCGAGCCTACAACAAGCGCGCGATTTCTTTTCTGGCCGACAGCTATCCGACACATTACCCGGAGCCAGAGGCCGTGGTGATGCTGCGTCGGGCCGGATTCCGACTCAAAGAGGTCCACACGCGGATGCGCCAGCGGCAGCGTGGGCAGTCATCGATCGCGCCAGCAAAGGCGGTATACTATATGGTAAGGGTTCCATTGGGCATATTCGTCACCGCCCTGCGAACCGTTGGCATGAGCCGGAGGTGATCGGGCCGTGCTGGACCGCGTTCAATTGACGGCAATCCTGGCCAGTATTGGCATTATCGTCGCCGTTATCGACCTTATGCGCAGGGGCAGGCTGCGAGAGGAGTACTCCATCCTGTGGCTCGTTCTTGCTCTTGGGATGATCGGGCTATCCCTGTCGCGCAAACTGCTCGAATCGCTCGCGCACCTCACGGGCATCTTCTACCCGCCGTCGGCCCTCTTTGCTATCGCTTTCATAGGCTGTCTGGCCCTGTTCATGCACTTTTCCGTAGTGATATCACGTTTGACGCAGCAGACGGTTACTCTTGCGCAGGAGCTAGCGCTGCGGGAGCTGAACGCGGATAGCACAGACATCCACCAGCGCGTCCTGCGCGAGGGGGGTGACGCGCGAGTCTAGCTGCGCTTCGGAAGCGGCCAGGCCCGCGGTGGCCCCAGGCGTCTCAGTGCTGTGTGCAGACCGCCCCGGTTGTGACTGCGGCGCAAGGCACACCATGGAAAACGGTAGGCTCTACATTATTGGCCTCGACGGCGCCGACTACCACCTGACCAAGCAATGGATGGACGACGGTCACTTGCCAAATCTCGCTGGTCTGAGGCACGAGGGGGTCTTCGGGTGCCTGCGCTCAACGGCCCCGCCCACGACGCCGGTGGCGTGGTCTTCGCTCTGCACAGGAACTGCTCCCAGCCAGCACGGTGTCTGGGGCTTCCAGCAAAGGCGTCCGGGCACGTACGAGTTCGACTTCGTCAGCTCCCGCTCGCTGGGGTTGCCTCCCTTCTGGCGTCTGCTCAATGCCGCTGGCTACACGACGGGGATCATGCAGGTGCCTCTAACTTACCCTGCGTCAGAACTGGACGGGTGGATGAGCACCGGGATGTTCACGCCCGAGGGGGCGGAGTTCAGTTACCCCCCCGATCTGGGACCGGAGGTGCGGCGCAACTTCCCGCAGTACCGCGTGTTTCTCGACACGAGCGTGCCTTGGGCCTCCATGCCTGCGTGGCGCCTCGAGGAGCACGTCCGCGCCCTCACCGAGCGGCAGCTGGAGGTCTGGCAGTTTCTTGAAGCCACGAGGCCCTGCGACGTGTATTTCGTTGTCTTCCAGCTCACCGACTGGGCGGGCCACTGCCTCGGCACGGCGGAGGCGCGGCAGGGCCGCGGGGAGCGGGGGAGGCGCCTGCTCTCGGTCTACGGGCTGGCAGACAGGGTCGTCGGCGCGGTGCTCTCCCGGATGGGAGCGGCCGACGCGGCGCTCGTGCTCTCGGATCACGGCTCCTCCCCGGTCCGGGGGTTCGTCGGCATCAACTCGTGGCTGCTGCGCAATGGGTACATGCGCCTGCGGCCGGGCGCCCGCGCCGTCGCAAAAGCCATTGCAACCAGAGGCGCCAAGACGAGGGTCGGCAGCCTCGCAGCCCGGTTGGCAATCCGCGCGTCACGGCGGTTACGGCGTATCCTGGAGGTAGGGGACGGCCGTGACCGGGGCGTCGCCGGGCTACTAGGGTTTCACGATGTAGACTGGGCGCGAACGAGAGCCTATTGCGTGGGGACCTACCCGTTGATCTGGATCAACAGGAGCGGCCGCGAGCCACTAGGCGTGGTGGGAGCGGGCGCACAATACGAGGCGGTGTGTAGCGAGATCGTAGCCGGGCTTGAGGCCGTGGGCGGGGGCAGGCGAGGCGAAAAGCCGATCAGCCGGGTGCGGCGAGTGTGTGATGACGGAACCGAGACTCGCTGCCCTGACCTGCTCGTGGAGACTACCGACTGGGCGTACGTCAGCGACCGCCTGCTGGACCCATTCCCAGGCCCGCTGGTCCGCGGCCCGGGTGACGTGCCGGGCGCAGCTGCGCAGCACTCGGCGCACGGTATCCTGTTCGCGACCGGTCCGTGCTTCCGCTCTACCCGCCAAGAGGTCTCGGCAAAGTTGGAGCACATCGCGCCGACGGTGCTACGGGCGTTCGGGGTACGGCCACCTCAGTATATGGATGCTGGGGGGCTGGGTGATGTGCTACGCGGGTCGCTCAGGGGGAGGGCAGCGCCGTCTCCACGTGCACAGGCCGCGGACCGGCAACCGCGCGGAACTGAGCGCAGCCCGTACTCCTCGACAGAGGCAGACGCCGTGGAAAAGCGCCTCAAGCAGCTGGGCTACCTCTGATGGGGCGCGGCCAGCACGCTTCGCGCGTCAGGACTGACAGTGAGGCAATACCGTCCATATCAGTCGTTGCTCTTTGCTGGGCTGGGCGTGGCGATAGTGGCAGCGGTCATCGTCGCCGTCGGAGCAGAGCGGACGCTCCGTGCGCTCGCGCAAGCCAGCCCCGGACGGCTGGCGCTCGGCACTGCGCTCGTGCTCGTGGTGTGCGGGCTACGCGTTCTGCGTTGGTATGTGCTGCTGAGGGCTGTCGGAGGCCGAATATCGGTCCGTGGCCTTGTCACGAGCTACTTCTTGGGTGCGGCGGCAGGCATGGTGACGCCTGCGCGGCTCGGCGAGTTGAGCGCTGCGCGAATAGCGGGGAGGGCGGCGGGCACCGGGTCAGCCGAAGCTGCATCGGCCATAGCCGTAGACCGGGCACTAGAGTGGGCCTTCTTAGCCTGCGGGGCGGGCATCGGCGCCACGTACCTGCATACCCACGGCCTTTCAGAGGCATGGCTCCGCCATCTGGTACTCGTGGTAATCATCATCTTGGGACTATCGAGCTTCATTCTGATCGCTGCCGTGCAGGGATGGGTAGGGCTGACGAAGCTCGCCAGTGCCGTTGCGCGGTGGAGTGCCAAGAGGAAGCGGCCCGGATGGCTGAGCCGGATCTCCGCCAACGCCAGCAACGAGTGGCTGCCACGCCTGCACACAGCAGCCAGGCAGGTGCGGTCGAGCCGACGCGCTTGGGTCGTCTTGGTCTGTCTCGTTGGCATGAGCTTGGCGGCGCAGGCCACAATGTACTCGTGCCTCGCGACATCTGTTTTGCGCGCACCGTGGCTGCTCGTGGTCGCCTGCGCGCTTCTCGCCTTCGGCGCCGGGCAGGCGAGCGCCATCCCGGGTGGCGCGGGCGTCGGTCTTGCCACCTTCGTTGGCGCGGCAGTGAGTGCGGGATGCGATCCAAGTCAGGCCGCTGCCGGGGCGGTGATAGCCGGCGCGCTCCCGACGGCGTTCGTCTGGGGCGCGGCCGCCGTCTCCTTGGTTGCGCGCGTGGCCGTAGCGGCGCATCGGTGCCACGAAGTCGGGGAGCCATCCCGGCCGTCGGGCGAGCTTGGCAAGTGACTCTGTCCATTGTCATACGCGCTCACAATGCGTCAGAGACACTGCGGCAGACACCGGCCGCGTGCAAGCGCTGGGCCTCCTGCTTGCGCGCACAGCGTGGGATGCCTGCAGGGAAGCGATGCACTTGACGGGGGAAGCAGAACGATGGGGAGCGGGGGCGCGCATGGGCTGAGGGAGGGACAGGCAAGGTTGCTGTGGCCTATCCGAACAGTCCAGAACTGACCAAGCGCACCCGTACCACAGGCACGAGCAACAGGAGTGCGAGCCGCAATGCCGACGCGTAGACGGCAGACGGGGCAAGGCGGGGCCCGGCCAAGAGCGTCCGTGATCGTGGTCGCCTTCAACTCCGCCCGCGATCTTGGTGGCTGCCTCAGCTCGGTTCTCGCCGATGCAGGAGAGCTGGCCGAGGTAATAGTAGTGGATAACCGGTCTGCAGACGGCTCCGGGGACCTGGTGGCACGGTCCTTCCCTCAGGTGCGACTCATACGCAGCGAGACGAATGTCGGATTCGGCGCCGGCTGTAATCTGGGAGCCGAGGCTGCCACAGGGGACCTGCTCGTATTCCTCAACCCCGACACTGAGGTGGACCCAGGATGGCTGGAGGCGCTGGTGGAAGCTTGGCTCGACGACCCGCGAGTCGGCGCCTGCATGTCGAAACTCGTAATGTTCAGTGAGCCCGACGTGTTGAACTCCGCGGGCGGGGGGATGCACTACCTCGGGTTCGGGTGGCCGGCCCGATGTGGCGAGCGGGATGACGTCAACGGCGCGGCGTACGACGTGGCTTTCGCCTCGGGCGCAGCCATGCTCATCTCGAAGCAGCTATTCGAGGCGGTGGGCCGATTCGATCCTGAGTTCTTCATGTACTGCGAGGACGTGGACCTGTCGTGGCGCGTACGGATGGCCGGGTACCGGGTTGTGTGTGTGCCCCGATCCGTCGTGCGGCACAAGTACAAGTTCGCGCCGACTCCAGGCAAGCTTTACCAGCTCGAGAGAAACAGGCTTCTCATGATCCTTCAGAACTACCAAGCGACGACTCTGGCGGTGCTGTTGCCAGCGATTGCTGCCGCGGAGGCCGCTTTGCTCGCATACTTCACGTGCCAGGGACTCGGGGGCGCCAAGATGAGGGCGATCCTCAGCGCATTGCGCCATCTGCCGACAGTCGTAGCGAAGCGCCGCCGATTGCGGCGCACCCGCACCGTGAGCGACAGCGCGCTAGTTCCGTTGCTGAGTCCTAGGCTGGAAACTGACCTGCTCGGGGGCGCCCCCCTACTGCGGCTGGCCAATCACATTTCAGGCGCTTACTGGAAGCTGGCGCGACCGCTGATCCGGACGCTTGCGGGACATGCTAGGGAGGAGGTGCCTGCATGAAGGGACTCGTGCTCGCGGGAGGGACAGGGAGTCGGCTGTACCCACTCACGAAGGTGATAAACAAGCACTTGTTGCCTGTGGGACGGTATCCCATGATCTACTACCCCATCGGTGCCCTGGTTGCTGCCGGGATCCGCGACGTGATGATCGTGACCGGCGGCAACAACGCGGGAATGTTTCTGGAACTGCTGGGGAACGGTTCAGTCTTTGGACTTGGGCACTTGCACTACGCCTACCAGGAACGGGCAGGAGGCATCGCAGATGCTCTGAAGGCCGCAGAGGACTTCGTGGATGGCGATCGTTGCGTCGTCGTCTTAGGCGACAATATCATTGGCGGCAGCATCAAGGATTCCGTGGACGGATTCCGGGAGCAAGAACGTGGCGCGAGAATCCTACTAAAGGAGGTCTCGAACCCGGCGGAGTACGGCGTGGCTCAGCTGGGTGCCGACTTTCGCGTGATCCGCATCATCGAAAAGCCAAAGCAACACGTTTCCAACTACGCTGTCATTGGCGTGTACATGTACGATGAGGCGCTTTGGCACATCCTGCCGGGGCTGAGGCACTCCGCTCGAGGCGAGCTGGAAATCACCGATGTGAACAACGCATACCTGGAGCGTGGCGTGCTAACCGCCGATGTCCTCGAGTGCGACTGGGGGGACGCGGGAGGCTCCCACGAGAGCTTGCTGGAAGCTGGCGTTATCGCGAATCGGTGTCGCCCACTGGAGTCCTTTGACCTCGGTGGCCTCGAGGAGGCGCCAGCATGAAAAGGACGGTCGATCCCATGCCACCTCCGGTCATATTGGTCACAGGGGGCGCCGGGTTCATTGGGTGCAACTTCGTGCGATACTGGCTCCGAGAGCACGACGACTACAATGTGCGCGTGCTGGACAAGCTCACCTACGCGGGCAGCATGGAGAACCTGGAAGACGTCCTCGACGACCCCCGTCTGACGTTCGTCAAGGGCGACGTATGCGATCCGGCCACGGTGGACGAGGTCATGTCGGGCGTTCATACGGTGGTTCATTTTGCCGCCGAGACGCACGTGGACCGGTCGATCCTCGATGCGGGCCAGTTCGTCCAAACCGACGTTTACGGTACGTTTGTGGTACTTGAGACAGCGCGCAGGCACGGTGTGGACCGATTCCTGCAGATTTCAACGGACGAGGTCTACGGCAGCGTTGCCGAAGGGGCTGCGGCCGAGGATTGGGCGCTGATGCCACGGAATCCATACTCGGCAACGAAGGCCGCCGCAGATCGTATGGCGTACGCCTTCTTCGTCACGCACGGGCTGCCCGTCGTCATCACACGCGCGTGCAACAACTACGGGCCCTACCAATACCCTGAGAAGCTCATCCCCTTCTTCATCACTCGTGCCATGCGCTCCGAGCCACTCCCATTGTATGGCGACGGAAGGCAGGTGCGCGACTGGTTGCACGTGCTGGACAATTGTCGAGCCATTGATCTGTTGATCGAGCGCGGCGAGCCCGGCGAAGTGTACAACGTCGGGGCTGACAACGAACGCACGAACATCGAAATAGCCAACATCATTCTGGATGAATTGCGTTTGCCCGAAAACCTTATTGCATTTGTCAAGGACCGGCCTGGCCACGACCGGCGATACGCGCTCGAGTCGTCCAAACTGCGCCAGCTTGGCTGGGCGCCCACAGCTGAGTTTGACACCACGCTCAGAGAGACCATCAGATGGTTCCGTGATCACCAGGATTGGTGTGACCGGTCGTTGGAGCGCAGCCGCGCGTATTTCGAGGCGCAGTATCATGAGCGATAGGCAGGAGACGGTTCCGCAGCTGGCCTTTTGGGTCGGTGCGGAAAGAGCATATGGCGCTCCACGAGGCCCATGACAGAGGCGCCGAAGGACGGGACGATGTTGCTGCGCAGGGCTATTGAGACAGAGGGCAACGGGGATGAGAACGGCGGGCTGGCGTGGGCTGTGCTCGCCGTACTCATGCTCGGCGCACTCCTCCATCGCTTGGCCCACTGGGACCACTTCGTGGTTCCGTCTCCAGACTTCTACCAATACCGGAACGTGGCTGCACACGTGTTTACGCTGGAGCTGCCCGAGGGCCCCATTCGCGTGCTGCCTGGTCTGCCGATGCTCTTGGGCGTTTTGGGATCGGTGATTCCTGGCCCGCGGCCCTTCCTGCATGCTGGCCAAGCCGTCAGTCTGGTGGCATCCTTGAGTCTGTTCCCGCTGCTATGGCTTCCCCCGGCGAGGTGGGCTGCGCTGGCACTTGCCACCCTCGGGGCGGGCTTACACGTCCCTAGCACCGCGCACGCCCTACAGCGAACCAAACAGACAAGGCACTTGGCTATGATCCCCATATTCTTTTTTCGCGGTTTTGCTTGGGCCATGGGGGCTGTGTGGGGACTGCTTGCCTTCTGGCTGGGGTCTGCGGCAGCTGAAGCGCCGCGCGCAAACGGACCGAGCGACGCCGCCGCCCAGAGCGACGCAAGCTACACGGGTGAGGTCAAATGACTGAGACAGCAGTGCAGCTAGCGCCGGCTAGCGCAGAACGCGACGCCGACGAGCGAACCCGGCATCGCGGGCGGCAAACGGTCACGGCGGCGCTGCTGGTCGTGTTCGTCGTGACCCTGTTCGTCCATGCGGTGATGCACTTCGACCATTTCGATATGCCGCGCGGCGACTTCATGTCGTGGGGAACAGCTGCTGAGGAACTGGCCCGAGGATCCCTGCGCCGAGAAGGCGTCCGACTGCTGCCGCTCTACCCCGGCCTCATGGCCCTCGGGCACACGATATACCCGAGTGCCCATACGATCCGCTACACCGGCGAGGTCATCAGCTTGGTCGCCGCCATCGGCATTGCGTTCGCACTGTTTGCCGTCGGCTCGCGCTTGCTCGGAAACGCGGCCCTTCTTGTGGTGTGGCTGTTCTGCCTGAATCCAGAGCTGGTGGCCGTAGGCCTTCAGCCCATGTCCGACGCTCTATTCGCGCTGCTCGTTATCGCTGCCTTCGCTGTGGATGCGAGGGGCTCTGCGTGGTGCTACGCCGCGGCATTGCTGGCGGCGCTTGTGCGATACGAGGGGGTCTTCGTCGTATTCGCCCTGTGGGTACGAGACGTCTTGTTCGGCCCATCCAGGCTGCAGCGGACCGTGTTCGCCGCTGCCGCCATATTGCCGATGGTGGTATGGGAAATCGTGGTGGCACAGGCGACATCAGGCGCACGCGCAAGCGCCGCGCGGGCCGTCATCACACACGGATGGGCGGGAATCCACTTCCTCAAAGCATTCCTCGCAGGCGCGTTGGAGTTCCTTCCCCGCGCCTTTGCCGAAGCGGTTAAGCAGGGGACCGCCACTGCCATTGGATTCGGGCTCGCCGTTGGCGCAGTCATAACGGCGTGCGCCGTTGTCGGGGCCGTTCGAACATTCCGGCAGCAACCTCGCCTGGCGGCAGCACTTTCGATCTTCTTTGTCTGCTTCACGGCCCTTCACTGCTACGTCCCTGCCGCCGTCTCCCGCTACGCAATCCCCATACTCTGGATCCTCTATCTGTGCATGCTGGTGGGAGTAGCCAGCTTCGTTCTCGAGAGACAGGGCTCGCGATCGGGCAGCGTCGGGGTTGCCGTGCTCCTGGGGGCGACGCTGCTCGCGCTGGCGGTCTGTCATGCTGTGTGGCCCGTGCGGAAGGCGGCGCTGATTCCGGGTGTGCTGTTCGCGATTCCGATCGTCGTCTACCTGGTGCAGGCCCATCGCCGCCAGGTTCTCGGAGCGATCCCCACGGCGATGGCGTGCGTGATCGTGTTTCTCGTGGCTCTGGGTACTTCCGACTACCAGAGGTACAAGCTCGACCGTGACGCCGGGTTCTACGCTGAGCTGATTCCTGTAGCAGAATGGTGCAAATCGATACAGGGCGACGACTGGCAGCTCGTCTGCGACGTCTGGACATCGGACATTCTCGAGGGTTTCTTAGCCGTGCCGAGGCAGAACCTGTTGCCCGGGAAGGAGCTTCCGTCGCCCGATCCCAATCAGGACATACTCCGGACACCGAGGACCTACATACTGTGGAACAGCACGGATTTCCGCAAGTCCATCGACCCGGCGGAAACGCGTCAGCGTCTTGAGGACCCCGGATGGCAGCTTATCGCCGCGATTCACGAAGGACGCGGCCCGTGGCGGCGTGCCGTGACATTCCGCCGGCGGGGAAGCGTTGCGGAGATCTACGAGCGTGTGGATTCGGCCCCCGACGCCGATCCCGCTCACGAGGGGACGGGGCTGGCGGATGAGAACTCGGCCCCCCGCTCTCATCGCCAGCTACGTTGACGTCTTGTAGTTCGCGTACCGATAGGCTATTGCTCCGTCGGCGAGCACGAGTCCGAGGTGCGCGGTCCAAAGGCCAACCCCATGGGGGATCGCGCGCACAGGTTGCGTTTCATGGCGTCCATGATCCAAGGAGGGCAAGTGATGCTAAGCGGCGATGTCGAACGCGCAAGAGTGAGGGCAACCGGCGCGCTGGCGACGTTGTGCTTGCTCGGCTGGGGCTGGTTCGTGGCTACGGGCACATCGGCAGCTGAGACCTGGTACATCTACACAGTGGATAGCGCCAACGTCGGCTACTACTCGTCGCTGACCCTCGACAGCTATGGCCATCCCCACATAAGCTATCAGGACCAGACCATACCAGCTGCCAGTGCCCTCAAGTACGCCGCCTGGACGGGAACCAGTTGGACCGTCCAAACAGTGCACCAAGGTACGTGCGCCAGCCATGCGGTGGACACTTCCATTGCGGTCGACGGCAGCGACCATGCCCACATAAGCTATAAGTACGGATGACCCCTCAACAATCTGAATTATGCTGCCTGGTCAGGCAGCGGTTGGGACATCCAGACGGTGGACAATTCGGGGTACGTCGGCTTGGGGACCTCGGTGGCTCTAGACGGCGCTGGCCGTCCGGGCATCAGCTACTACGACTATGACAACCAAGCTGTCAAATATGCTGCGTGGACTGGCAGCGGCTGGGACATCCAGATGGTTGACAGCGTGGGGGTAGGTTGGTGGGTAGCCGGTTCGACGTCTCTCGCCTTGGACACGAGTGAGCGTCCGCACATAAGCTACGCTGATCCCGCATGGACCGCCTCCGGCCCGAGCACCCGGGTGCTCAAGTACGCGGCGTGGAACGGAAGCGGCTGGGACATTCACACTGTAGACAGCACAGAGGACGTCGGTCAATACTCCTCGCTAGCTCTGGACTCAAGCGGCCATCCGTGCATAAGCTACCGCGACTTCACCCACTACGATCTGAAGTACGCCGCCTGGGACGGCAACAGTTGGGCGATCCAGACCGTCGACTGGCCTGGCAACGTAGGGCTTTATACCTCCCTCGCCCTGGACGCTAGCGGCTATCCGCACATAGCCTACCAGGCTGGAGAGCCCGACTACGACGTCAAGTATGCCGCTTGGAACGGGACTAGCTGGGACATCGAGACCGTGGACGGCGCCGGCCCGGTTGGCAGACTGGCGCTCGACACGAGCGGGCATCGGCACATAAGCTACCGCCATCTCGGTCTCCGATATGCAACCACGCGGCCACCCGCGCAGGCGTTCCACGTACTGTCCACGACGGGCTACTATATGATCTCCTTCCCGCTGACACCCACCTCCACGACTCCGCACGACCTGCTGTCCGATGACCTTGGCGACGGCAGTTACTACATGTGGGGATGGGACGCTGGCGGCTATACGACCGTACCGACGAGTACCCCGGGGTCGCAAACCACGACGCTCGGCGTGCAGCAGGGCTATTGGCTTCTGGCGGCAGCGGCTACGCTGGACATAGACGTTGGCGGCGTGCTGCCGTACGGCGATCAGGTTATTCCGTTGCAGACTGGCTGGAACATGATCGCGGCGCCCTACGAAGCCATGATGGACAGCCTGCTCGTTGACAATGGCGGCGATGTGCGGAGCCTGGCGGATGCGCAAGCCGCCGGCTGGGCGTTGGGGACGTTCTACTACTCCCACGACGGGACGGGCAGCTACAGCACGCTCACTATCGGTGAGACGCCGGCCGACACACTGTCGTTCTGGCATGGCTACTGGGTGCTGGCAGGCCTCGACTGCTCGCTCGTCATCCCGGCGCCTTCAGGCGGATCTGGCGGAGCCACGACCGCGGCAGTGCGACGCGCTCCCCCCACGCCCACGTGGGCGTTCGACATTGAGGCGATGAGCGGAGGCTCAGTGGACACCGTGACGATTGCAGCGGCGGACGGTGCATCTCAGGACTTCGATGGCTTTGCATTGGATAGGCCCAAGCCCCCGCCGGGGCCCGGCCAAGGGAGGCTCCGGATGGCGCTGACGTTGGGCGGTCGCCCGACGGTAGCTCACTCGCCCCCGCTGTCACAACTGGGGATGGAGACAAGGGGAACTGGAGAAGAAGCGGCCGAATGGCAGTTCACGGTTGCTGGGGGTGTGGAGGGAGAGCCGGTGACACTGCGCTGGGCGGACCTGAGCCGATTCCCCAAAGACCGCGTGGCAATCCTGAGAGATCTCGACACAGGAACCGGAACCTTCATGCGATCTCGAGGACGCTACGAGTTCGCAGCGCCTGCAAACGGCAACGGCCGGAACTTCGCCGTCGTAGTCAAGCCCGTACAGCAGGCTGGCTGCATCGTCACCAGTTTGTCGGCCGTTCCTCTCCGAGGCGGCCGCGGAGCGGAGATACACTTCGGCCTCCTGGCGGACGCGAAAGTGGACATTGCTGTGCTCAACGTCGCAGGGCGGCTGGTAGAGCGTGTGCGAGAAAACGCCTCTGCAGAGGCCGGAGCGCACACGGTCATCTGGAACGGTCGCTCGGCGGCCGGCGTGGCTGTGCCGAACGGCACCTACCTCTGCGTCTTGAGTGCGAAGGCCGAGGATGGACAGCAGGCGCGCCGTGTGTGCACGCTGACTGTGGGTCGGTAGCGTTGGCCCTGATGCCCGACGCGGACGGCAGCCCGACTGTTCGCGCCGGCGATCAGTCACGAGACGGCTCGTGTGGCCTGACTCAGCGAACGTGTCCGCGCTGACGGCCCAACCCTCCGCACGCTCGTTCTGTCCAGTCAATGGTGAGCCTTGGTGGGTCACCGGTCGGTCGGAGCTATCGGCTCACGACGAACGGACACACGGCCCGCGCGCGCTGTCCGTCCTGGCCTGCCGCGGCGATCTCCACCACATACGTGCCGCTGGGCGCCACGGTGCCCATGGCGCTGCGGCCATCCCAGAGCGTCGCCACAGCGCCGCGGGCGACGTTGCGTCCCCGCTCCAATTCCGCCACCAGACGACCGGCCACGTTGTAGATGCGCGTGGTGACGCTGGCTGCCTCGGACACGTTATAGCGGATCTCAGCTCCGGTGCCGCGCGACGGCACCACTGTAGCACCCGTGACGGCCAATGTGCCAATGGCTGCCGGCCCGAGTTCTATCTCGAACTGCCTCTGGCCGCCTGTAGGGCCACTATTGTATGTGTACGCTCCCGCCGTGCGTATGTGCGTGACCTTGCCCGCGTCGAGGTCCCGGAGCGTGACACGGTAGTCTCTCGGAAGCTGCGACAGATCCGGCATAGCCACGATGACATCGGTGTTCGGGAGCTCCGTGGCAACCGTGAGATTGAAGCGCTGGGTGCCAGTGGCACTACGCAGCTCATAGGCCATCCTGGCATTGGGATTGGCCACGGGTGTGATGAAGGCATCGACGCCATCGGGAGTTGCTGGCGGGTTGTCGATGAGGACGTCGGTATCAGCGGCTCCGATGCCGTTGCAGACGTCCCGTTTGTCGCCAGCACTCACCACGATCGGTACCAGCCACCGGATGGGTAGCGCGTCCACGCTCCTGGCAGCGCTCTGGCCGCCGCCGGACGGGTCGATGATTACCTTGTCGGCATCAGACCCTGCAAGGATCCAGAACGCTTGATAGGC
>Ga0114930_10003649_pt1 | contig 13360 bp, 5 predicted proteins | sample AnhtaG_FD_87300 | JGI IMG/M metagenome (GOLD analysis project Ga0114930, IMG submission 87300) | Deep subsurface microbial communities from Anholt, Denmark to uncover new lineages of life (NeLLi) - Anholt_01485 metaG | ecosystem: Environmental > Aquatic > Marine > Oceanic > Sediment | place... | reverse complement strand
TACGTGATGCTTACGGCTACACAGAGAATTACCAGGCAATGAGCACATACCGGGCCTTTCTAGGTGCCGGCTTCATCCTGGGTGCGCTGGTTATAACGGTGCTGGGTAACGCCCTGCGGAGTGAGATCGCCATCATCCTGGGGCTGTTCGGCATCGGATCGAGTATTGCGGTTTTTGCAGCCTCCGTTTTTCTCCCCGTTGAGCTGTTCACCCGGGCCGTGATTGGTGCGTTCGGGGTTGTGTTGGCGGGGATGTTCGGTGTGATGGTGATCGCCAGTTTCAACACCCTGTTGCAGCGGATTGTGGCCGATCGGTACAGAGGACGGGTTTTCGGCGTCAGGGACCTCTGCACGACTGCGGCCCTGTTGCTCGCGACTGGGCTGCTCGGTGTTCCCCGATGGGCCCGGCTTGACGATTGGGTCGGTTACATCCTCATCGGTGTCGCGGTGGTGACTCTCGCAGCCGGGATCATCAATCTCGGCGTACACCTCCACCGCAGCGTGCTCGGAACGCGGCTGACCCTCGGGGAACACCTCAATGAGTTCCTGGCCAAGTGCTGGTGGCGATTCCAGCGGATCGGACCGTCGACTGTACCCCGTGAGGGACCGGTCATCATTGCGGCCAATCATGCGTGTTCCGCGGACCCGGTTTTTCTAAGCGCCGCCGTACCCTATCGACCGATCTCATTTTTGGTGGCCCAGGAGTATGCCAACTGGCCGATCGCACGGTCAATAATGCGACTGATCGAATGTATCCCCGTCAGGCGAGAGACCCGTGACGCGGACGCAACCAAGCAGGCTATCCGTCACCTGCGCGCCGGCAAGGCATTGGGCATCTTTATAGAAGGCCGAATTGTCCCACCAGGACAGGCCGTGGAGCCAAAGGACGGCGTTGCCATGCTCGCCTTGAGAACAGGAGCCACGGTTATCCCGGCTCACATCAGCGGCATAATCTACCGCGACGGAATAGTGAAGGGGCTGCTGACGCGACACCGGGCTCGAATCCGGCTCGGCAAACCGGTTGATCTGAGCGAATTCGGAGCCGGCAGATCCAACAGGGAGACGATCAAGGCGGTCACGCGAAAGATTTTCACTGCGATCCAGAGCTTGGCGCCACGTGAAGATTCGATCATCACAGCGGATAGGCACTATCAACATGACGACACGTTGGAGCAGTCGAATGAATCAGCGTGAACTGTGGAAGCGTTACAGGCAATACTTGTGCGCAGCACCCGGCATCGGGCTGCAAGTTGACATCAGCCGGATGATGTTCGACGAGGGATACCTTGAACGTATGGTTGGGCCCATGGACCGCGCCCTGGCCGCTATGGAAAAGCTCGAAGGCGGTGCCAAGGCCAACGTCGATGAGGACCGCATGGTGGGCCATTACTGGTTGCGGGCCCCGGAACTGGCCCCTAATGACGTGATCCGGGCCGACATCGAACGGACTATAGCCGCGGTCAGACAATTCGCCGGTAATGTGCACACCGGGGCGGTCGCGCCACAACGCGGCGACGGATTTTATATCCTATTGGTCATTGGAATCGGTGGGTCGGCGTTGGGCCCGCAGCTTGTCTGCGACGCCCTCGGACAAAACGACGACCCCCTGATCGTTCGGTTCATCGACAACACCGACCCCGACGGCATCGATCGGACACTTGCGGAGCTGGACGAAGAGCTGCCGCAAACGCTTGCCATTGTCACCTCGAAGTCGGGCGAAACCAAGGAGCCGCGCAATGCCATGCTGGAGGTGGCCGACCGCTACCAGCGGGCGGGTTTGAGCTTTGCAAAGCACGCGGTCGCAGTTACGTGCGAAGGTAGTTCGCTTCATCAACAGGCGGTCCGCGAGCAGTGGCTGGGTAGTTTTCCGATGTGGAATTGGGTTGGCGGCCGTACCTCGGTGCTCTCGGCGGCCGGTATGCTCCCGGCGGCGCTTCAAGGGATCGATATCGATGCGATGCTTGCTGGAGCCCGGCAATACGATATCGTAACGCGTGAGAAGAACCTCTTGAAAAATCCGGCGGCGTTGCTGTCACTAATGTGGCACTACAGTGGGGATGGACGCGGGGTGCGCGACATGGTCGTTCTGCCCTACCGCGACCGACTTGCGTTGCTTGGTCGATACCTTCAGCAGCTCATCATGGAATCGATCGGCAAAAAGCGCAGCCGCGCGGGCGAGACTGTCCATCAGGGCCTCACCGTCTACGGCAACAAGGGCAGCACCGATCAACACGCCTATGTGCAGCAGCTTCGTGATGGGCCCGACGACTTCTTCGTCACCTTCATCAACGTCCGCCGCGACCGTGACGGGCAATCGATCCGGGTGGAAGAGGACGTTACCACCGGTGATTACCTGAATGCCTTCTGGCAGGGGACACGAAAAGCCCTGTGCGATAACGGCCGCGAGTCGATCAGCATCACGCTCGACGAACTCAATGCCCGCAGCCTCGGTGCACTGATCGCGTTGTTCGAACGTGCGGTCGGCCTGTACGCCGAGCTGATAAACGTCAATGCCTATGACCAGCCGGGTGTCGAAGCCGGCAAGAAGGCCGCCGGAGCCGTGCTTGACCTGCAGCGACGGATTCTGGCCCACCTTCGGGACAATCCCAAGTCGTCACGGACCGTGGAAGAGATTGCCGCCGCGATCGGCGAGCCTGACGCGGTGGAAGCCGTCTACCAGATTCTCGATCACACCGCCGCCAATCCCGACCACGGCGTGGGCCGCACGGCCGGGGCCGAGCCCTGCGACGCAAGATACCGTATGACCTAGCACGCTATCCAAGAGGTGTGTGCGCAGACGGACGATGGCGAAGACTTTGTACATCATCGACGGTCACTATCAGATCTACCGGGCGTTTTACGCGCCGTTCAGGGATCTGACCAGTCCCAGTGGTGAGCCGACGCGGGCTACCTATGTCTTCTGCCAGATGCTGTTCGCTTTGCTTCGCGACCGCCGGCCAGATTATCTCACCGTGGTGATGGACGTCAGCGACGAGACCACCTTCCGGCGCGAGCTGGACGCCAATTACAAGGCCCACCGTGACCCGGCGCCCGAAGCACTGCACGTTCAAGCCGATCGCATCACCTCCATCGTGACAACCCTTGGCATTCCAATATGTCGCGTACCGGGCTTCGAGGCCGACGACCTGATGGCCACAATGGCTCATCGGCTTCGCAATCAGGACGTGGATATCTATCTGGTCAGCCGGGACAAGGACCTCGAGCAGCTCATCACCGAGAAAGTCCGCCTCTATGATGCCGGCAAGGATGAGGTCGTCGATTCTGCTGCGTTGGCGGAAAAGAAGGGTTACACGCCGCAGCAAGCCGTTGAGATACAGACGCTCACTGGTGACTCGACCGACAACGTTGCCGGAGTGTCGGGCATCGGTCTGAAGACTGCGGTAAAGCTTATCAACGAATACGGGTCGGCCCAGGCCGTCGTCGACAACGCCTACAAGCTCACGCCGAAGATGTGCGAACGGGTCAGAGCATTTGCAGATCAGCTTTCTCTGACGCGGCAACTGGTCACCCTACGGTGTGACGCTCCCGTTGACCTCACGCTGGGCGACTGCCCCACGGATCGTCTGGACTTCGGCGCACTGCGACCGATCTTCGACGAACTCGAGTTCAACCGGCTTCAAGAGCAGTTGGACAGCTTCGTTGGGCCGGCCGGTGCACCGGTTGAGCGGGCGCCAACCGCACCGACGCCGACGGTCGAGCGCGATGACTATCAACTGATCGACACACCGGCAGAGTTCGACGCATTCGTCAAGAAGCTCGCCGAGCAGTCGTCGTTCGCACTGGACACGGAAACCACCGGTCTGAATCCAGTGGCCGCCGATCTGGTCGGATTGTCTTTCTCGTGGAAGGCCGGCGAAGCCTATTACATTCCCGTTCGGGCCGCGATGGGGTCGGTGTTGCCTGTTGACGCCGTTGTGGCCAAGCTCAAGCCGATCCTCGAAAACCCTTCCACGGCCAAGGTCGGGCATAACATCAAGTTCGACGCCCTGGTGCTCAGGCAGGTGGGTATTGAGGTCGCGGGCATCGAGTTCGACACGATGATTGCCAGCTTCCTGCTCGATCCGCTGATGCGATCTCATTCGTTAGACTCGCTGGCCAAGGGACTGCTCAGCCACGACATGATCCCCATCACCGATCTGATGGGGAAGGGGCAGAAGCAGATAACGATTGATCAAGTCGACACCGGTCGCGTTTGCCAATACGCAGCCGAGGATGCCGACTTCACGTGGCGCCTAAAGGAGGTGCTCGAGCCGCGCATGACCGGAAGTCACGTCGAGCCGCTCTTTCGTGACACCGAGATGCCACTGGTCGAAGTCCTCGTGGAGATGGAGAACAACGGTATCGCCCTTAATGTGGAGCTGCTGACCGGACTGGGCAAGTCCATGGCGGACCGGATGATCGACCTGAAGCGCGAGGTGCACAGGGCCGCCGGGCATGAGTTCAACATTGACTCCACCAAGCAGCTCGCCTCCGTGCTTTTCGATGAGCAGCATCTTGGGGTAGTGAGAAAGACCAAGACCGGCCGAAGCACCGATGCCGAGACACTGGAGATCCTGGCTGCTCGTACCGAGAATCCCATCCCCAGGCTGGTGCTGGATTACCGTGAACTGGCCAAGCTCAAAAGGACCTACGTCGAGACCCTCCCCACGATGGTTTGCCCGCGGACCGGCCGCCTGCACGCTTCGTTCGATCAGACCGGTGCGGTGACCGGGCGGTTGTCGTCGAGCAATCCCAACCTTCAGAACATTCCCGTCCGCACGGAAATGGGGCGGCAAATTCGTGGGGCCATTGTTGCGGGTGATCCGGACAGCGTTTTGCTCAGCGCCGATTATTCCCAGATCGAGCTGCGGCTTCTCGCTCATTTTTGTAAGGACTTGGCGCTTCTCGAGGCCTTTCGCAGTGGCGCGGACATTCATCGCGCAGTGGCGGCCCAGGTCAACGGTGTGTCACTCGAAGAGGTTACGCCCGCTCAACGAAGTGCCGCCAAGGGCGTCAACTTCGGCATCATTTATGGCCAATCCGCCTTCGGCCTCTCCAGATCGCTGGGCATTCCCGTCGGCGAGGCCCGCAATTTCATCGATGCCTATTTCAATCGCTATCCCGGTATTCGGTCGTTCATCGACGACTGTATCGCCGCCGCCAAACGAACCGGCTATGCCGAGACTATTCTGGGAAGACGCCGGCCGATTCAGGAGCTGCAATCGCGCAACCGGCAACAGGTTTCCTTCGGCGAGCGGATTGCGGTCAACACCGTTGTGCAGGGTTCAGCCGCCGACTTGATCAAACGGGCCATGATCGACATTCACCGGGCGTACAAGGACGGCGAGCACTCAGCCAGGATGCTCATCCAGGTCCACGACGAGCTGGTCTTCGAGGTCCCGCGCCGACACGTAGAGCGTGACGCCAGACTCATCCGCGAGAAGATGGAACAGGCCATCGAGCTGGACGTGCCCATCGTGGTTGACGTGGCCTGGGCCCGGACCTGGGCCGAAGCCAAATAGGCATACTGCCGGCGGATTCGACCAGCGTCTTAACGGCTGAATCGGGGATTGCTCACAGGCTTCTTCCTCCACGTGATAATCCAGACGTAGCGCCGTCCGTTGTGGGCGGCGCATCATGGGCCTCTCGTCCGGGGAAGACGATCGCACCGTTGTGCGCCGCGCACAAAGCGTGGCGCTACATTTGCGTTTTGGTGTGCTTATCTGCGAATCGAGAACATAGGATGGGTCGCAAGACCCACCTTTTGTGGACGGGCGGACTATCTCTCGAGGCGTGGAAGATACCGTACCTGCTTTGGCAGTATTGGTAGCGAGGCCGCTTGAGACCCGGCGACAAAGGCCGACATATCTTGACTGAAACTTACCGCCGCAGCCGACATATAAGGAAGCGCCCAAAAGGGATCTGGTGTATCATCCCCGCCGAACGGGGTGCCCGCTTGGGCTGTTATTGATGTTAGGGAGGCTTCGTCGGCCGAGCCGTCAGGACGCGCGTGGTGCCTGAGGCGGTCGGCGTCTTTCGTTAAGGAGACATTCCATGCTGCGCCGCATTTCCGCTTGTTGCCTTGCCGTTTCGTTGGCCTGGGTGAGTACGGAGGCCGGTCCTCCGGCCGGCGACCAGGCCCTCGATGTCGCCGAGATGGTCAAGGCGGCAGCCGAAGTCAAGGCCGGCAAGCCGCCGGAAAAGGAGATGTTCCCAAAGTTCGAAGAAGTCACCAAGGACATGGAATCGCAAAAGGGGTTGTTCACCCTGTGGCAATACTCCGCAAGTGCCAAGGATAAGGACAGAGAGAAGCTGCTGTGCCAGATTCCGTCCAGCTTTTTGGGCGAGAAGTTCATGCTGTCGACCAGCTTCTCCGGCGGCGGATTCTTCACCGGCTTCCCCCTCGATGAGCGCGTAGTTCAATGGGAAGTGCTCGCCAAGAAACTGCTGCTCATCGAGCCGGAGACCCGCTTCGTCGTCAAGGACGACCACACCGTAAGCGACGTGGTACGCCGCACGTATCCTGACCGCATCCGTGTGGCCGTCCCCATCGTCACCAAGTCACCAGGCGGCGACCCGCTGATCGACCTTGGCAAAATGCTCAAGAGCAACTTCGCCGATATCTCCTGGATGTCCGCAGGAATGTTCCCGGGCATGCGCGGTGGTGCCATAAATCCGTCACTCAGCAAGTGGACGAAGAAAAAGACTTTCCAGTTCAACGTAGAGATCGGCGTGGAACTTGCAGTCGGCCGAATGGCACCGCCGGGATCGTACGACAAGAAGCTCATCCATTTCAGCTTCTGGAAGTTTCCCAAGAGCGACTACACACCGCGGGTGGCGGATGATCGTGTCGGTTACTTTCTCACCACCAACCAGGACTGGGCCAAGCCGACCGATTCCCGGGACATTTTCAATCGCTACATCGACCGGTGGCACCTGGTGAAGCGCGACGCCAGCCTGGCCGTGTGCGAGCCGAAAAAACCCATCACCTTCTATATCGAAAAGACCGTGCCGGTGAAGTTCCGCAGAGCGGTGCGCGACGGCATCCTGGAGTGGAACAAGGCCTTTGAGAAGATCGGCCTTGTCAATGCAGTCGAAGTCCGGCAGCAGACTAAAGACAATGAGTGGAAGGATCTAGACCCCGAAGACATGCGGTACAGCTTCTTCCGTTGGATTGTGACCGGTGCGGGGTTTGCGATGGGACCGCATCGGTCGAACCCGTTCACCGGTCAGATCTACGATGCGGATATCGTCTTTGACGACTCGATGGTTCGCTATTTCCAGCTAAGCGCCGAGCACAATCTGCCCTCGACTGCTACGGCCATGAAGATGCGCGACCCGGCGATCCGCAGCTTTCTGGAGAAGCACCCCGAGTGGAAGCGGCCTCAGCGTGAATGGGAGAGCTTCGCCTTCGGTCAGGGTGAGGAATCCGCCGTGCGCGAGGCCATGCGGCAGCGAATGCACCAGCGAGGCCATATCGGCTGTGAGTACGCCGAAGGCATGAAGCATCAAATGGGCATCGCTCACGCGATGCTGGCAGGTCAGCCCAAGGAGGTCATCGACAGGTTCCTGTACGACGCGATAAAGGAAGTCGTAACGCACGAGGTGGGACACACATTGGGCCTGCGACACAACTTCAAAGCCAGCTCGATCTACTCACTCGATGAGATCAAGCGGCGGCGCACCACTGGTGAGCCCTTGGTCGGATCGATCATGGACTACAATCCGATGCTGTTCTTCGCGGAGGACGCTCTCGAGGGCCATTTCATCACCCCGACCATAGGTCCTTATGACTACTGGGCGATCGAGTATGGATATCGACCCTCCGACGGTTCCTATAAGCCGGAAAAACCCGCTGAGGATCAGGAGGAGTCACCGGAGAGCGAAGAGAAAGCCGAAGCTGAGGCGGCTGGCGATGCCGGGGCCGGGGTGCTGGATCAGATCCCCAAGGAACTGCTCGATAAGCTGCCTCCGGAGATCAAGAAACTGATCGAATCCGAGGGAGCGAAGGCGATGATGGCCGAAGCAGCCGCGGATGAGAAACCGGATAAGAAGCCCGCAGCCCCGGCCTTTAAGGGCCCTAACGCTGCCGAGCTCGAAATGCTCCACGCCATCGCCTCGCGCGCCGCCGAGCCCGAGCTGGCGTATGCCAGCGATCAGGATACCACCGGCCTGGGTCCCGACCCACGCTCCAACAGGTTTGACATGGGCAGTGACCCGATCGAATGGGCTCACGAGCGATTTGAGCTGATCGACAAGCGGATGGACAACATCCTCGAATGGGCCGTCAAAGACCGCGAAAGCTGGTACCACCTCCGCCGAGCGTACGTCAGTCTGCTGGTGGAGAAGGCTTTCACGATCGATTATGTAGGACGTTATATCGGCGGCCAGTATACCAGCCGAAGCCACCGGGGTGACCCCGAGGCCTCACCCCCACTCGTGCTCGTTGACCCCGACCTGCAGCGCAAGGCACTGGCGTTTATCGAGGAGAGTCTCTACAGCGATGAGTTCTTCTCGGTTTCTCCGGAGGTGCTCAATCACCTGGCCGCCCCGCGCTGGTGGCATGCCGGGGCGTATATCAATTTCATGGTGGACTTCCCCATCCACGATCTGATTGCCTCGCTGCAATGGTGGAACTTGTTCGACAGGCTCTTCCCCAACACCCTTCGCCGTATCCAGGACGCCGAGATGAAGACGACCTCCAAGGATAAGTTCACCATTGCGGAATACTTGCAGCGGGTCCAAGGGGCATGTTGGTCCGACCTGGCCGACCCAAAAAGAATAAGCAGCGGCCAGTGGAGTGATGCCAGGCCGTTTATCTCCAGTATCCGGCGTTCGCTGCAGCGCGAGTACCTCAACGTCGTCGAGCCGCTTGTGCGAACACAACCCGGGACGGCGCTGTCGCCCGACTTACACGCTATGGTTCAAAACTCACTGCGCAAACTGAACGAGCAGATTGAGCAAGCCCTGGCGAGCGGGGGCGTCGATTTCGCTTCAGAGAGCCATCTGGCCTCGTGCAAGTCGCGGATCGACCGCATGCTCGCCCCGGAACTTAGAGAGTATGGTTTTGTGGGAGGGTGACCTCCCGGTGCCGCGCAACCGTCCGGGGTTTGCGCTTCGGGCCTCAGGATGAGGCATCAACAGCGTTAGTACCGGGATTCACGAGCATTGCCATTAAAATCCTATGAGGGCCGCGGATTTTAAACCTGCACGGACGTCCGCGCAGGCTTAAGACCTGCGGCTCAGATAGTCGGGAAACTTGTGAAACCATATACTACTGCTCGTGCTCGGTTGCGTCTCGAATGATGGATACTACTTCTTCAGTCGTGTCCGTGCATCACCCGACGATTCAAGATGTGATATGCAAGCCCCGGCTCCGTGATGCGTGGCGGTCGTCCTATGCCCAAAGCTCACCGATCCCGCTCACGATGTTGAAAATTCATCCCGACACCTCTTCTCACCCCTTTTCTCACCCTATATTCTGGGACCCACGCCTTTGAGGATACGCCCCATTCTGACTGAGGCTCACCCAGTGTGCTTCGGCGCACACCTAGGGGCGTTTATCGATCCTCAGTTATGAGTGTGTCTCGCCAGCGATCATATTGTACGATGGAGTGATACGTTCGTGTTAGTCCGGAGCCGTGGCAGGTCAAGAGGGTCCCGATGGAGCGACGGGTGCCGGCACATGGGCGAGGAGGATGAGGATATGTTGGTTAAATGCAAGACATGCAACAAAGAAGTATCCAAGACTGCTCCCGCGTGTCCTCATTGCGGTGAGAATGCACCGGGTGTCCATATTAACTGTCCGGCGTGCGGCTCCAAGAGTTTCGCCGCGAGCCAAAAAGGCTTCGGTCTCGGAAAGGCCGCCGTCGGCGGCCTCTTGCTTGGCCCAGTCGGCCTGCTAGGCGGTATGGTCGGACGAAAGGCGCGTGAATTCGTCTGCCAAACATGCGGCCACAGGTGGGAACCTGGTCCGTAGAGCCTCTGGGTGCAGTTGCAGCATCATATTTCCGCGTCAATCGGAGGAACTGACAAAACCTGCTGCGTTTCGTTGATGGTCTGTCTTGTACATGCTAGACCCATCCCACCGATATGCATTACGACATCTAGCTCTGCCTCAGCATTCATGGACGGTAACATGCGCCTTTGTGCCACGCTGCTGTTCTTGAGGTCTGCCCCAAAGGGTGTTTGCAGATCGATGTCCGTTTGTCCGGCCTGGCACGAGATAATCTCCGTGGCGATAGCCTTGTGTCGCCGGTACTGCCGATAAGACAGACGTGTTCTCTCCGTGTACCTATCGCACCATGTATCCTGGGGTTCCTTCTCCATGATCCCGAGGAGGGTCCGTACCGGATCAGGAAGGCCGCACTCGCCTAGCAGTCCTCAGTTATGAGTGGTCCCGCTACGGCTCATTCATTGTATGCTGGAGTGATAGATGCGTTCTGGCTCGGGTCCGAAGATTGCCGAGAGGATACCCGTATGCAACTCAGAGTGTTCATGTTGGGACTGGGTGCCGCGTTAGTGGCTGGTACTATCTGGTTCGCGGCAACCGCCGAAGACGGTAAGGGCTTCGTCCAACAGGCCAGCGCTCAACCACCAGAGGCTGCTGAACAAGAACCGGCCCAATCAACCGCCGCCGCGCCCGCGCCGCGAGATGTCGAGACGGAGCCGGTCATCATCGATGGCATTCCGGTGTACTTGGTCAGAAAATGGCGGGCCGAGCGCGGCGAGAAGTACGACAGCAGCAACCCGGAGTCGGAGATGCGGGCCTACAAGGCGATGTTGGCCGGAGAGATGGAGCGGCTTGAGGTCCTAACGGCCAAAATGGTACGCGAGACGGAGCGTGCAAGAATTGCCATGTTGAGGATGGAACTGTACTGCAAGAGACCCGGATTTCTCGCGGATGTCAAGAAAGTGGCCAGCCAGCACCCGAATTGGTCACGAAGGGACGCGAGCTGCGAAGTGTTCAATCACTACTATCGGCAATTCTACGACGGCGCGGTGGTCCTGCAGCGCTATCGCCAACCGGATGCCGCGCGCGCCCCGGACTACAGGCCGAAATTCAAGGTGATCCCGGACAGCCCGACCGGCTTCTCGACGGGATTCCGTCTCGGACGGAGGGACACGAAATGAAGTGACAGTAGGGGCGCCGGCCGCTACAACTTCACGTGCGGCTGTCTGTGGGGTCGCTACACAAAAACCGAGAATGCTGTAAAGCCCACGGCTCGGGGCAGGATCGTCGCTGCACCATTTATGATACACAACATTGACCTCTACTCTGTTGCGTACGGGGTCCGCCGGCTTCGGGTGTCGCACTGTGACCGTCCGAGTCCATGCCGCTTCCAACACCATCGTATTCCACCAGGTGCGGCTTTTTGGATTCCTTACGGGCGAACTCGAAGGGCTTGGTGGCCAGCAGGAAGGGCCGGGTCCGCGAAACGCTGATAAGAAGTGCCACCGCGACGAAGTTGGTCAACATACTGCTGCCGCCGTAAGACACAAACGGAAGCGTCATCCCCGTAATGGGCATCAAGCCTACAGTCATTCCAACATTGATGGTGACCTGTGTCGCGATCAAGCTGACAATGCCTACGGCAAGCAACCGGCCGAAGGGGTCCGCAGTCGCCGCAGCGATCCGCACGCCCGACAGCACTATCACCAGATAACAGGCAAGGATCAGCAGGCACCCGACCAGTCCCCATTGATGTCCGATGATGGAAAATACGAAGTCGTTGTGCCGGTCAGGCAACAACGCACTGCGCACATACACGCCATCGCCCCAACCCTCGCCAAACGCACCGCCGCTTCCGATGGCATTTTTTGAATGCACGAGCTGATAGCCCGAGCTGGCCGCCCATTCCATTGCTTGTCGCTTACTGACCAGAAAACCGTAGGTTTCCTGGTCGTCGATCACTGCTTGGCGCACCCGGTCGGATTGCAGCAGCACCGCGGTTACGCGGGCTCGCTGGTATCCCTTGATCTGTCGCCAGGCGACGGGCGCCCCGGCAAGACCGATCATGATGATAAGGAGCAAGTGTCGTATCCTGGCACCCGCCATAAACAGCATGAAAAGCAGCACCGGAAGCAAAAGCAGCGCCGTCCCCAGGTCCGGTTCGAGCAGGATCAATCCTAACGGCACTGTAGACATGACCACGGGAAGCAAAAGACCCCTGAATGTCCGGTAGTTCTTCCCATAGCGTAAATACCATGCAAGCGCGAGCACATAGGCAACCTTCATCAGTTCGGAAGGTTGCAGCGGAAAGCCCGGCAGGTGAAGCCAACGGTATACGCCGTTGCGCGGTGCCGTCAGGCCGCCGAAGCTGCTATGAAAAAGCCTGGCCAGCAACAGCGGTACCAAAAGCGCGAGGGTTATGAAGAAGATCTCATAGGCGTAGCGTGCGATGCGCTGGTATCCGATTCTCACGACGACCGCCGCTAACGCCAGGCTAACCAGTACGCGCACACACTGCTTGCCTGCATTGAAAGGTCCGTCGTGGCCACGAGCGTAATGCGTATCTGTCACATAGATGCTGGCTACCCCAATGGCCACCAGCACGGAGATCGCACCCAGGATGACCCATCCGGGCTGCGTCAGGTCCAGTGTTGCTCGTTTCACCGGCGTGCCTGTCCGACAGTGTAAGCGTCGATATCCAAAGCGGGGCCGAAGACGTCCAACAGTTCAGCTACGACGGTCTTGGCAAGCGGCCCGGCGGTTCGGCCTCCGCTACCTCCAAACTCGACCAACACCGCAAATGCCAGGCGCGGTGTACGCGACCAATCCGGCCGGCCTGCTACATCCAACGCCTGGAGATACCCATCGAACCAGGCGTGCGAAAACTGTTCGCCGGGCGGCGGCGGATGACGTGGCCAACGGGTGGCAACCTCAACCCTGGCCGGGTCGAACGCTGCATGAGGGTGGCCGGCGACGAACCGTTCGATGGCCGCACGTCTGGTTCCTGTGCGCACAAGTGCTACACGCTCGACATCATCCTGGTCAACGTAGGGAATCTTATACGAAGTCGGCCAAGGGTGGGCGGTGGCACTTCCGGTCTTGCCGCAAAGCGCCCAGCGGTCATGCTCGAAATGGGCATACCGGTAGGCTGTTCCCTCGGGATCATTGACGACGCCGTAAATGCCACGGCGAATCGCCGCCCATTGCTCAGGTGTGGCCGGAATGATCCATTCCGGCGTCGGGGTTTCAGATCGGATCAGCGTGATGTGGCGGTATCGGCCGCTAGCATAGATCGCCATCAGATTGGCCACCTGGAGAGGTGTCATCGAAAGCTCACCCTGCCCGATGGCAAAGAGCCGTGCGGTGCCCGGCGTGGCCCGAATGTTCTTGTGCTCCATCAGCCAGCTCG
>Ga0114930_10003648_pt1 | contig 13361 bp, 7 predicted proteins | sample AnhtaG_FD_87300 | JGI IMG/M metagenome (GOLD analysis project Ga0114930, IMG submission 87300) | Deep subsurface microbial communities from Anholt, Denmark to uncover new lineages of life (NeLLi) - Anholt_01485 metaG | ecosystem: Environmental > Aquatic > Marine > Oceanic > Sediment | place... | reverse complement strand
TCCGGCCCTCGGGCCGGGGGGCTTGAACTTCCGGGACAGGGGAACCGGACCAGGGCGGGCCCGCGCGGCCCATCCCGGTTCTTGTGCAACCGGTCCCGTATCCCATCCGCGGCGGAAGGCGGAGGGAGAGCGGTACCTTTCGGAGACGATCCGTGGACCGATCGCAGAAACAAAAGGTGGTCGAGTCGCTCAATCGCACGCTTCAGGCGCAGTCGATCGTCGTCGTCACGCACCAGAAGGGGCTGACGGCGGGAGAGACGGCGGACTTGAGGCGCAAGATGCGGGCGGCGCAGGCCAGCTTCAAGGTGACGAAGAATCGGCTCGCGCGTCTCGCCCTCAAGGGCACCAAGTTCGAGTTCTTGTCCGACCTGTTCAAGGGACCGACGGCGATCGCCGTCTCCGTCGATCCCGTGGCGGCGGCCAAGGCGGCGGTCGACTACGCGAACCAGAACGACAAGCTGGCGATCGTGGGCGGCGCGCTGGGCGAAAAGCGGCTGGACGCGGACGCCGTCAAGGCGCTCGCCAGGCTGCCTTCGCTCAACGAACTGAGGGCCATGCTCGCCGGACTGCTCAAGACCCCCGCCACGCGCGTGGCGACGGTCCTGCAGGCGCCGGCGGGACAACTGGCCCGGGTGCTCAAGGCAAAGGCCGAGAAGAAAGAGGAGGGCGCGGCGGCTTAAGCGCCGAGTCTGGACATCGCCGACGGACCGAAACTCCGGTCAACCGGAAGTTCAACCCCTTTAGGAGTGCATGGAAATGGCCGATCTGAACAAGCTGGTCGAGGAACTGTCGCAGCTCACCGTCATCGAGGCGGCGGAGCTGTCGAAGAAGCTGGAAGAGAAGTGGGGCGTGTCCGCCGCCGCGCCGGTCGCCGTCGCGGCCGCGGCCGGCGGAGGCGCCGCCGCCGCCGCGCCCGCCGCCGAGAAGGACAGCTTCGAGGTGGTGCTGGCCGGCGCCGGCGACAAGAAGATCAACGTGATCAAGGAAGTGCGCGCGATCACGGGCCTCGGCCTCAAGGAGGCCAAGGACCTGGTCGAGGGCGCACCCAAGACCGTGAAGGAAGGCGTCAACAAGGCCGACGCCGAGAAGTTCAAGAAGCAGCTCGAGTCGGCCGGCGCCGCCGTCCAGATCAAGTAGCCGGCCGGATGGCTTGGCCGTCCGCGGCGGCGCCCCGTTCACGGCACGGGGCGCCGCCGGGGCGGCAAGCGGGACGCCGTTTCGATCGAGCCGTGGTTTGCAGGTGGTAGTTTTTATTGGCAGGGCCCGCCGCCGTTGACCGGCGGCCTCAGGCAGAGGGCCCGGAACGAGGAACAAGAAATGGCGAAGTCGTTCACCGGTCGCAAGCGCGTGCGCAAGAGCTTCGGGCGGATTCCCGAGGTCGCCCCGATGCCGAACCTCATCGAGGTGCAGAAAAGCTCGTACGACGCGTTCCTGCAGATGGACACCGCGCCGGACAAGCGCCAGCAGGTCGGCCTGCAAGAGGTATTCCGCTCGGTGTTCCCGATCCGGGACTTCTCCGAGCGCGCGCAGCTCGAGTTCGTGAAGTACGAGTTCGAGGAGCCGAAATACGACGTCGAGGAATGCCAGCAGCGCGGCATGACCTTCGCCGCGCCGCTGAAGGCCACGCTGCGCCTGGTGGTGTGGGACGTGGACGAGGACACCGGCGCGCGCTCGATCCGCGACATCAAGGAGCAGGACGTCTACATGGGCGACATGCCCTTGATGACCAAGAACGGCACCTTCGTCATCAACGGCACCGAGCGCGTGATCGTCTCGCAGATGCACCGCTCCCCCGGCGTGTTCTTCGACCACGACAAGGGCAAGACCCACAGCTCGGGCAAGTACCTGTTCGCGGCGCGGGTGATCCCGTACCGCGGCTCGTGGCTCGACTTCGAGTTCGACGCCAAGGACCTGGTCTACGTGCGCATCGACCGGCGCCGCAAGCTGCCGGCCACCACGCTGCTCCTGGCGCTGGACGGCGCCCAGACCGAGGCGCTGCGCGCCGAGCGCGCCAAGAAGGCCGGCAAGCTCAACGACGACGAGGAACGCACCGGCGGCATGTCGAAGGAGGAGATCCTCGCCCACTTCTACACCACGGTCCGCTTCACGCGCACCGACAAGGGCTGGAAGACCCCGTTCAACACCGAGCGCATGCGCGGCGTGAAGCTGACGCACGACCTCATCAACGCCAAGACCGGCAAGGTGATGGCCGAGGCCGGCACCAAGCTCAACCCCAGGCTCGCCAAGAAGCTGGCGGAAGAGGGCCTGAAGGAGCAGCTGATCACCGACCAGGAGCTGGTCGGCCGGCACCTCGCCGCCGACGTGATCAACGAGAACACCGGCGAGGTGTATGTCGAGGCCGGCGACGAGCTGACCGAGGCGCGGCTGAAGACCCTGGCCGAGAACAACGTGAAGGAAATCCCCACGCTGGCGATCGACAACGTCAACGTGGGGCCCTACATCCGCAACACGCTGGCGGTCGACAAGAACAACACGCGCGAGGAAGCGCTGATCGACATCTACCGCGTGATGCGCCCGGGCGAGCCGCCCACGTTCGAGACGGCGATGGCCCTGTTCCACGGCCTGTTCTTCGACGGCGAGCGCTACGACCTGTCGGCCGTCGGCCGGGTCAAGATGAACTCGCGCCTGGGCCTCGACGCGCCCGACACCGTGCGCGTGCTGCGCAAGGCCGACGTGCTGGGCATCCTCAAGGTGCTGGTGGACTTGAAGGACGGCCGCGGCGAGATCGACGACATCGACCATCTCGGCAACCGGCGCGTGCGCTCGGTCGGCGAGCTGATGGAGAACCAGTACCGCATCGGCCTGCTGCGCATGGAACGCGCGATCCGCGAGCGCATGAGCTCGGTCGAGATCGACACCATCATGCCGCACGACCTGATCAACGCGAAGCCCGCGGCCGCGGCGGTGCGCGAGTTCTTCGGCTCGTCCCAGCTCAGCCAGTTCATGGACCAGACCAACCCGCTGTCGGAGATCACGCATAAGCGGCGCCTGTCGGCCCTGGGGCCGGGCGGCCTCACGCGCGAGCGCGCGGGCTTCGAGGTGCGCGACGTGCACCCCACGCATTACGGCCGCATCTGCCCGATCGAGACGCCGGAAGGCCCGAACATCGGGCTGATCAACTCGCTCGCCACCTACGCGCGGGTCAACCAGTACGGCTTCATCGAGACGCCGTACCGCAAGGTGGCCAACGGCAAGGTGAGCGACGAGGTGGTCTACCTGTCGGCGATGGAAGAGGGCAAGTACACGATCGCCCAGGCCAACGCCGAGGTCGACGCGCGCGGCCGGTTCGTCGGCGACCTGATCTCGTGCCGGCGCGGCGGCGAGTTCGTCGTGGCGCGACCCGAGGACATCACGCTGATCGACGTGTCGCCCAAGCAGCTTGTCTCGGTCGCCGCGGCGCTGATCCCGTTCCTCGAGAACGACGACGCCAACCGCGCGCTGATGGGCTCGAACATGCAGCGCCAGGCCGTGCCGCTGATCCGCGCCGAGGCGCCGATCGTCGGCACCGGCATGGAGGAGACGGTGGCGCGCGACTCGGGCGTCACCATCGTCGCCAAGCGCTCGGGCGTGGTCGACCAGGTGGACGCGACGCGCATCGTGGTGCGCGCGACCGAGAAGACCTCGGCCGCGGCGCCGGGCGTCGACATCTACAACCTGCTCAAGTTCCAGCGCTCGAACCAGAACACCTGCATCACGCAGCGTCCGCTGGTGAAGGTGGGCGACGCGGTCGGCAAGGGCGACATCATCGCCGACGGGCCGTCCACGCAGCTGGGCGAGCTGGCGCTGGGCCGCAACGTGCTGTGCGCGTTCATGCCCTGGCACGGCTACAACTTCGAGGACTCGATCCTGATCTCCGAACGCATCGTCAAGGACGACGTGTTCACCTCGATCCACATCGAGGAGTTCGAGGTGATGGCCCGCGACACCAAGCTGGGCCAGGAAGAGATCACGCGCGACATCCCGAACGTCGGCGAGGAGGCGCTGAAGAACCTGGACGAGGCCGGCATCGTCTATATCGGCGCCGAGACCAAGCCGGGCGACATCCTGGTCGGCAAGGTGACGCCGAAGGGCGAATCGCCGATGACGCCGGAAGAGAAGCTTCTGCGCGCGATCTTCGGCGAGAAGGCCTCGGACGTGCGCGACACGTCGTTGCGCGTGCCGCCGGGCGTGTCGGGCACCGTGGTGGAGGTGCGCGTGTTCTCGCGCCGCGGCGTGGAGAAGGACGAGCGCGCGCTGGCGAACGAGCGCGCGGAGATCGAGCGCCTGGCCAAGGACCGCGACGACGAGCGCGCGATCATCGAGCGCAGCTTCTTCAGCCGCCTGAAGGAGCTGCTGGTGGGACAGACCGCCGATTCCGGCCCCAAGGGCATGAAGACCCCGGCCAAGATCACCGAGGCGCTGCTGTCGGACTACACGCCGGGCCAGTGGCGCCAGATCGGCGTCAAGAACGACGACGTGATGGCCGACATCGAGGCGCTGAAGAAGACCTTCGACGACTCGATCGCCCGCCTGCAGGGCCGCTTCGAGAACAAGGTCGAGAAGCTGCAGCGCGGCGACGAGCTGCCGCCGGGCGTCATGAAGATGGTCAAGGTGTTCGTCGCGGTGAAGCGCAAGCTGCAGCCCGGCGACAAGATGGCCGGCCGCCACGGCAACAAGGGCGTGATCTCGCGCATCGTGCCGCAGGAGGACATGCCGTATCTCGGCGACGGCACGCCGGTCGACATCGTGCTGAACCCGCTGGGCGTGCCCAGCCGCATGAACGTGGGCCAGATCCTGGAGACGCATCTGGGCTGGGCCGCGGCCGGCATGGGCCGCCAGATCGGCGACGTGCTGGACAAGGTGCGCCGCAGCGGCAAGCACGCCGATCTGCGCAAGGCGGTCGAGCGCGTCTACGGCAAGGAGATCTTCAAGGAGGAGGTCGCCGAGCTCAACGACGACGAGCTGATGGAGCTGGCAGCCAACGTCGCCGGCGGCGTGCCGCTGGCCAGCCCCGTGTTCGACGGCGCGCGCGAGGAAGACATCGTGACGATGCTCGAGCAGGCCGGCCTCGACCGCTCGGGCCAGGTGTGGCTGACCGACGGCCGCACCGGCGAGCGCTTCGACCGCAAGGTCACGGTCGGCTACATCTACATGCTGAAGCTGCACCACCTCGTGGACGACAAGATCCACGCGCGCTCGATCGGCCCGTACAGCCTGGTCACGCAGCAGCCGCTCGGCGGCAAGGCGCAGTTCGGCGGCCAGCGCTTCGGCGAAATGGAGGTCTGGGCGCTCGAGGCCTACGGCGCCTCCTACACGCTGCAGGAGATGCTGACGGTCAAGTCCGACGACGTGTCGGGCCGCACCAAGGTGTACGAATCGATCGTGCGCGGCGACGACAACTTCGAGGCCGGCATTCCCGAGTCGTTCAACGTGCTGGTCAAGGAATTGCGCTCGCTCGGCCTCAACGTGGACCTGCGCCAGCGCAGCTATTGACGATCGAGGAACCGATCCGCGGCGAATTCGCGGACGCGCAAGCGGCCAACCCCATCCCGCCGGTAGGCGGTGCAACGGAGAGACGATGAACACCGATCTGCTCAACGTGTTCGGCCAGGCCCCTGGCCCGCAGAGCTTCGACCAGATCCGCATCTCGATCGCCAGCCCCGAGCGCATCGAGGCGTGGTCGTTCGGCGAGATCAAGAAGCCCGAGACCATCAACTACCGCACGTTCAAGCCCGAGCGCGACGGCCTGTTCTGCGCGCGCATCTTCGGGCCGATCAAGGACTACGAGTGCCTGTGCGGCAAGTACAAGCGCATGAAGTACCGCGGCATCACCTGCGAGAAATGCGGCGTGGAGGTGACGCTGTCGAAGGTGCGGCGCGAGCGCATGGGGCACATCCAGCTGGCGTCCCCGGTGGCGCATATCTGGTTCCTGAAGTCGCTGCCCTCGCGCATCGGCCTCTTGCTCGACATGACGCTCAAGGACCTGGAGCGGATCCTCTATTTCGAGAGCTTCGTGGTGGTCGAGCCGGGCCTGACGCCGCTGAAGCTGCGCCAGCTCCTGAACGAGGAGGAGTACGTCAAGGCGCAGGAGGAGTTCGGCGACGAGGCGTTCACCGCCAAGATCGGCGCCGAGGCCCTGCGCGACATGCTGAAGGCGATCGACCTGGACAACGAGCGCAAGTCGATGCGCGAGGAGCTGCGCGAGACCGCGAGCGAGGCGCGCCGCAAGAAGCTGGTCAAGCGCCTGAAGCTGGTCGAGGCGTTCGTCGAATCGGAAAGCCGGCCCGAGTGGATGATCATGGAAGTGATCCCCGTGATCCCGCCGGAGCTCAGGCCCCTGGTTCCGCTCGACGGCGGCCGGTTCGCCACCTCGGACCTGAACGACCTCTACCGGCGCGTCATCAACCGCAACAACCGCCTGAAGCGGCTGATCGAGCTGCGCGCGCCCGACATCATCGTGCGCAACGAGAAGCGCATGCTGCAGGAGGCGGTGGACGCGCTGTTCGACAACGGCCGGCGCGGCCGGGTCATCACCGGCGCCAACAAGCGGCCGCTCAAGTCCTTGAGCGACATGCTGAAGGGCAAGCAGGGCCGGTTCCGCCAGAACCTGCTGGGCAAGCGCGTGGACTATTCCGGCCGTTCGGTGATCGTGGTCGGCCCCGAGCTCAAGCTGCACCAGTGCGGCCTGCCGAAGAAGATGGCGCTCGAGCTGTTCAAGCCGTTCATCTACGCCAAGCTCGAGACCTACGGCCAGGCCACCACCATCAAGGCCGCCAAGCGCATGGTCGAGAAGGAGCGGCCCGAGGTCTGGGACATCCTGGAGGAGGTGATCCGCGAGCACCCGGTGCTGTTGAACCGCGCGCCGACGCTGCACCGTCTCGGCATCCAGGCGTTCGAGCCGGTGCTGATCGAGGGCAAGGCGATCCAGCTCCACCCGCTGGTCTGCACCGCGTTCAACGCCGACTTCGACGGCGACCAGATGGCGGTGCACGTGCCGCTGTCGCTCGAGGCGCAGCTCGAGGCGCGCGTGCTGATGATGTCGACCAACAACATCCTCAGCCCCGCCAACGGCAAGCCGATCATCGTGCCGTCGCAGGACATCGTGCTCGGCCTCTACTACCTCACGCTCGAGCGCGAGAAGGAAAAAGGCGAAGGCATGGCCTTCGGCAACATGGGCGAGGTCCAGCAGGCGCTGGATGCGGGCGCGCTGTCGCTGCACGCGCGCATCACCGCGCGGCTCAAGCTCATGGGTCCGGACGGCAAGGAGGCGGTGGCGCGCGTGACCACGACGCCGGGCCGCATGCTGCTGTCGGAGATCCTGCCGCGGCACCCGAACGTGCCGTTCGCGCTGATCAACCGGCTGCTCCTGAAGAAGGACATCTCGAACATCATCGACGTGGTGTACCGGCACTGCGGCCAGAAAGAGACGGTGATCTTCGCCGACCGGCTGATGGGCCTCGGCTTCTCCTACGCCTGCAAGGCCGGCATTTCGTTCGGCAAGGACGACCTGATGATCCCGCCGGCCAAGGGCAAGCTGGTGAACGAAGCCCAGGCGCGGGTGAAGGAGTACGAGCAGCAGTACCTCGACGGCCTCATCACCAAGGGCGAGAAGTACAACAAGGTGGTGGACGTCTGGTCGCACTGCACCGACAAGGTGGCCGAGGAGATGATGAAGGCCATCGCCGGCGCCGGCACCGGCCGCGACATCAACGCGGTGTGGATGATGGCGCACTCCGGCGCGCGCGGCTCGGCGGCGCAGATCAAGCAGCTCGCCGGCATGCGCGGGCTGATGGCCAAGCCGTCGGGCGAGATCATCGAGACGCCGATCGTCTCGAACTTCAAGGAAGGCCTGACGGTGCTGGAGTACTTCAACTCCACCCACGGCGCGCGCAAGGGCCTGGCCGACACGGCGCTCAAGACCGCGAACTCGGGCTACCTCACCCGGCGCCTGGTGGACGTGGCGCAGGACGCCATCATCACCGAGGACGACTGCGGCACGCAGCACGGGCTGACGCTCAAGGCCGTGGTCGACGGCGGCCAGGTGATCGAGCCGCTCAGCGACCGCATCCTCGGCCGCTGCGCGGCGGTCGACATCGTCGATCCGCTGTCGGGCGCGGTGCTGGCCGCGGCCGGCGAGATGATCGCGGAGGACGAGGTCGAGGCGATCGAGCGCGCCGGCATCGACCAGGTGAAGATCCGCTCGGTGCTCACCTGCGAGACCAAGACCGGGGTGTGCGCGCGCTGCTACGGGCGCGACCTCGCCCGCGGCACGCCCGTGAACATCGGCGAGGCGATCGGCGTGATCGCCGCCCAGTCGATCGGCGAGCCCGGCACGCAGCTCACCATGCGCACCTTCCACATCGGCGGCGCGGTGCAGGGCGCCGCCGAGCAGTCGGCGATCGAGGCCTCGATCGACGGCACGGTGGACGTCAAGAACCGCAACGTGGTGGTCAACAGCCAGGGCACGCCCGTGGTCATGGGCCGCAACACCGAGGTGGTGCTGATGGACGAGGCCGGCCGCGAGCGCGCGCGGCACCGCGTGCCCTACGGCGCGCTGCTGCACGCCGACACGGGCGCGGAGGTGAAGAAGGGCCAGAGGCTCGCGACCTGGGATCCCTACACGATTCCGATCATCACCGAGAAGGACGGCGTGGCGCACTACGTCGACCTGATCGAGGGCATCTCGATGCGCGAGGCGGCCGACGAGGCCACGGGCATCACCCGCAAGGTGGTCACGGACTGGAAACAGCAGCCGCGCGGCACCGATCTCAGGCCCCGCATCGCGCTGCGCGACAAGGACGGCGAGGCCATCACGCTCGCCACCGGGTCGGAGGCGCGTTACTTCCTGTCGGTGGACGCGATCCTGAACGTCGAGAACGGCGCCGGCGTGCGCGCGGGCGACGTGCTGGCGCGCATCCCGCGCGAGTCGTCGAAGACCCGCGACATCACGGGCGGCCTGCCGCGCGTGGCCGAGCTGTTCGAGGCGCGCAAGCCCAAGGATTTCGCCATCATCAGCGAGATCGACGGGCGCGTCGAGTTCGGCAAGGATTACAAGACCAAGCGCCGCATCGTCGTGATGCCGTCCGACACCAGCCAGGGCCAGCAGCCGGTCGAGTACCTGCTGCCCAAGGGCAAGCACATCTCGGTGCAGGAAGGCGACCACGTCGAGAAGGGCGACCTGTTGATGGACGGCAACCCGGTGCCGCACGACATCCTGAGCGTGCTGGGCGTCGAGGAGCTGGCCAACTACCTTATCAACGAGATCCAGGAGGTCTACCGGCTCCAGGGCGTCAAGATCAACGACAAGCACATCGAGGTGATCGTCCGGCAGATGCTGCAGAAGGTCGAAATCCTCGATCCGGGCGACACCACGTACCTGGTGGGCGAGCAGTCCGACCGCAGCGAGTACGACGCGATCAACGACCAGGCGGCCAAGGACAACGGCCGACCGGCCAAGGCCAAGCCGGTGCTCCAGGGCATCACCAAGGCGTCCTTGCAAACCAAGTCGTTCATCTCGGCCGCCTCGTTCCAGGAGACCACGCGGGTGCTCACCGAGGCCGCGGTTTCGGGCCGGGTGGACGACCTGATCGGCCTCAAGGAGAACGTGATCGTCGGCCGGCTGATCCCCGCCGGCACCGGCAGCGTCATGGCCCGGCTCAAGGCCTTGGCGGCCGAACGCGACCGGGCGATGGCCGGGCAGCTCGAGGCGGGCAAGGCGCCCGAGGGCGAGCAGCCGGCCTCCGAGGAAGCGGCGGACTGACGGTTCCAGGGCTTCCCTGGATGCCCAGGGCGCCCGCTTGGCGCCCCGGTTCGCGTCGTCGGCCGCCGGGTGCCTGCCGGCGATCGGCCCAGGCCGGATTCCGGCCCCCAGAGCCTGTGGATAAGGCCGCCCGGAGACCCCATTCGCGGGGGGCTGCCATGCGGCCACCCGAGCCGCCCGAAACGCGCCGCCAACGGGCTGAAATCCGGGAAAAAACGCGGGGTTTGCGGTTGACGCTCCGGGGTCGGAACACTAGTATCCCGCGACCTTTCGGGGGGCTGGTGGTAGGCGCCGCCGCCTAGACGCAGCCCTGGCTTTTCAAGCCACGTAGACATAACCGCCCGCCGGCCGGATGCCGGAGAGGGATGGGCCCCCGCGACGGGGCGTTGGAGCGACTAGCAAAACGCTGGCGATGGGCGTCCATCGCCGGCGCCGACGTTTGAGGGACAAGGAAGCAGGAACCGGATGCCGACGATCAACCAACTCGTGCGCAACGCGCGCCAGCCGCGCGCCGGCCGCAACAAGGTGCCCGCGATGCAGGGCTGCCCGCAGAAGCGCGGCGTTTGCACCCGCGTCTACACCACCACGCCCAAGAAGCCGAACTCGGCGCTGCGCAAGGTGGCCAAGGTGCGCCTGACCAACGGCTACGAGGTGGTGACCTACATCCCCGGCGAGGGCCACAATTTGCAGGAGCACTCGGTGGTGATGATCCGCGGCGGCCGCGTAAAGGACCTGCCGGGCGTGCGCTACCACATCATCCGCGGCACGCTCGACACCCAGGGCGTGAAGGACCGCCGCCAGCGCCGGTCCAAGTACGGCGCCAAGCGGCCGAAGTAAGCGGAACGGAGCTTAAACGATGTCGCGGCGTCACCAGGCCGAAAAGCGCGAGATCCTCCCCGACGCCAAGTTCGGGGACATCGTCGTCACCAAGTTCATGAATACGCTGATGCTCCAGGGCAAGAAGTCGGTCGCCGAGCAGATCGTCTACGGCGCGTTCGACCGCCTGCACGAGAAGACCAAGGTCGATCCGCTGAAGGTGTTCCACGACGCGCTCGAGAACGTGCGCCCGCACCTCGAGGTGCGCTCGCGCCGCGTCGGCGGCGCCACCTACCAGGTGCCGGTCGAGGTGCGGCCCGAGCGCGCCCAGGCGCTGGCGATCCGCTGGATCATCGGCATGGCGCGCGCGCGCTCCGAGCACACGATGGTCGACCGCCTGTCGGGCGAGATCCTCGACGCCGCCAACAACCGCGGGGGGGCGGTGAAGAAGCGGGAGGATACCCACCGCATGGCCGAGGCCAACAAGGCCTTCTCGCACTACCGCTGGTAAAGCAAGGCTCGTAAGGACGCCCGCCCCCCATGGCCCGCACCACCCCGCTCGACCGCTACCGCAACATCGGCATCATGGCCCACATCGATGCCGGCAAGACCACCACGACCGAGCGCATCCTCTATTACACGGGCAAGTCCTACAAGATCGGCGAGGTGCACGAAGGCACCGCCACGATGGACTGGATGGAACAGGAGCAGGAGCGCGGCATCACCATCACCTCCGCCGCCACCACCTGCTTCTGGCGCGATCACCGCATCAACATCATCGACACGCCCGGCCACGTCGACTTCACCATCGAGGTGGAGCGCTCCTTGCGCGCGCTCGACGGGGCGGTCGCGGTGTTCGACGGCGTGAACGGCGTGGAGCCGCAGTCCGAGACCGTGTGGCGCCAGGCCGACAAGTACGAAGTGCCGCGCATCTGCTTCATCAACAAGATGGACCGCATCGGCGCCGACTTCTTCATGTCGGTCGACACCATCAAGGAACGGCTGGGCGCGGTGCCGCTGGTGCTGCAACTGCCGATCGGCGCGGAAAGCGCCTTCGTGGGCGTGGTCGACCTGATCCGCATGCGCGCGGTCACCTGGAAGGACGAGACCCTGGGCGCGGAATACGTGGTCGGCGAAATTCCCGCGGCGCTCAAGGACAAGGCGGTGGAATTCCGCGCCAAGCTGGTCGAGACCGCGGTCGAGATGGACGACGCAGCGCTCGAGAAATACCTCGGCGGCGAGGAGCCGGACGAAAAGACCCTGATCGCGTGCATCCGCAAGGGCACGGTCGCCAGCAAGTTCTATCCCGTGCTGTGCGGGGCGGCGTTCAAGAACAAGGGCGTGCAGCCGCTGCTCGACGGGGTGGTCGATTTCCTGCCCTCGCCGGCCGACGTGGCCTCGGTCAAGGGCACCGACGTCGACGGCAAGGGCCTGGAGATCGAGCGCAAGTGCGAGGACGGCGAGCCGTTCTCGGCCCTGGCGTTCAAGATCATGACCGATCCGTTCGTCGGGTCGCTCACCTTCGCCCGCATCTATTCGGGCACCTTGAGCAGCGGCACCGGCGTGCTGAACTCCACCAAGAACCAGAAAGAGCGCATCGGCCGCATGCTGCTGATGCACGCCAACACGCGCGAGGACATCAAGGAAGCGCATGCCGGCGACATCATCGCGCTCGCGGGCCTCAAGTACAGCACCACCGGCGACACGCTGTGCGACCCCGACAAGCCGGTGATCCTCGAGAAGATGGACTTCCCCGACCCGGTGATCGAAGTCGCGATCGAGCCCAAGACCAAGGGCGACCAGGAGAAGATGGGCGCGGCGCTGATGCGCCTGGCGCAGGAGGACCCGTCGTTCCGCGTCTCGACCGATCAGGAGTCCGGCCAGACCATCCTCAAGGGCATGGGCGAGCTGCACCTCGAGATCAAGGTGGACATCCTCAAGCGCACCTACAAGGTCGAGGCGAACGTCGGCGCGCCGCAGGTCGCGTACCGCGAGACCATCAGCCGCACGGTCGAGCACGACTACACCCACAAGAAGCAGACCGGCGGGTCGGGTCAGTACGCGCGCATCAAGCTGCGCTTCGAGCCGGGCCAGCCGGGCTCGGGCTACGACTTCGAGAACGAGGTGGTGGGCGGCTCGGTGCCCAAGGAATACGTGCCCGGCGTCGTCAAGGGCCTGGCCGCGGCGCGCGAAAGCGGCGTGATCCTCGGTTTCCCGGTGATCGACTTCAAGATCGCGCTGATCGACGGCGCCTACCACGACGTCGACTCGTCGGCCCTCGCGTTCGAGATCGCGGCGCGCGCGGCGTTCAAGGAAGGCATCGCCAAGGCCGGGCCCAAGCTGCTCGAGCCGATGATGCGGGTCGAGGTGGTTACGCCCGAGGAATACATGGGCGACGTGATCGGCGACTTGAACAGCCGGCGCGGGCAGGTCACCGGCATGGACAGCCGCGGCAATGCGCGCGTGGTGACGGCGCAGGTGCCGCTCGCCAACATGTTCGGCTACGTCAACAACCTGCGCTCGATGAGCCAGGGCCGCGCCACCTACTCGATGCACTTCGACCACTACGCGCAGGTGCCGCAGGCGGTGGCCGACGAAGTGCGCGCCAAGCTCGCCTAGACGGAACACCACAACCAGGACCTGAGAACGGGAAGAGAAGCCAATGTCCAAAGCGAAATTCGAGCGGACGAAGCCGCACTGCAACGTGGGGACGATCGGGCACGTGGACCACGGGAAGACGTCGCTGACGGCGGCGATCACGAAGGTGCTGGCGACGACGGGGGGT
>Ga0114930_10003645_pt1 | contig 13363 bp, 25 predicted proteins | sample AnhtaG_FD_87300 | JGI IMG/M metagenome (GOLD analysis project Ga0114930, IMG submission 87300) | Deep subsurface microbial communities from Anholt, Denmark to uncover new lineages of life (NeLLi) - Anholt_01485 metaG | ecosystem: Environmental > Aquatic > Marine > Oceanic > Sediment | place... | reverse complement strand
GAACCAGGAAAGGAGAAGTGACCCTGCTCAGCAACGGGGAGCGGTGGGGATGAGCGAAATCCAGTTCGTAAGCCCTCTCCTCTCCCAGAGTTGGGCTATGCATTACCCATAAATCGAAATGTAAAGCTGGTGGGATTGGCGACCGGCCCTCACCATCCCCCCAGCCCCCTTCCTCTCCCCAATTTGGGAGAGGAAGGGGGTGCCGAGCGGAGCGAGGCGGGGGAAGGTAATACCGATTGCCCATAGAAAGGCCGTATGTAGAATAGGCGCCAAACGGATAATCGGGAGGTGGAGGTGCAGGTCCGGGCCGCGGGGGAGCGAGCCGCCCGGAAGCCCCGGTCCAGTCGGCGGGAGCAAGACCCGCTGGTGGAATTGAGCCGTCATAGCTATCAGGTCGATCTGTGGGACGCCGACACGAGGGCCTGGCACCAATATACCGAGGGGTTGCGGCGGGGAATGGACCGCTGCCAGCGGCTGAGTTCGGCCTGTCCTGGCCAGGGTGAACGATGGGTCGCCGTAGATTGAGCGCATCACCCAAACGAACTTCCCAGAGGCGGAGCAGGTCGTGGATTGGACTCACGCCAGTGGGTGGCTGGGGCAAGTGATGGATGCGGTCTTCGGTAAGGAGATGCCCCAAGGGAGAGAATGGATAGAAGGCCAACTGGATCTTCTCTGGAGTGGCCAAGTGGCTGAGGTGGTGATGGCGCTGGAAGGCTTGGACCTGGAGCAGGAACGGTATCCACCCCAGGTGTATCAGGCGCCCGGTTATTTCCACTCGAATCAGGCGCGGATGCGCTATGACTACTTCCGTGAGGCAGGCTACCCCATTGGCAGCGGGACGGTGGAAAGTGGAGCCAAAAACGTGGTCCACCATCGCATGCGGCGTCCGGGTAGGGGCTCGCAGCGAGATAATGCCCAGGCGATGCTGGCTGGTCTGAGCGAGTTGCATAGCAGCCGCTTTGATCGAGCCTGGCAGGCTACTCTTCCAGCGACTTGAGGCTACTGACACTTTTGCGCTATACCCATCACTACGCTGCGAGTCATCCAGAAGTTAAAGGAACTTCTTGCGACGTGCTTATGAGCCCGCTCGAAGCGGGCTCGAGCCTTTTGGCCTGGGACTTTGAGCCCCAGGCTTGCAAAGCAGGGAGTTGTTCTTACGTCAGTCCTCGCTGGAGCTGGTCCTGCGATACAGTATGGCCCGGTTGTCTTTATAGATCCATTCCCAATCCCTAGCCTCCTCCAGGCCTTGTCTCAGCAGCCTATTTCCCTCATCCTGAGGCAAAAGTACCCATTCGACGTCGTACTTGGCCAGCAGTTCCTCCCACCCGCAACCATTCAGGATGCGCAGGTAATCCCCACAGAATTCCTCGCTGTACAGATGCACTCTCCCATCCACAAAACTGTGCTGCTGTGGGTAGAGCTGCCAGATGAGGTAATCGCCCACCTCCTGAGGGTGAAAGATGTGGCCCTGAATCCCCTCTCGCGCAATGAACTCCATAACTTCTCGCGGGATGCGGGGATCCACCAGTTCAGAGCGCAGCCTGGGGAAGGGAAGAACTGGCCGAACCCAGGGAGATAGAAGTAAGGTAATCCCTGCCAACAGCACAATGAGCATGAGGTTCAAAACCGGATGGGCGCTCGCCCTAGGCATGGAGTTGCCGTGCGCTCGCCAGCGCCCCAGCGCCCGCCGAATGGGGACCAGGTCCAGCTCCTTGAGTTGGACCGTCAGGATGGGGGGTAAGATCAGGGCAAACCAGATGATGCCCCGCAGGGAAGCCAGTCCCAAGGCGGCAAAGACGCAGAACAGCACCAGGTTGGTGAGATCCCGTTTGGCAGAGTAGATGAAGGTCAGAAACCCCAGAAATATAGCGGCGAAGAAGGGCATGTCACCAGGGTTCCTGACACTGGGGGGCTGCCACTCCGTCACCAGCTTCTGACTGGCGGGATCGGTCTGCACATCCCAGACATAGGTGTACACCCGCCACCCTTCGGGGTTGAGCAGGCTGGCCAGGATAAGTAGCAGAAAGATCAAGCTTAGATGGACTATTTGGCGATGCGAAAGCGCCCCCTGTTTTGCAAAAAGGGCCTTGACAAGTTTCGTGCCTGTGAACAGCGCCACCAGCCCCATCCCCAGCACAAAGGCACCGTGCACATTGACCCACAGGCCCATCAAAGGGACCAGGAGCCAGGTAGCACGGCCAGGACAGCGCCGATAGCGCTGGAGCACAAAGTAGAAGATGGCGAAGAAGAGCATGGAGAAGACCTGGGGCCGGGCGTTGGTAAACCGGATGGACAGAACCTCCCCTGCCAAAGTGCATAGGGCAGCCATTCTAGGGCTGTCCGTGACCAGCCAACTGAGCCACAGCACTACCCCGAAGGAGAGGGCGATGGTCGCCGCGTGCAGGAAGATGAGGAGGGGGAAGCCACCGATCAGATATGTGAGATAGAAAATGATCTCCGAGAGCCAGTTCTGATAGACGAAATTCTGTCCCCACGCGGTGAAGGAAAAGGTATCCACCCGAGGAATACTTCCCGTGGTCCAGATCACCTCCCCGGCCTTCAAGTGCCACCAGAAGTCGAGGGGGGGAAGCGGCGTGCCCATGGCCATCCACAGCATGGCCATCAGGACGACCAGGGCCCACAGGTGGGCTGGGGAGATTCTTCCTAGGCTCCTGGCAAAGGCATATTTCATACCTTCTCCTCACTGCAAGCCGCTGGCGCAGCCCCGAACCATGGCTGTCCCAGTGTCCATTGCTGTAACCAGATGATTTCAGCGACGAGGGTCGAGCAGGCCAGGGCCAGCAGGGCCCAAAATCCGCTTCTCGATCTCATGGTTGGCCTTCCACCAGCGCATACAGTTCATAGGCCTTGTGCTCATCGTACACCAGCCTGCCATGCTCCTTCAGGAAGACGGCGAGATGCTCGATATGAGCTGCGATAGCCTCACGGTCCAGGCGGGGATCAGCCGATCGGTACAACTGAAAATCTAGACCCGAGCGGTTGACCAGAAGGTGAGTCAGGTCCAGCTTCTGCGACACCCTCCACATTTCCTCCGGTGAGTAGTTTAGCGGGAAAGGGTCGGCCACGTAGGGGCGGGGCACATAGTAGACTCGCCCCTCTGGCCAAAGAAGGCCAACCTTGTCTGAAGGGGAAAGGGATCGCTCAATCTGTTTCATGGCACTGTAATAATAAGGACAAGAGCCGTAGAAATGATCCAGTACGTAGGACAGATACCCCTCTCGATCCCTCATGCCAAGAACGAAGGCTCCTGGGTTGAACATGGATGTATAGCTGATCTGAAGCAACAGGGTAATGAGAAGCACTCCAGCGATGACCAGGCGCACGAAGTGATAGGGAGAGAAGGAGGGGATCGTGAACTCCTTGAGCTTCTCCAGGGCACGAGCGGTGAGGATGGCCAGGAGGGGGAAGATAGGCATGAGTAACCGGTTTTGCAGACGGTCGCCGCTGAACCATCCAAGCCACAGGAGGAACTCCGTGACCACGCACAGGATTGAGACCCGCACTGTTCTCTCCTCACGCCAGATGAGGACCCATAGAGGCAAGAACAGAAGAAACAGGGGGGTGAGCTCTCCGTCGAAATCGTAGGTACCCTGCGCGCCCTTCATGGTCATCCACCAGGGCAGAGTCAAGGATCTGATCCCCCCCTGCGCTACCTCCCGAAGCTGGACGCTTCTTTGAGGGATGCTGTTGTTCATCTTCGAAACCACACTCTGAGCTTGAGGAAGTGGTTGTTGACCCAGCCAATAATTGGAGACCAGCCAGGGGACGGAAGCCAACAGCCCTACCAGGCCGAATTGGATCAAGACCTGCACACGCCGTCGCCAGGGCCATCCGGATTGCAACAGCTCGTAGACCACCATTCCCACGATGAAGACCACGATGAACCAGCCGTTGTTCTTCACCTGTCCTGACCAGGCTGCAAGAAGGGCGGCCATAAAGACCCATTGAGTTTCCCGGTCATGCAGCCAGTTGAGCAGAGCATAGAGGGCGATGGTGGTGTAGAAAGTCACCCCCACGTCCACGTAGGCCCAGGGTGCGATCAACTGGACTACAGGCGTCATATAGAACAGTGCAGCAGCCAGAAGAGGGGAGCAGCACAGATATTTGCGGGCCATGGCATAGACGGTGAGCACGGTGCACAGGGCAAAGGAAAAGTGGATCAGCTTCGGTATGGTGTCCCCACGCAGGGCCATGCCCCAGGTGAAGAGCATGTGCTGCAGGATAGGATGGCCGACAAGCGCGTGTGCGTTCTGAAGATCGGGGCTGATCTTCCCCTGGGTAAGCACCTCCTTAGGGATGACGAGATGGACGATCAAAGCATCCCAACTGGTCGGCGGCAGGGAGGACAGCAGCAGCCCCAATAGTAGAAATGTCCCCAGACAGAGCCAGAGGAATGTCTCGAAGTTCCAGGCTATCTTCGGAGGCCAGCTCAGCGCCTGCAACCCCCATCTCCATTCCTGCAGAAGACGCCGTATCTCGGGCAGTCCACCGACGGCCAGCACCAGGGTTACCCCCCATATAATCGGCCTGCGCAAGCAGCCCGCCAGGCCCAGGATCAACATGATGGTGGCCAAGAAACCGTACCCTACCGCAGCTCCGAACACCAGGCCCTCCAGGTGCGATTGGGTGCGTACCCTGACCCATCGCAGCCCCAACCTTCCCCAGGCCGTAGCGATGACGCCCAGTGCAGCCGCGGTAAGCAGATCGGCGCCCCATCGCGTGAGCCCAGCCAAAGGCGGAGCCACCTCAAAGTCATGGTAGGCGTAGAAGACAGAGATGACAGCGATGGTCCAGATGACTAGTGCGACGGATAGGAGCCACGCACGAATGCGATGCTCGAATAGCCTCATAACTCAACTCCGCAGGAAATACCCTTACAAGAGTTACGCAGCTCAGACTTCGGAGGTTTCCGCAGCTCACCTGCCGGCAGGATTGCCTTCAACTTGACAGATCTCTGCTGCCAAAACCACCTAAAAAACCTCCGAGGTCTGCCTAACGTTGCTGACCGCGTAAGTCCTGGCCTCATACTGGGGAGAGCAAAGTAAGAGGACAGATAGAACATAAAAAGCCAGCAGCCCATAGAAGGACCAGATGGACAACGGGACAGAGAGGGATGGCCAAGGCAGCCTGGGGACCAAAGCTCACAAATATGACATGTAGATGAGCGCCAGGGCCAGACGTGTGGCCGGCACAGCCAGGGCAATCGGTATGGCTGCCAGCACGGGGATGGCCAACAGGATAAAGCTGCGGTACCAGGTGATGGGAGAAAAGAGAAGGACGGTGATCACAATGAGCCCATAGGCCAGGGCTGGCAGAAACTTACTGCTCAGGGTGCGCAATGCCTGGCTCAATAGCACCCTGTAGTCAGCCAGCCCTCGGGACATACCGATGGCACGGGCAAGAGGAACGCCGTCCCCGTCATAGCCGCCGCCGATCGGCAGCGGCGGGTGGCGAGGAAATAGCGCAGGAAAAGCTCGGAACAGAGACACAAACAGGCAGCCAGGCTCGCCAGCGCGCCTCCCCAGGGTGTTGTGAGCCGTTGAAAGCCGCAACCCTTTGAAGCGCTGGTAGAGGCTCACCGCCTCCAGAAAGAGGGCGTGTTCCTCAATTGTAAGCAGGGTGTATTCTCGGCCCATGTCGCATCTGTCTCCATTGCCAGAGAGGAGTAGCGTCGCTAAGAAACACCGCGGAATAGATAGAAGAGCCATAATTCCTTTGCAGGATTATGCCTTAAGCCTCGGTACAAGGGGGTAAAGAATGCGAAATTGTTGCGTAAAGAGGGTGTTAATGGGGAGCCATAGAGCGGAATAATAACAGCAGGGACTCTGCTGTCTAGGGCAGCCATCGCGAGTCTTTCAGTCCTCCGCTGCATTCGACACGCCTGTGGCTATGGACAGGTCATTTGGGCGCGGATAGTGTAGCCGTGTCCGTGGACCGTCTGTAAAAAGGTGGGGCTGCTGAGATCGGGTTCGATCTTCTGGCGCAGATTGCGAATGTGCACCCGAACCAGGGCCGGTGACCCGACGCCAGGTGGATATCCCCAAACCACCTGCAGGAGCTGCTCATTGGAGAAGACTTGCCCTGGATGCCGCATAAGATAGGAGAGGAGGTCAAATTGCACCTGGGTGAGCAACTCGGTCTTGTCACCAATCTGAACCTCGAAGATCTGACAGTTGAGGGTCAAGGGCCCTACCCGCAGGTACTCAGGCTTCAATGGCTGGGACCGGCGCAGGAGGGCTCGCACTCGCCAAACTAGTTCCGGAAACTCGAAGGGTTTGGTGAGATAATCATCCCCACCCGCCTTGAAGGCGGTTAGTTTGTCATCCAACAGCGCTTTGGCGGTCAGGAAGAGGATAGGGCGTTCGGAGGTCTGGGGCAGGGTCCGCAGGCGGCGGCAGATCTCAAAGCCATCCATGGTGGGTAGGCGGACATCTAGGACGATCAGATCGGGCCCCCAATCTACGGCAATATCCAGGGCCTGGGGGCCATCGCCTGCCACCTTCACCTCATGCCCCTGACGCTCAAGCCCAAGAGCCACAAGCCCAGCTACGTCAGCTTCATCTTCCACCACCAGAATGCGCGCCATTCCTCATCCTCCTGCAGGGCTCCTGGAGTTAGAAAAAAGAAGTTGAATCCGACAAGATTAGTGTACCACTATATGAATGTGATGTCAAGTTTTTTGTGCCGCTTGCCGGATTTACACAAATACGGTATAATCCTTCCTGTACATGTCCAGTTGTGTGGGCACATATAGGATACGGATTACTGTATACGGGAGGATAAAATGACGACTAGGCAAGCGTTTGAGGACTGGATTGAGACCCTCAGGATGGAGCGAAGACTCGCTCCCAGAACAGTCTCCGAATATCGTCGCAAGGCATGGGCCGCGTTGGAGGGACTCGACGAACTTACCGCTCTCGGTATCAAGCGAGCGATTAACAAGCTGGCAGAAGAGCGCAACTGGTCCCCTGGCAGTGTGTACCAGACCGTCGCAAGTGTCAGGGCTTTCGTACGCTTCTGTCTCGAACAGGGATATGTCTCCACTTCTTTCAGCATACCTTACCCCAAAGTCCCCGAGCGATTGCCTCGCCCAATCCCGCGGGAACACCTCGTCAAGTTTCTGGAGACCCCCATCAAGCCCTATGCCAACAGGTACTGCACCGAGAGGGACAAGACGATGTTCCACCTGATGCTCTATTGCGGCCTGCGCATAGGCGAAACCATGGGCCTGGACTGTGCAGATTGCGACTTGAGCAGCAATACCCTGAGAGTATACAAGGCCAAAGGTGGCCGCCAGCGGAATGTCCCCCTCGTGGAGCCTCTGGCTAATGAATTGTACGCTTACCTCCTGCTGCGGGCAGGGTTCTATCCCCTCAGCGAACCAGCTCTCTTTCTCTCGTCGCGTCGCCGGAGGCTCCATGCTGGTTCTGCCCGAGCAGCCTTTCGGAGACACCTGGATGCGTGTGGCCTTTCGCAGTACCCATTTACTCCTCACTCCCTCCGCCACAGCTTTGCTACCCTCCTCATTGAGGGCGGGGCGGAGATACGAGCCATCCAGGAGCTTCTCGGTCACCGGCGGATAGAGACGACTCTGCTTTACACCAAGGTGACCGAGAAGCACATGAGAAAAGAGATTGACAAGCACCCGCTGGTGGGGTTGTTGTGAGTCATTCCACTTCCTCTCCTTTCGTATCCTTCGCTCTCACGTCTGCCCCCCGGCCCTAGGGCAAGCAGACGGGGCTGAGAGCCGGGGGGCTAGCGGTGCTATGTGGTTGTTTGCTACGCCGATTCTATGAGGAATTTTGTGATGACCAGATCTTCGTCAAATGCCCTGGTCCAATCCCTCATATCCGTAATGGTATTGAGGATGTCGTCTCCCTGGAGGGCATCGACCGCCTCGGTGAAGGCGGTGGCCTCACGGCTCAGGTACGCAGCACGCCTGCGTAGCGTATCGGCTAGATCTGATTTGAGGATATTCCACTCAACGTCTTTCATTGGGTTGCTCCCTTCATGATTATCTTTTGCCCTATTGTAGCACGGATTTACAGGAAGCCCAAGTCCCGCTGCCTCATGCTAGCCTGGTGCTGCCGGCCGACGATGGTGGAATCGGTCAGCTGGAGCGGCCTGCTCTTAGCCGTCTCTTCACTGTAGCCAAAGAGCACTTTAACTCTACTGCCGCTGCTCTTTGGCTTAGGCCGAAACCCAGGAGCAACTGAACATCCTGGAGTTCCACGTCGTGTCTGTACGCAGGGTTCCCCTCTCCTCTGTTATGCTCCGAGCTGTGTCGCTGCCGCGTAGTCACTTGGAGATTTTCTGGGCGGTCGTCCGTCTTGTCGGCATTGATGTGATGAACAACCTCGGTGTAGTTGAGAGGCTGACCGAGGAACTCCTCGGCTACAAGGCAGCAGCGCTTTACATACCCTCGGGGGGTGCATCGCAGGTGGTCGTGTTTTAGTATCCACACGTAGCCCTTAGCCATGACCACACCCCCTCGGTAGTTTGGGTGAGCGCTCCCCCTATTCTGGTGCCCGTCTATAAAGCGCATGGAGCAACCTTGATAGTACCGGTGCCTAGTTGGCACTACATACTGACCGCATCCACACTCACATAGATACTTGTCCGTGCTTTCTGCAATCCAGTTTTCTAGCTCCCTACTTTTGGGTCGCACTATGCCCTCCCTTCATACGTTGTCGGATTTTACCAAACCTCCGCAGCCAGTCGTTCTAACGCCTCCTAACCAGGGCGTTTCACCCCCGGCATATTCACTGTCAAAGACCCTTTTTACGTTGCAGAAGTTACGCATGGATCCAGCAACTGGCTATCCATAGCGCCTCTGGTATGGAACTGGTCCAAGGGTGCTCTTTATAGTAGAACTCTAGCCAGTGCTCCCAGCCCTCATCGTTGGGCGTTATGCGCTCGGCCAGTGGCTTGATGCGCATCTGCCACCAGTCAGCGTCCCACTTCTTCTTGAATGCCTCAATCTCCTTGCCAAGAGCCTTTAGGGCCCTCTTCTTTCTTGCGTCTACAGTTGATAGAAATGCGCCTCCCATCGTTACTCCCTTCTAGGAAGAATCCTGAGCTCTACTCCATCCTGACCGTCGAAGTAGTGCTGCATACTGGGATCAGACCTGCACGCTCTGCATTCTCCGGGGGCCTCGGGGCATCCTAGGCATACCGCAGGCCTTGCGTTCATGAGTTCCACCTCCATCCCAGGTAGACTTGCCCTCACCTGCTCCATGATCTTCTCATACGTCATTGTCGTCTCCTCGTTATCTCTCGTTGAAGGGCCGGGTCCAGCATAAGGGCCGGGCCCTTCATAGTTAGCTGGTTAGCGCCGTCAGCATAGCCGCGACTAACAGGGTCTGGTCCCGGGTGGCCCTGAAACTGTTGGCTGCCTGCTTGAGCTCCATCTTGGCCCGCTTGAGAGCCTCCTCTTTGCTCTCTAGCTCCGTATCTAGTAGCCCATAGCTCTCATCAAGGGCGCCGAGGTCGTGTAGGAAGAGGATTGTCTGGAGTTTGCGCTTCGCCTCGTTGGAGCCGTTGATAGCTCCCTCCTTGCAGGTCTCGCGCAGGATGTGTTCAGTCTTCAGGAGCCCCTTCTGACTGGCGAGCTTCTGGCACTCCAGCTCAAGGGTTATCTCCCTTTCTAGGAGCTCATTCAGGGCCCCGGCATCTAGGCCCAGCCTCGCCGATAGAATTGTCGCTTGCTCTCGAATGTCCATCAGTTCTCCCTTCAGTCTCCTTTCGCTTGGTCTTCAAAGGCATGGCGCACTCGCCGAGCTGCATCGCTATAGGCGGCTGATGCAGCGTAGTGCATGTCAGCAAAGTCGTCTAGGCCACGTTCTTGATAGTCACGACCTTTGTCGCGCTCTTCATTGCAGAGCTGCAACAGGTCAACTAGCAGTCGGTTCAAGCTCTCCCCGTCCTTCTCGTTCATGAGTTATTCTCCTTTCTCTTCTACTTCTTCAATGGTTACTCGGTATACCTTCTCCGGGTCCAGCTTCCAGCGAAGGTGGCCTCTATCCTTGTCTCCAGGCCAATTGCCGTAGCCGCTCCCGAGGGCCACAATCTGGCCACCAACCCAGAGAGCAGGCACATCGTGGTCGTCACTGTAGAAGCTCTTGTCGAAATCATCCAACTCCGGTTTGCCTTCTATTACGAGGGTCAGTGTACCCATTTAAGGGCCTCCCTTCAGCCCTTGGTCTCACTCGGGGCAGTGTCTCTGTTCAGCAAACTACTAAGAAAACTGGTTAGTAAGCAGACAGTCAATCGCCAACAGATTCAACACAGCCTTATCAACAAGCCGCACTAACTCTTCCCTTTCAGCTGGCGATAGCTGTGCCTGCGTTTCAGTGAGCCTAATTGTAATTCCCTGGAGGGGTAGTAACGTATCTAGGGTGTCCCTAACTTGTCGTATAACTTGGCGCTTCATGAGAGGCTCTCCCCTTTCGTCTTTGCTGGACTTGATGAACTTGGCTATAACATGTTGACCGTCTATCTCCAGTTCTAACTCAACGGCCTCATCGTAGCCCCACTCCTCTTGAGCCCAATCCCAGGCATCCTCCTCTATGAAGTCTCGAAGAGTCCTCGCATGGTGGAGATCCATGTCAAAAAGTTCCTCCAAGTCATAGAACTTTCTCGCCACCGTGTAATGCACTTTATCCTCCCCTACAAGCACTCTGTTGCCTTGTACGCATCTGAGGGAACGCATAATGGCTCCAGTCCCAGTTCCACAAGCACACTGTTGAACACCTCTATGCAGCTTGGGCATATTGGCTCATTCTGAGCTCTGGGGACCCTATCGGGATTGGAACCGAACATCTTGCCACATAGAAAGCACGGTGCTATCAAGGCTACGTATCCCATCCTACTCCTCCTTGTCTTGCGGTCTGTAGCCTCCATTGGGCTCCCAGTCGGTGAGGGGCTCGATGACACGCTCGGCCCAGGATTCAGTCTTGCTCATCAGAAATTCGTAGACCCACTGCAATCTGAGCTCCGCGAACCTCTGAAGCTCGGTGACGACCATCTTGTGCAGTTCCCCCGGCGTTATCGGTATGTCCGTCCCCTTCTGAAGAGAGAGATCCCGAATCACCAGGGCTAACTGCTGCTCTACGTAGTCGGAGTCTACATAGCAGACCAGCACGTCGAAGTTGCTTTGGTGGTTGTTCAGGCTCCCATTGGCAGAGCACATCGCCGCTGTGACAGGCGCTAGCTCTTCTACTTCATCGGCCAGCTCTGCTACGTACCCCAACTCGTGGGCGATCCACGCGGTGGCTCGTTCCTCTGGCGCTAAGTGCACTGTGTTCTCCTTTCAAATTTTGAAGTCAGTAAGGGTCGGGGGCTGTTCACCTTGGGCCTCAGTTGGAACGTCACGCGCATGGCGGTAGCGATAGTGCCAGTTGACGCCTTGCACAAAGCTCGCCCTCGTGAGGATATAAGGGCCAAAGTGCCCAGGCCCCTCAGCAAATGGGCCTCCCTTGGGCTTCACATTGTCCAAGCATAAGAGGTCTCCATCTGGAAGAACCTCTACGCATACCAGGAATCTGTTTCCAGCAAGTATCTCTTCCTGTCGCTCTGTCACCTGTTTCTCCCTTCAGTGTCGTTTTTCTCCGACAGATTGTTAAGGGGAAAGGGCCTTTAATTTTGGACCCTTTCCCCATATTATAGCACAAATGTGCGGTTTTGTCAAGTCCGATTTGCATGTCCGTTTTACTGGACAGGGCTAGTCGGAGAGCGTTGTTGTATTGGGGCGAAGCCAATATTGCTCAACATCGTACCCTAGTTCCGTGAACATGTCGTAGAGCAGATTGGCTACACTGTGGTTGTTTATCTCGTGCAGGTCATGGAGCACACCGCGCAGGATCTCATCAGATGGTGGTATGCACGGTGGGATGACTGTCTCTTCCAAGTATGGTTCGAAGTCAAAGTCTCTTAGCCAGCAGGGCTGGCCTTCATAGCCGCGATCTTTGGAGTATGCTTGTTCATACAGCGCAGGATAATCCAAGCCTAGGGCCCTGCATACTTGCCAGGCTATCAGATGGATATTAGCATCGGTTGTTCCGTCGCACCCGTACCACTGCTCATAGGGCCTGAGACTCCATTGCTCATACCCCCAAGCGTGTTCAGGGTAGCCATCGGCTTCATCCCAGATGATGTGGAGAAGCTGCTTACCTTGTTCCCTAGCCTCTTTTCTATAGTCAAGCACTCCCTGGTACCGTCCTGGGAAAGCAGCCTTGGCCTTCGAGCTTCGAGGATCTAACAGCTCTCTCACCGGTTCCCTCCTTTCAGTTAATCTCTGCTCCGTGGAACTCCATGGGGTCCTTCCCGGTCTGTAGGATATGGCGCATAGCAAGAACGGGATGATGCGCCCAGAACGCGACGGTCAGATTCTTCCAAGCTCTTAGTTCCTTTCCTTCAGGGGGAACCTCTCTCTGAAAGTGACCAACGTACAGCCTAGCTCCGCCCTCTCTCTCCCACCATGTGCGTTCATACTTCTTCCATAGCCATTCGCTCATTGTATCTTCCCTCCCCTTTGGGTAAATACAGGGCTCCAGATCCCGAAAGACCTGGAGCCCCTTGGCGTAGTTATGCGTCTTCTACGTTGTCGGATGCTGTCTCCTTCCATACAAAGCAACTGAAGGTTGTGGAGTAGAGCAGGTGCTTTTCGCAGTCCTCCCGAAGTTTGAAGCACTCCTCGGGCACATCATCTCCGTACCAGAAGCTCCAGTCAACTTGGGCTAGGAAGTTGGCTGCTCTTCCTGCGTCCTCAAGGGTGCGGAATGGCTTTCCAGCGACTGCCATACCAGTTGGTAGATGGGTTAGCATCCAGTGCTTGTAGGGCTTCCATGCCCCAAAGAACTCGTTGAACTTCCACCCTTGCTTGACCGTGACCTTCCCCTCCTTTCTTACGGGGATTGGCGCTCTTGTCCTTTTAGCCATATGTCCTCCATAAACCAAGGCCCTCTGTCAGAGCCTCGCGGATGCCCCTGAGCTCGCCTACCAACTCTTTCAGGGTGATTGCAAGCTCCTCGGGGCAGTCGGGTTCTGAGAGAAGAGCACACTGTACTTCGCCTATCTCCTTTATACTCTTGACCTCTTGAAGAAGGACGTCAAGCGTCAGTTGCATTTTGCTCCCTCTCGCATTTCTCTGGATAGCAGCGGTGGCATATCCCCTGTCGGTATCCATTTATATCGGTGTATCCTTCAGCAGGATAGTGCCGGGTAGGACCCCACTAAACCGTGGTGGGGACGTACTTTGACAAAATGGGGTCCTTTGGCACAATCTGGTTTTGACTAGAAACCAGACCAGGAGAGTGCCAATGGACCCACAAGCTGTATTTTG
>Ga0114930_10003644_pt1 | contig 13364 bp, 9 predicted proteins | sample AnhtaG_FD_87300 | JGI IMG/M metagenome (GOLD analysis project Ga0114930, IMG submission 87300) | Deep subsurface microbial communities from Anholt, Denmark to uncover new lineages of life (NeLLi) - Anholt_01485 metaG | ecosystem: Environmental > Aquatic > Marine > Oceanic > Sediment | place... | reverse complement strand
CTTGATGTACAGGAACAGCGTTCGATAGAACATCCTCCACATATCCTGGAAACCATACCGCTTGACTTGAGTGGACTCGCGTCGCACGTCGAATTTGTAGGGTCGCACGACGATGTCGCTCAGGCCAGCACTTTCCAACAAACCCATCCAGCCCTCAAGAGTTGGAATCTCCGGCTTTATGTCCCAGGTATGTCTTACACGCTCGATCACCCGTGCGGGCGGTGTCTCGATCCAGAGTTCCTCGTTCAGTCCCACGCAGCCACCCGGCTTGGTCACGCGTGTGCATTCACTGACCACGCGCTGCTTGTCTCTTATGAACGTGAGCACGGACTCGGCAATGACGACGTCGAAATTCGCGTCCTCGAAGGGGAGGTCTTGCGCATCGGCGAGCCTGAACTCAACGCGATCCGCAATGCCTTCTCTTTGTGCTCTCTCATTTGACCTAGCAATCATCGCCTCACTAACGTCTACACCGACCACTCTGCAGCCATACTTCTTGATAAGGTAGCATGCTGTTGCGCCGACGCCGCAACCGACCTCCAAGACGTCTGTATCTTGGCTGACGTGGCACAACTCGATGAGCGCCTTTGTGGTCTCGAACCCTCCCATGTGTTTTGTGGTGCCTATGTGAGCCTGCAATTCAAAGTAGGAAAGCTGGAGTTGTTTCTCGTCCTCCATTCTCTCACCTCCTAGTGTTTCACTGACTGGCGACTACCAGATGCCCGGCAGCAAACGATAGTGCACCCTCTGGGCATACTTCTCCTACCCGTCAAGTTCCTCGTGCAGCGTCCTATCCTCAAGCACCGTGCGGACGACGATACCGACTAAAAAGGACCTTGAAGCTAGACGAGATGCTGGCTCGCCCTCTCATTTACTTCCTTCCGACGCATACTCCGTATCCGAAGTATTCGTCAAGGTTCTCGGGCGTGACCCCACCCTCTCGTACTTCCTTTACGAATTTCCTGTAGGCTGGACTTCTGGCATAAAGAGATAGAATTCTGCACAAAACACCCAACATTCCTCCACAACCATACCGCCGCAATATTTCTCTGGCCTCGTTTCGCGCGTCGATTTCATAGGTTCTCACGACTATTTCTCTCAACCCAGCGCCCTCCAACAATCCCACCCAACCATCGGAAGTCAGAGGTTCCACGTTAGCACCCAAATCCTGGGCTGCCCATGCGACCAATTCCGGCGGAGGCGGTGCCTTTAGCCAGGTTGACTCATTAAGACCGACGTATCCTCCCGGCTTTGTCACCCGCACATACTCATTGACCGCTCTCTGTTTGTCTTCTGGAAAGGCGGTTACGGACTCGGTAATGACTGCATCGAAAAGGTCATCCTCGAAAGGGAGGTCTTGTGCATCTGCTACCCTGAATTCAACCTCATCCGCTATCCCCTCTCTCTTCGCCCTTTCTTTGGACCTCTCGATCATCCCTTCACGAATGTCTACACCGACCACTCTACAGCCATACCTTTTTGCGATGAAGCAAGGCGTCACCCCAGCGCCGCAGCCAACATCCAAGACGTATTTGCCTTCGCCTATGTGGCACAACTCAATGAGCTCTTCTGTGGCCCCGACGCCTCCCAGATGTTTTGTGAGGCCCACCTCAGCCGCAAAATCGAAGAAGGTTTGTTTATTCTCCATTTTCTTGGCCCTCCATTCTCGATGGCGCTCAACTTTTTATACTGGCGACTACCAGATGCACAGCGGCAGGGGTAATCGTTTCGTTTAACTGCCCACGACCTGGGCAAGCGCTATCCTTTCGCCCTCATATACATTCATTTGACGACCGAGAGGATCGAGGTAGCGTGCCCGGTACCCCGACGCCCCGACATGATCAACGAGCGCGAGACCTCGCGCGGCAAGGTACTCGGCCAGCTCAGCCGGATCGAGGCCGAAGATCCAGGGCACCCCACCACGCTGGGTAGCCGAGACGAATATCTCATCCGTCTCAGAACGAGCGGAGCCGTCTATAATCCCACGGTGAATATAGGTGAACACGATCTCGCTCCCGGTGGCAGCAGCGCGAGAGACATATCGGAAAGTAGCGTCCACCGCTTCCGCTGTGATGTATTGCGTCACGCCCTCCCAGATGAAAAAGGTCTTCGTGCCTGTGCGAAATCCTACTGCCGCCAATGCGTCTTCGAGCCTTTGCTCGTTAAAGTTGATGGGAACGAATGTAACGTCTGGCGGCGGTGTGCCCAATACCTGCTGCAGTCGTGCCTGCTTCCACGCCAGCGGCACCGGTTGGTCCACCTCAAAGACGCGGGTCTGCTCGATGCCGGGGATGCGATAGGCACGGGTATCGAACCCAACTCCGAGGTTTACAACCAGGTCGAGGCCGTCCCCAAGTGCATTGCAGAGCGCATCGTCAATGTATCGTGTTCTGCACAGGAGCATCCCCAAGGCTCCCGGCCCGCGCCTTTCCGTCATGGCGATCAACGCGTGGCGAACGCCCGGTAGCAAGAGCAGCCGCCAAACGGGCGGCAGGAAATCGCGACCAAAGCGATCTTCGAGGAGACGCTCCCCCTCAGGGCGATACGACTCGGTCGCTCTGAGAGCTGTGGCTACCAACAATCCGATTACCATTCTGTCGGCTGTCATCGTGTATTCTTTCCATCCACTATGTCGCTTGTAGGGTGTGCCCGGTGTATCTCACCCGGCATTGCCACCACTTACCAGACACCCGGCAGCAGGCGATAGCGCGTCTGCTGGGCATACTCTGTGTAGCCGTCGAGTTCTTCTAGCAACGTCTTATCCTCAAGCGCCGTCCGCACGACGAAAAGCAGCGCCGCCAGTCCACCAGGAATGAGCGCCCACAGCGAGCCGAGCATGATCGGCGTGGCGAGCTCGAAGGCGATCGTCCCGATGTAACCCGGATGACGCACGTACCGGTAAGGGCCACCAGTGGCGACGGCGTGCCCCCGGTCTTCCTGGATACGAACAACCTTCGAGAAAAATGCGTTCGCGGCCATTGCCCAGGTCCCCAGGGCGTATCCCAGCACCGCGACAACCAGCGCGGCGATCTGAAGCGCGAGCGACATCTGCGCTGTCCACTCGAGGCGTACATCCAACCCGGCCAGGATGTATTTGGCTATCGTGGTCAGGCCGACAATGCTGAGGATCACGGTATCCCAGGTTTTGCCCTTCTTGCGCGTAGCGCGTTCGATTAACAAATCGGGGTTATTGGGTATCAAGATCAGCGCAGTGGCAGCAACCCAGATCGCGTACAAGCCGACCAAGGCCCACCCCATTGCCCAGTTGAAACGCCACGCAGGGATGAACAGAGTCGCTGCCACAAACGGCACGCCCATCACTTCCCTTATCACCGCCCTCACCACCCCACGGGATTGGTCGGATTTGTCGGCTCGTTGTTCTGCAGATGCAGTGTCGTTCATTTTCCCCTCCTAGGTTATGTCCAACTGTTTCTCACATGAAGATTACCAGATGCCCGGCAGCAGGCGAAAGCGCTCTCTCTCGGCATACTCCGCGTAGCCCTCCAGTTCCTCGCGCAGGGACGAACTCCGCTAGCCGCCGATGTGACTCTCCAGCGCGCGGGCAAACAAGTGCCGATCCTCCTCCTGGATGAGGTCCAGCGCCCGATCCCCCAGGAGGGCCAGGATTTGGGGTAAGTATAGGTCTGTCCGGAGGTGATGTTCGGCGATGAAGACGAGGAGAGGACTGCTGGTCCAGGAAGCGCGGGTCTGGTTCGCGGTCAGCCACTCGCCGATCAGCACCTCTTCCCCATCAATGACCAGGACCAATCCCAGCCCCCTGGTCTGGCCCAGGGTCTCCTCGGACACGTGGGCGACGACCACGCGACCGCCCGGCAGATCAAGTGCGCTCGTGGTATAGAGCACCACCCGCACCCATCACCCGATGGCCTCCTCCAGCGTAGGCCGTAAAGCCTGGAGTGTGGCCGGCAAGAGGGCCAGGTAAATGCATGTCTTTGCCTGGCCGATCATCTTCCTCGCCTTGGTCATGATGTTCTCGTGGCCCTTGATGTTCCAGGTGTATTCGAGGTCAGAGGCCGAGTCGAGGGTAAGCAGGTTGTCCTTCAGGGTCAGCAGGCTGCGCATTTTGCGGTGAAAGAGGTTCTTCAGAATCATCGCTCTCTCTGTCGTGTTTATTGCAAATGATTTGCATTTGTATTATACTACATTTTGGCTGAGCTGTCAAGTGGCATAATTGGAGGGCGTCCACTGCTCGCGAACGCCCTCTCAACAATCACCCAGGTTCGCCTTCCTGGTTGGCAAGCAGTTGGCAAAGGGCCTCCAGGCCCATCAGATAGCTCCGCCAGCCGAATCCGCTGATCTGCCCCACACACACCGGGGCGATCACCGACCTGTGACGGAACTCTTCCCGGGCATGCACGTTGGAGAGGTGCACCTCGATGGTGGGCAAGCCCACCGCGGCGATGGCGTCGCGAATGGCATAGCTGGTATGGGTGTAGGCCCCAGGATTGATGACGATGCCCTGGGCCCAACTCCGCGCTTCGTGGATGGTGTCAATGATGGCGCCCTCGGAGTTGGACTGGAAGGTGCGAAGATCAATGTCCTGCTGAGCGGCGTAGTCGCGCAGCCGTCGGTTGACCTCGGCCAGGGTGAGGGTGCCGTAGAGATCCGTCTCGCGCGTGCCCAGCAGATTCAGGTTGGGGCCGTGCAGGATGAGAATCTTGAGCGACATGGGGACACCTCCACTGGTTTCGCAGATCCGCGCCGGCAGGTTAGATGCCATCCTATCTTCCAACCTGTGGCTGGCTCACTCGGACAGGGCCTTGATGATCTCCTGGCAGAACTGGGGCAGATCGTCGGGCACCCTGCCGGTGATGATGTTGCCGTCCCGAACCGCCGGCACGTCCAGGTATTCAGCCCCCGCGTTCAGCAGGTCGTCCCGCACGGCGACGTAGCCGGTCGCCTGCTTCCCCTCCATGATCCCCGCAGAGATCAAAACCCAGGGACCGTGGCAGATGGCGGCGAGCAGCTTGCCCCGCTGGTGACACTGGCGCACCAGATCGAGTGTCCCTTCGTGCAGCCGCAGGGCATCGGGGGAATACCCACCAGGGAAGAGCAGGCAATCCATATCCTCGGCGCTAAGCTCCTCGATGCTGCCCACGCTGTATCTGTGGCCCTCGGCCATGACGGGGATAGGTACAGTGTGGCCGAAGCGGCCCGTGACGGGCTTCTCATCGAAAGCGGGGCGGGGATGGAGGCCGGCGTGCACCGGCACCACCATGATTTCGGCCCCCTCCTCGCTGAGTCTGAGCACGGGGAAAAGGAGCTCGATGTCCTCGAACTCATGGGCCACGACGATGGCCACCCTCTTGCCGGACAGTTTTCCGGACATTTGCATCCTCCTTTCTGGTCAACGCTCTATGAGCGCATCCATGAGCACATCGTAGGCTGGTTTGGGACGATATGACTTGTCGAAGATTAGCCCTGCGCCGCATCGCCTAAAGAAATCTCGACGTCTTTGCCCAGAACGAGCTTTCGATCATCCGGGTCGGTGATGCGGTACAAGTCGAGCACAATTCGGTCTATGACTGCCTGCCGCCCGGTGACCTGACTGCGAATCCTGGTCACAGCGTGGTTGATGCGTTCGGCCTCGTTCTGGTACACTGTCATGTCTCTCGGCGCCAGTGTCTTTTTTGCGTCGCGCCAGAACTGTTCTTGCTGGGTCGGCAGGGCAGCTTTGAGGTGGCCAATCAGCGGCGGGTCGCCTCTGAGCGTGAGCGTGTCGGCCTTGCTGCCCTTGGCACGCAGGGTGATGCTGGTAGCGGTGCTCTCTTTTACCCGATAAAAGTAGAAATCGTCGCGCTCCCCAGAAAGGTCTTCGGTGATGGTCAGTGTGCCGTTTTGGATGTGAATGTCCACGCTCCACTGCTCAGAGGCGGGTAGTCCTTGCAGCACGGCTAACGGCTCAATTTCCGGCAGTGGGTCGTTCTCTTCCAGTCGGGTGAGACGAGTCCCGAAGTAGCGATTGTAGGGTGCCAGGTCAGTCTTGAGAGCTATGATCTGGTCTACGAGCTCCACCAACCCGTCGTGGACCATGTCCTCTTGCCCGGCGTTGAGGGCCTGGTGCAACATGGTGTAGACGGCGCTGCAATCTCCGTCGTCCAGGTGGGCCTTGAGGGCTGCCAGCGCGGCTTGCTTTGCGGACTCGTCTGTCGGCGGGTCGCAACGTATGCGACGGATGGGGATTTGTTTGAGTGGGGTAGCGTAGTATTCTCGAACGTTCCCCTTGCGCTTCATGCGGTAAAAGCACCAAAAATCCAACACAACCGAGTTGAGTAAGGCGACAACGTACTTTAGTGATTCCATTACTGGACTCGGCTGCTCTTCTTCATAGGTAATGTAGAACACATCTAGACTTGAAAAGAACTCTTGGTCAGTATGGGCAAATCTATTCTGCTCTGCCCGGTATGGTACGACAATCTTCTCTCGTTTCAGCACGCTTTCTTTGCTTGCACGAGCTAGAGCCCACCAAGTTGCTGTCTCTCCGTAATGCGTAAGCCGATAATCAAGTATGGCTTTGTAGCGCATCAGGTGCTTTTTGATATGGGGATAATCGTCAAGCGACAAATCCGAAGTCAGATACAGAACAAATAAGGTTTCATCAGGCTCATCGACGAAGTAAGGAGAGATGTCTGAATTCTTATACCAGATCTTGACTAACTGCTCCTCTGTCTCGGAAAGGTTCAGTGACTCAAGTTCCTCTGGTGTGATCACATATATTCCATTGCCAACCTTGATATCAAATCTGTTGATCACTCTACGCGATAGTCGGTCAATGTTCCTTTTCGTAACATAGTCTCTATGAGACAGGATTCCACAACCAACGTGTAGGAAACTGCTAGTCGTTTCTCCGGCATCTCTGATGTCCTGTAAGATAATCTCTACGTTGCGCCGATAGAAGATGTGCCATGCCTGTTCGTCAAGTTGACTTTGGGGTACTGGACCCCAGAAGACACTGATGAATTCGTCTTCAAAGCTCTGGCCGGGCGTAATGTCTATATGCATCCGAATGTGGTTGAGTAGTCTCGTCAACCGCTCCTCAATCGTTTCCCCTTCAAACTCCCGCCTTACCCTGACTAGCCGGGGACGATTGGCACCTCGCGCTTCAGCGTCGTCGCAGCGCTCCAGCACGAAGACCATATTGTGCTGTCCGGGCGCGTCGGAGAAGATGCGTGTCTCGCCAAAGTCGATCATCTCCATGATCTTGGCGTGCTCCAGGATGTACTGGCGCAGTTTCGCCGCGCCGGTGGCAGTGGGCCAATAACTGGTGGTGATGTAGCCCAGCCGCCCACCGTCGCGCAGCTTGCTCAGCCCCAAGATGACGAACCAGTAGAGGTAGTCCATCTTGCCCTGGTAGTAGTCCTTCCAGTAAGGGAAGTTCTGGCGGACGTAGCGGAAAAGTTCCTTGTGCCCCTTCTCGCCCACGTAAGGCGGGTTGGAGCAGACGTAGTCGGCCCGGCGCTGGTCCTTAAGCCAGGCGTAGACGGTGCGCTTGAAGCCCGAAAGGTTGACGATGTCATAGCGGCGGTCTTGCTCGTACACCTCGTCTGCCTGAGCAAAGTCGGTCACCATTTCACCGTAGGCGGTGATCAGGCTGCGCTGCGGCCGGTTGTGCAGCTTGAGCGCGTCCTGGTGGATGACAGCCAGCGCGTAGTCTCGCCCAAAATGCAGGGCATGGGGCGCTTTCTTTCGGATGGCGGCGATGATCGGCGTCAGCTGGATCAGCAGGTTGACCTCGGTCAGGTAGTAGGCGAAGGCGTTGATCTCACTTCCGCGCAGCCCCTCGATGATGGCCCGCATCACCAGCGTCAGATCGTCGAGGCTGACCGCTTCCAGGAATGCGGGATCGTCGGGATCAAAGTCGGCGCCCAGCGCTTCCTCGCGGATCCGCCGCGCCGCCTCGACCAGAAAGCCGCCCGAACCGGTGCAGAAGTCGAGGATCACCCGGGGCTGGCGCTCCCCGCCCTCGAATCGGAAGACCTTGGCCGGTGTATTGAACCCCACCCGGTCCCAGATGAACTGCACCATCGGTCGAGGGGTGTAGTACTGTCCTTTGCTCTTGCGGTCGGTCTTGTCCAGGTACGCCTCGTAGAGGGCGCCCAACACGTCGGCGTCCAGATGATGGAGGTGGAAGCGGGAGAAATCGTAAAGCACGTCCACCAGCGCCTCCTCCGATGGAGTATACCAGGTGTAGTTATTCTCCATACCGTACAGCCACGAGTAGCGCTCCCGGGCAAAGTGGAACGCCTGCCTCAGCACCCGCTGAATTTCCGCATTGTAGTACTCGTACCACTGCTCAAAGCCGCCGTCGTAGAGGGCCTGTTTGACGAAGCCAATGTCCTCCCAGACGCGGGCCAACAGGATCCGCGTCATGGCGAAGTAGGCCACGCGATAGAAGTAGCGATCTGCGGCCTGGCTGTCGGTGGTGTCGGCAGTGGTGTTCAACAGAGTCTTCAAGGTGGATGCTTTGACCTCTCGCTCTGGCGTGGCGGGGTCAATCTCGCGGGCGATGGCGTCGATCTCCAGGGCGATCCGCTCTTTGCGCTCGTTGTCATAGCGCAGCGCCTGGGACAGCGTAGCCCGCTGCTGACGGACGTCGTCGTGTAATACGGCGACGACCTCGTGCAGGCGACGCACTAAGTCATCCAGATCGAGCTCGGCATCGTGGGGGCCGTGACGAGCGTCAATGACCGCTTGAACCTTGCCCGCACGATCCAGTTCACGCCGTCGGAAGCGCTGGACAAAGGCCAGGAAGCGTTTCGTATTCTGTGCTTTTAACGCGACCGTTGGGTTCTGTTGATAATCCTCGTAGAGTTGGCGGAAACTAAAGCTGTAACCCGTTTCGGGCTGCTGTGAGTGGAGCGTGTACACGGCCAGGTCGCGCATATTAGCCAGCACGCCGTAGCGCAGCCCCTTGCTGCGCATATAGCTGGCGATCTGGTTGTAGTGCTGACCCAGGTCGGTCGTGTCGGTGCCTTTGGCATCGAAGACGAAGGGATGCAAGTGAGTGTCGTCGGGTATGTAATCGGGGCGCTTGCCAGTCGTCTTGGCTGTCATCTGCGGGAGTAGGTCTTGGTGCAGTGTGAAACCCAGCAGTTGTTCCAGGAACTCACCCCGCAAGCCGTCCATCAGGCTAATCTCGTCGTGGTGCTGGCCTTGAATGTAGGCCAGGTAATCAGTGGCCTGATGGCCTCCGTAGGCAGCCCAGTTGACGTTGTTCAGGATATTGACCGTCTTTTCTCTCATCTGGGGATCGTTGGACATATGGTGCTCTTCTTCCATAACGGCTGTTGACTGAGCCGAAATTGCGCATAGCGGTTTGCATTCACGAAGTCGCCGGAGGTAATTCGCCGAAGGGCCCACCAACGGCCCAGCGTGAATACTGAGTTATGCGAAATGTATTGAGGCCTTTGTACTATGATACTGATTCCGTGACAACTAACTGTTATTGCTTCCTTCAACGAGTCCCTTTGGCTTCGCGGCGTTTGGGCAACCTAGTCGCGCCAAGTCTTCGCAGACTAGCAAAAGTTCACGATGTGGAGCAGCAGCACCCATGAGACTTCCGACTAATTCTTCCACTTCGCGACAATGGTGAAAGGGTTCATCAGCATTCTTAAGAAGGTGTCGGAGTAGACGGGTCAGTGATATCGGATGTCTAGGAGCAAGCTCCTTTTCTGCGAGTTCGTCGTAAAGGAAAGTAGTGTGTTTAAGACTTGGGACAGGAATAGCACAAATTTTCTCCACCACCGCTGGGAAAACAGGCTCAAGTGGAATAGCCCACAGCACCATTACCTCCTTTTCATCCTCACTTAGAGGCAATGGAACCCCTGTGTTTCGCTGCGTCCAATAGTCATCCATCCAACGATCCCACAAGTCTTGGATCGACTCCTCGTTCAGAGAACGGAGTTGATGACCTACATTGGTGGCCCAGCTTTTGTGACTCTCTGGATCAGCTTCCAATAGAAAGCTTCGCAGCCAACCGTCCTTCATAGGATTGCTTGAGCTATATACCGCGATGCTCGCGAGGTGCCTGCAAAACTGGTCATGCCTGATGGAAAGTTCAGTTGACAACTTTGGAAAAGTTTGTTCATAGAGAGGTAGTAGCTCTGGCAAGAGTGCTTCGTTCCATCGCCCCCACGCAAGGAAGCCATGCCAGGCCTGTTGAGCCCGTCTTTGATCCCTAGACCAATCCAACAAAGGTAGGATGTTCTCCCGAGTCCAGTCAGCGTCAAGAGCAAACAAGAAGTGTGTCTGACTAGCCAGCACTACACGCCCCAACTGAGCTGTGTAGGATTCTCCAGAAAGGACTTTCTCAAAGTACTGTTTGTATCTGACCGGAAGGCCGGCCCAACCTTCTCGCGCCTCTGCGCGTCTCTTTGAAAGTGCGTGAAGCCAGAATTCTGCAATCTTTCCCCCTGGATGATTGATAGCACTTGCTAACCAATCCTCACTCTCAATTTCTTCTTCTCTGGGCTCCTTGGCGGAGGCATCCCACAATTGGTTAGCAAGGCGTTCGGCCAACGACAAACATGATAACGGCAATCCATCCTGTTCCTTACCCATTCCCTTTTCTAGCAGGTCTGCGATAGGATGTGCAAACCCATATAATTGCGTGTGATCGGCAAGAAGAGTGAGCACTTCCGTCCATTGATTCTCTGTTAGTGAGGCTTCCTGCCAACCTCTAAAGACGCTTCCCCAGACATCGGAACTCCAGTCTTCCTTTTCCTGCAGTAGCACCACTAGTTGCCAACCCCACTCGAAGGATTGAGCCACGGCCTCAGTGATTGTGGCCAAAAGACCTTCGCGGTCCGGCCCCATGAACTTGTCGCCCTGATATGTAAGGAGCCACTCAATCTCTTCATGTGGCCTCTTAGCAAGCAGTTCATCAACGGTTAACGGACTCTGCGGTCCCACCCATCCGATGGACATCCAACTATCAAAATCGGGATGTTCGCGTGGCCCGAAGTCGGGATGTGCATCTTGTATTGCCTTAAAGTGTTCCTCAGCCAAAGGGCAGTCAGGCGCCACTCGACGCAGCCAAACGAGCAGATTGAATATCTCGTATTCACGCGTCATCTCTTCAAGGTTTTCTGCAGCCTGTCCTAGGGGACCACGATTTGCCCGTTCTAAGAGGCGCACGCGGATCGGTTCGGTGGTATGTGGATAGACCCTCTCCAAAAGGCGAAATATCTCGTGTTTCAGTCCAGGTGTGTATAGCAAGTCCCTATCCAGAACCCAGGCGATCTTTTCGTCTAGGTCGATTTGCAAGCTTTCGGTTATGCCATGAATCGCAAGCCGTCTTAGCAATGGAACGCCAGAGGCACTCCATGCCTCAATTACAGCATGGGCTCGGTCAGGCTCATGCTCAAGCATCCATTCAATGACGTCTCGAGCTGCATCAACAAGTGTGTCTAATTCCCTCGGGTGGCGATCTTGTTCGTGTGGTTCTATTGCTGAACGGTGGAAGCTTAGTAGATCCCAGCGCTCGTTGGCCTTGCCGAAAGCGCGCAGTTGCAAGTGCGCTTGGATCAGATGGCTCGTCAGGATAGGTTCCAACTTCCCAGCGAAATGTGAAAGATTGGGTTGAAAGATCTTCTCCCAGCACTCTTTCAGACAGTGCTCGTCCCCCTCAACAGACATTGCCACATCGACCCGTTCAGCCGTCGTGCTTTCTTCGATGGCAAAGCTAAAATAGGGTTTCAGTTCTAAGTGGGGTCTCGTTAGATGCTCAAAGAGTAGAAGAGCTGTGATGCGGTCCTCCGGGTATCGACAGTCTTCGAGCAGATAGTTCAAGAAATCCGGTCGCCAATCGGGTTGTGCAGAGCTGAGCAAAACCGTCACCCACTTTGCGAGCGGTCCTACATCTGAACGCGGGGCGCGAATCGCTAGCTCACGCGCAATCGCTCGCCACAGGATCGGGTTAAGCCTTTGCCCTTGGCGCTGAACAAGAGCCAAGGCATCGTCTGGATAATCGCATACGAAGTTCTGTGCAAACCAGACTGCCATCTCTGTAGCGACTTCATCCACCCGCTCACCCGTCTGAAACAGGCTACGGAATGCTTGTTTGCTCTCCGCCCAGTGTAGCCATTCCAGAATGCGGGCATGGCGCGTAAAGAATCGGACGGCTACTATGTCTTCTAAGGCATGTTCAATATAACTAGCAGTTTTTTGATCGATCGGCGGAGTCAATTCGACAATCTGCCTAATATCCCGTTCATGAGCCAGCGCGCCCATTTTAGAGAGCTTCACCCAGGCATCGACAGCCTCACCCAGCGCAATATGCCTGTTAGGGCCATCATTCACGGGGTAAGTGATGGGCGTAATGTCAAGGAATCTCCAATGCTCATCTTGTCCTGGCTCTGTCAGTGCATAGCGCGAGGTCTCTGGTACCAGACCCCGTGCTAAATATCGCATGACCGGATCGTCGTGGCTATACCCCACGAAGAGGACCGTATATGTTGCAAACATCTCCTGCAAAAACCGAGTTGCCCAGCCGTCTGTAAGATAGGCTCGGCCGAAGTTGCTATCCGTAAGAACGAGATGTTCTGGTTCTTTGTCCACAGAGCCGTGCAAATAGACAAGTCCATTGAATTCTCGGCCAAGAGGGAGTGCCGGTGCGTAATAAATCTCCACACCATCTTTATAAAGCTCCGCAGCAACTGTTGAGAAGTGCCTGTCAAAATTCGTTGTGACAATACGTACTTCACCCGGAGAGCGAAAAAGCGCCAACATAGCGCGGTGTAGTGAGGTAGGCTTTGAGTTGGGGTTGCCTATTATATCCCGGGTTCTACGATGGACTTGGATGCGGCGCCTTTCCAATCTACCCAGGAACCGATCGATCGGTTCCCTTCCTTCACGTACCGACGTCTCGCCTGCCACTTGAACCGCTAACTGCTCGAAATCCGGGAGGTTTGAAGGTGGACCAACGGAAATCCCAGCACCCACAAAGGCTACTAAGGTTCCACTTCTCTGGGCATCGATGAGAGGCTCTGGAAGATTGACACTATTTGTGATCCAGCGCATGAAAGGTCACCTACTTTCTCCTGTATATGTACACCCAATCGCATCCGGCCCCGATTCCTTATCCTAGGCCTGCATCATCAGTAACATTTTGCATAACTTGTTCGTATACGCAGTATTGCGTATATCACTCCCCTAATGCGTGATATACGCATAGCATATAGACACTTTCGGCTCCTCATTCAAGTCGTGGGCGTAGTAGTCTGTAGTGAACCCCTAGAATTGGACGCCTACCAAAGTGAATGTAGAATAAGTCCAAAAAGGGGGGAAACACAATGGCAAAGCGACGGACGTTCAAGGCAGACTTCAAGGCCCAGGTAGTCCTT
>Ga0114930_10003643_pt1 | contig 13368 bp, 9 predicted proteins | sample AnhtaG_FD_87300 | JGI IMG/M metagenome (GOLD analysis project Ga0114930, IMG submission 87300) | Deep subsurface microbial communities from Anholt, Denmark to uncover new lineages of life (NeLLi) - Anholt_01485 metaG | ecosystem: Environmental > Aquatic > Marine > Oceanic > Sediment | place... | reverse complement strand
TTTTTGCTGCTGATAACTTGCGGATAATGGGTGACTAGACGAGCATGATTCCTCGAGGATGTTGCTGACGGGCCCTCTGCCCCCTGACAGTCCCCTACCAGCAAGGCTTGGGGGACAGCAGGAAGCTGTTCTACATTGTCGTACCCCGGGCGAGGTATCCCATTGCCAGCGGTGCAAGAGAGGTCCCTCGACGTCTTCCCCGACCACGTGACAGTCTAATGTACGTTGCCGCACGTAGCTTAGCGAGCGCCGTTGTCAGTCTTCTCTCGTCGAGGCAAACTGACATTGACAGTTTCACTCTTTATGTGCTACTCTTGGATAGCAAGGTTAGACGAGACAAACACGCATGATTGACACAGTATCATCGCCTTTACCAGAGCAGTTGCTGGACACGAAGGCCCCTGAGACGCTACAGGAGGCGCTGGCACTGTATGAGCTGGTCTACATGCCCTCGCGGAACTTCGCCGCCAAGACGAGGGTCGATTATCGCAACGACCTAGTAGACTTGATCCGCTTCCTCGAAGACAGTGGCAGGGAACGTCTGCAAGAGGTGTCACAGCGCGATCTGGAGGTGTATCTGGCAGAGCTGGACCGCAGAGGATATGCGGGCACATCACGGAAACGAAAGACCTACTCCTTCAAGTCCTTCTTTGGGTTCCTTCACCAATCGGGATACATCGATGTCAACGTCACGGAACGGCTGATTCCACCGAAGATCGAGCAGAAGGAACCTCGCGTCCTGAGCAAACGGGAGTACGAGGCGCTGCTGAGGGCCTGTAGCCACCATCCGCGCGACAGTGCTATCATAGAGCTACTGCTTCAAACGGGCATCCGGCTCTCGGAGATCGCTCGGTTGACTCTTGATGACATAGAGCTACCAGCCAGAATAAGCCACGACCCCGGCACGGTGGGCAGACTACACGTGGTCGGCAAGGGGAGAAAGGACCGCTGGATTCCGTTGAACTATAAGGCCTGCCGGGCTCTGAAGACCTGGCTCAAGGTAAGACCAGAGACGTCCTACAATGCCCTATTTGTGACCAAGTTCCAGGCCCCAATGGGGCCCCGGGGTATTCAATGGGTCGTCAAGAAGTATCTGGCCGAGGCAGGGATCAAGGGGGCCAGCGTTCATACCCTCCGCCACACCTTTGCCACCCACCACGTGGCCCAAGGGACATCCCTCAGAACCGTTCAGGAGATGTTGGGCCACGCAGACCTAAAAACAACCTCGATCTACGTCCAACTGGCGCAAGAGGTCGTGCGGAAGGAACTGCAAGAACATGCGTTGTGATCTCTCGCGGAGCTAGGGGCGCCGACTTGCCAGGACATCAAATGCTGAACTCCTGAAATACTCTACAAGTAGGCGATCCAACATTCTCTTACTCATCTGCTGCTTTTACGTAATCCTTTACTCAGCTACTTCAAACTTCGTTAAGCTTCTGACCACCGAGGGTGCTGCATATGAACCACAGCCAAATCGTCAACTTTCTCTGGAAGGTGGCCGACCTGATCCGTGACACGTTCAAGCGGGGCAAGTATCAGGACGTCATCCTTCCCCTGGTGGTGCTCCGACGCATCGATGCTGTGCTGGAGCCCACCAAGGAAAAGGTTGTGGCCCGGTATGCCGAGCTGCACGGCAGACTTAAGAACCTGGATCCACAACTGCGACGCGCTTCGGGCTACGCGTTTTATAACACGTCGTCCTACACCTTCCAGCGACTATTGCAGGATCCGCCCAACCTAGCGCACAACTTGCGCGCCTACATCAATGGCTTTTCCAAGAACATGCGCGAGGTGCTGGAGAGATTCGACTTTCATAACACCATCAACAAGCTAGATGAGGCTGGCCTGCTCTACCTCGTCATGCAGCGCTTTGCAGAAGCAGACCTGCATCCCGACAGCGTGTCCAACCACCAGATGGGCTACCTCTTTGAGGAGCTGGTCCGCCGCTTCAATGAGGCGCTCAACGAGAACCCTGGAGAGCACTACACCCCCCGCGAGGTCATCCGGCTCATGGTGAACCTGCTGCTGTCTCAGGACCAGGACATGCTCATGCGCAACCACATCGTCCGGATGGTGTACGACCCCTGCGCTGGGTCGGGCGGAATGCTTACCATCGCGAAGGAACAGATCACGAGGCTCAATCCCAACGCGGAGATCTACCTCTACGGACAGGAGGTGAATCCCGAGACCTGGGCCATGTCCAAGGCTGACCTGTACATGAAAAGCGCGGACGGTCGCGACGCAGAACAGATTGCCCTCGGAAGCACTCTCTCCAACGACCAGCACGCCGACAAGCACTTCGACTACCTGATCACCAATCCGCCCTACGGCAAGAACTGGCGAATGGATCGCGAAGCCGTCCTGGCTGAAGCAAACTTGGGATACGCCGGACGGTTCGGTGCAGGCGTACCCCGCATCACCGATGGGCAGATGCTCTTCTTGGAACACATGCTTGGCCGGATGAAGCCTCCAGAGAAGGGCGGCAGTCGCATAGCGATCGTGATGAACGGCTCTCCCCTCTTCACCGGCGACCCTGGAAGCGGCGAGACCGAGATCCGACGCTGGATCCTGGAGAACGACTGGCTGGAGGCCATCGTAGCCCTGCCCGAGCAGCTCTTCTACAACACCGGCATCGCTACCTACGTGTGGGTGCTGACGAATCGCAAGGCCCCGGAGCGACGGGGTTTCGTGCAACTCATCGACGCAACGAATTGCTGGGTGCCGATGCGCAGAAGCCTGGGACAGAAACGCCGCCAGATCTCGGCTGAGCAGATCGATCTGATAACTGAGCTGTGCAGGGGCTTTAAGGAAGGCGAGCGAGTGCGCATCTATCCCACCAGCTTCTTCGGCTACCGCAAGATCACCGTCGAGCGTCCTCTCCGACTGAACTTTCAGGCCAGCGCCGATCGCATCGATCGGCTCAAACAAGAGCGAGCCTTCCAACGTCTGACTGAATCGAAGAAAAGGAACCCCTTGGCCCGCAAACGAGAGATCGAGGAAGGCCAAGTTCATCAAGAAGCGATCCTGCGAGTGCTCGATGCTATGCCGGACACACTCTTCAAGGATCGTGAGCCATTTCGGAAGGCGCTGAACAACGCCCTACGCCCGGATGATCTAAAGATCTCCAACCCCATCAGGAAAGCTATCCTCTCAGCGCTCTCAGAGCGAGATGAGACGGCAGAGATCTGCCGCGACCGGAAAGGCCAGCCAGAGCCCGACCGCGAGTTATGCGATTATGAGAGGGTGCCCCTCAGCGAGGACGTGGACGACTACTTTCAACGCGAGGTCCTGCCGCACGTACCCGATGCCTGGATCAACAGGGACATTCGTGACCACAAGGACGACGAGGTGGGCAAAGTGGGCTATGAGATCAACTTCAATCGGTACTTTTACCAGTACCAACCTCCACGCCCACTCGAAGAGATCGAGGCCGACATAGAAGCACTGCAAAAGGACATCATGACGATGCTCACGGAGGTAGCGCGATGAGTTACGTTCGCGCAGACGAGAGATCAGTTCGCCAACTCTTGCAGGGGCGCAAGTACGGTATTGACGAGTATCAGCGCGAGTACAAATGGGACAGCAAGAACATCACCGAGCTCCTTGATGACCTCCATGGGCGGTTCACAGACAGCTACGACCCGGGCCACGAGCGGGCGGAGGTGGAGCACTATCGCGGATACTTTCTGGGATCGATCATCCTGAGCCAGCGCAACGGCAGGGACTACATTGTGGACGGCCAGCAGCGGCTCACCTCCCTCACGCTGTTGCTCATCTATCTGCGACATCTGCAGGATGAGTGCGATGTTGAGAACGCCACCAAATTGGACGATTTCATCTGCTCGACCAGGTATGGCAGGCGCTCCTTCAACTTGGACGTGCCGGAGCGCGAGCGCTGCCTGGAAGCGCTGTACACCGTGGGGGAACCTTATGATCCCGCCGATGATAGCGACGAGTCGGTCAGGAACATGCATGCCCGATACGCCGACATTCGGGAACAGTTCCCAGACGATCTCAAGCGGCGGGCCCTCCCACATTTCGTGGACTGGCTCCTGGAGAAGGTGGAGCTCGTGGAGATAGCCACCGACTCGGATGACGACGCGTACATCATCTTTGAGACCATGAACGACCGGGGCAAGACTCTGACGCCCACAGACATGCTCAAGGGCTACTTGTTGAGCCAGGTGCCAGATCCAAGTGAGCGGACCGAGCTCAACCAGATATGGAAAAAGCGGATGCTAGAGATTGCTGCGTTTGGGAGAGAAGAGGGCGCAGACTTTATAAAGCATTGGCTGCGCGCCAAGTACGCTCAGAGCATCCGCGAGCGCAAGAGAGGAGCCGTGCCTCGGGATTTCGACATCATCGGTACGGCGTTCCACAAGTGGGTGCGCGACAACCGTGATACCATTGGTCTCAGGACCTCAGCCGATTTCCGCCGTTTTACAGGAGAACTGTTCCCCCGCTACGTCAGCGAGTACACCCGCATTCGTCAGGCGGAAGAGACACTCACCAAAGGCTGGGAAGCAGTTTACTATAACGCCCACAACAACTTCACCCTTCAGTATCCCCTGTTGATGGGCCCCATAACACCTGAGGACGACCAGGAGACAGCCGCCCGTAAGATGCGTATCATGGCGACGTATATCGACATCTTTACCGCGCAGCGTGTGGTGAACTACATGTCGGTCAACTACTCGACCATCGTCTACACCATGTTCATCCTGATGAAAGAGATCCGGGGCCGGACTGTCCCGGAGCTTGTCGCGTTCCTCAAGGCCCGGCTGGCCGACATGGACGCCGATTTCTCGGGAGCGCCTGACAGGGACCGACTCGGGGTTCCCGATCTGCGTCTGAATCAGTGGAGCAAACGCTACATCCGTCATATCCTTGCTCGCCTCACCGCCTATGCCGAGGTCCAGTGCGGGATGCCCAACCACTTTCCCGAGTACGTCTCGCGAGACATCACCAAGCCCTACGAGATCGAACACATCTGGGCCGATAGGTATGAGCGTCACACCGACGAGTTCGATGGCCCAGACGAGTTCCAGAGAGTGCGAAACCAGATCGGAGGTCTCATACTTCTGCCTCGGGGCTTCAACCAGAGCTTTGGCGACTTGCCGTATGCGGAAAAGCGCAAGCACTACGTCTCGCAGAACCTTCTGGCGCGATCGCTCCACGAGGATTGCTACGACCATAACCCCTCCTTCCAGCACTTCATTCAGTCCGCCGGTCTCCCCTTCCAGCCCCATCCCCAGTTCAAGCGGGCCGACCTTGAAGCGCGGCAGAAGCTCTACCAGCGACTCTGCGAGTTGGTTTGGAGCCCGGACCGGCTGGATCAGGAGGCTGCGACGTGAGTGGGCAGTCGGCAGGAGACGTTATCGGACTGAAAAGCCGTTGGCGGCGCTATCCTGCCTACAAGGACTCAGAGATCGAGTGGCTGGGGGAGATACCGGCGCATTGGGAGGTGAAGCGGCTGAAGTACGGGCTCATCCAGAATGATGGCGGCGTCTGGGGAGAGGCTTTCGACGACGAAGGCACAATCGTCCTACGATCAACCGAGATGACTCTGGACGGCGGCTGGAGGATCGACAATCCGGCGAGGCGACGACTGACAAGCACTGAGCGCAGGGTCGCTCGCCTGGTGGCTGGCGACCTAGTGGTGACCAAATCGAGCGGCAGCGCACTGCATCTCGGCAAGACCGCACTCGTCACGGAGGAAATCGAAGCCTTGGACTGTTGCTTCTCAAACTTCACGCAACGCCTCAGATCTCATCAGGGCCTCTACCCAAGGCTGCTGTGGTACTTGCTGAACTCCCCAATTGGGCGCGAGCAGCTGAACTACTTTGGCACGACCACCACGGGCCTCGCAAACCTAAATGGCGATGTGATTGGGAGTGTTTTCATACCTTGGGTTCCCTTACCCGATCAGCGCGCCATCGCCGACTTCCTCGACTGCGAGACCGCCAAGATCGACGCGCTCATCGCCAAGAACGAGCGCCTCATCGAGCTTCTGCAGGAGAAGCGCGCCGCCATCATCACCCGTGCCGTGACCAAGGGGCTGGCTCCTCACGCGCCGATGAAGGATTCAGGCGTGGAGTGGCTGGGCGAGATCCCCGCGCATTGGGACGCGCTTCGTCTGAAGGTAGCTGCGGATCTTGTGAATGAGCGGATCAATGGCGGCGAGGGTATGCTTCCATACATTGCCATGGAGAATGTCGAATCAGAGACCGGGAAGCTCATCGACACTGAGTTTCAAATAGTTCCCGAGAGCGTTTGCAGTCTTTTTCAGCCTACGGACGTCCTTTTTGGCAAGCTGCGGCCTTATCTGGCGAAGGTGATGGCACCTGAGTTTGCTGGTTGCTGCTCCTCAGAATTGATCGTACTGCGTCCAAGGAGAGTGCTGCGAAGGTATCTGTTCTATTACTGTCTTTCAGATTGCTTCATCAAGATAGTAGATTCTTCCACGTATGGCGCCAAGATGCCACGCGCGAATTGGCAGTGCCTCGGCAACATGAGTGTTCCTATCCCTCCGATTGTCGAGCAGCGCGCCATCGCCGACTTCCTCGACTGCGAGACCGCCAGGATCGAGACGTTCGTTCGGAGGGTGCAGCAGGTCATCGAAAAGCTACAAGAGTATCGCGCGGCGCTTATCACCGCCGCCGTCACCGGCCAAATCGATGTGCGGGAAGAGCTCGCGAAAACACCGATCCCAGCCAACTCGCCTCATCGCGAACCGCTCCGCTCAGAAGAGGGATGATGATGGTCGATATCTCCGAGAAAGCCTTCGAGGATGCCATCGAAGAGACCCTGCTCTCCGGCGGGCCCAACGCCCCTGGTACGCGACATTGGCTCCTGCGCGAGGGTGAGGGAAGCTACGGAACCTGGGTGCCTGGAGGCTACCGCCATCGAACTCAGGAGCACTATAGTCGCGAACTATGCCTGGACCCCGGCCTGCTCCTGGAATTCATCTATGCCACCCAGCCCAAGACCTGGGACAAGCTGAAGGTCCACTATGGGCGTGACACAGTAAGCAGTTTCATCCAGCGGGCGGCCGACGAGGTGGAGCGACGCGGCGTCGTGGATGTTCTCCGCCGTGGCCTCAAAGATCGAGGTTGTCGCTTCGAAATGGCCTGTTTCAGGCCCGCGACAACCCTGAATCCTGATCTGCAACGCAGGTACAAGGCCAACCAGTTCTCGGTCATCCGGCAGTTGCACTACAGCACCAGGAACGAGAACAGCCTGGACATGGTGCTGTTTCTGAATGGCTTGCCGCTCTCTACCGTGGAGCTCAAGAACCCGCTTACAGGGCAGGACGTGCACGATGCCATCCGGCAGTATCGCTACACGCGCGATCCGCGCGAGCCGCTTTTCCGGCCCGGCCGGTGCGTGGCCCATTTCGCCGTCGATCCACACGAGGTCCATTTTGCCACCTCCCTTGTGGGCGCGGGCACACGCTTCTTTCCTTTCAACAAGGGCTACGCCGGAGGCAAGGGCAATCCGCCCATCCTGGACAACTATGCCACGGCCTATCTCTGGCGCCAGATCTGGTCGCGCGACAGCGTGCTCAACCTGATCGCGCGCTTCGTACACGAGAGGGCGGCGAATAACGGGGCCAAGGGAAAGAGCAAGTCGCACTATTACATCTTTCCGCGGTACCATCAGCTCGACGCGGTACGGCGCCTAATCGGCGATGCGCGCCCCGCAGGCCCGGGCCACCGCTACCTGATACAGCATAGCGCTGGCAGCGGCAAGAGCTTCACCATCGCCTGGCTGGCCCACCAACTCTCAACTCTGCACGACGTTCACGACGAGCGGGTGTTCGACTCTATCATCGTGGTCACCGACCGTCGTGTGCTAGACCGGCAAATGCAACATCATGTGCGCCAGTTCGAGCAAACGCTGGGTGTGGTGGAGACCATCGACAAGAGCTCGGCCCAGCTCAGGGCCGCCTTGGAGGCAGGCCGTCCCATCATCGTGACCACGCTCCAGAAATTCCCAGTCATCTGGGATCAGGTTGACAAGCTTCCCGGCAAGACCTTTGCAGTGATCATCGACGAGGCACATTCCTCGCAGGGCGGCGAATCTGCCGATAAGATGCGAGCCGTGCTCGCTCCCAAGAGCCTGGATGAGGCGGAGCACCTGGACGAAGCCGATCCCGACCGGGAGACAGCCGAGGACCGCATTCTTGCGCAGGTGAAGGCTCGTCAACAGTTGCCCAACGTGAGCCTATTCGCCTTCACAGCGACGCCCAGACCCGAGACGCTGCAGCTGTTTGGGCAAAAGCATGAGGACGGCACATACGGGCCATTCAGCCTGTATTCGATGCGCCAAGCCATTGAGGAAGGATTCATCCTCGACGTTCTCGAGCACTATACTACTTACGAGACCTACTGGAGTCTGGTCAAGACTACGGCGGATGATCCCAAATACGCCCGCGACCCGGCCACCCAGGTCTTGAGGCAGTATGTTACGTTGCATCCGCACACTATTGAGCAAAAGGTGACCATCATCGTCGAGCACTTTCACCAGAACGTGGCTCCCCGGATCAATGGCCGGGCCAAGGCTATGATCGCCACCAGTTCCCGCCTTCATGCCGTACGCTTCCGGCTGACCCTGGACAAGTACCTGCGCGAGCGAGGGTATCCGTACAAGGCGTTGGTGGCTTTTTCGGGGCAGGTCAGAGATCCGGACACGGGGAAGGTCTACAGCGAGCCGGGGATGAATCGCAGCCCAGACGGGCAGCCTGTTTCAGAGAGACAAACGGCCGAGACCTTCGCCCAGCCCGAGTACCGCTTCCTCGTAGTGGCCAACAAGTTCCAGACTGGCTTCGACCAGCCGCTTCTGTACGCCACGTACGTGGACAAGCGGTTGAGTGGGTTACAGGCAGTCCAGACGCTGTCCCGCCTCAACCGCATCCACCCGGCCAAGGACGGGACCTTTGTGCTGGACTTTGTGAACGAGGCGGAGACAATCCAGGCGGCCTTCCAGCCTTACTATCAGAGCACCTTGCTGGAGAGAGAGACTGACCCCAACCTGCTGTATCGACTCGAGCTGGAGGTGTTCGATCTGGGGCTTTGCGACAAGAGCGACATCGAGCGGGTGACGGATCTATGTCTATTCGGTGAAGCCGAGCAGAGCAAGCTGTACGCCGCGTTGCAGCCAGTAGTCGACCGCTACGTTGCTGCCGACGACGAGATCAAGACAGCGTTCCGTGGTAAGCTCTCGCGCTACATAAGGCTTTATGCCTTCCTCTCACAGGTCATCAGCTTCGTTGACCTCGACTTGGTGCGACTGTATCACTTCGCCCGGCTCACGCTTAGGGCACTACCCAAAGCCGACAAGGATATGCCCGTCAACATCGCACGCAAGGTGGCCCTGGGATCATTTGACATCCGTGAGACGTTCAAAGGCAAGATCAAGCTGGATGTCGAGAATGGCAGACTGCAGCCTCTGGGATTCACCGAGAGCTCCAAGAAGCCGGACGAGCGCGCACTGCTCTCGCGCATTGTCAAGGAACTCAACGAGCGCTTTGGGCTCGATCTTTCCTCCGAGGGAGGCACGGCTTACGTCGAGCAGATGGTCTCCCGACTGGCGGGCAACCCAGCCATGCAAGACAGCGTGAGAGTGAACCTCACGGACGCTGCGCGTCTTACTTTCAACCACCTAGCCGGCGACTTTGTTCAGGAGAGTATCGACGTCAACTTTCAAATCTACAAGCTGATCAACGACCATCCTGCCTTTCGAGAAGTGTTCTTGGACACAGTTTGGCGGCGTGTCCTTGGGAGAATCGAGGCTGCCATGGCCGTCGAGCCAGAGACTGGATGACGGCTGCAAACGCCTACTATTCGCAACGCCAGCGGCGGTCTGCCTGATTGAGTTGGGGTGGAAGCGGGTCACGGAAGATCTTCAGGAGTCCTCGAACCTGACCACAAGAAAAAGGACTTGACCAGCGAACTGGGCGACCGCAGCCCGATGTGTGGACTCGCCTGCGCGAGAGGAGTATTGGGCCATGCCACGATGGGCACAGGGACCTGCAGCAAAGGGCGGCAAGAAGTGGCTCCAGATCTTGGTCAACGAACGCCCAGATTTGATCAACGCGTTGCTTGCTACGGAACTCCAGTGTGTTGCGGAGAGTATACGCTGGCGGTCCCCTCTAAGGGACGACGACTACGCCGAGTACAGCGACCAGGAGTTCGTAGACAGACTTGGTGTCAGTTTGAAGCAAGTGCCTCTGAAGGCATTCTGGCCCAGAAATGGGCCGCACTGGGATGCGCTTGCGAACACACGCCGGGGAGGCGTTATACTTGTCGAAGCAAAGGCGCACATCCCAGAGCTGGTGAGTGACCCCACTCAAGCTAGCGGAGGATCCCGTGCCAAGATCCGCCGGGCTTTGGGCAAGACCAAGGCTTTTGTTGGCTCCCATGCGCAGGCAGACTGGGCCACCTGTTTCTACCAGTACACAAATCGGCTGGCCCACCTGTACCTGCTCCGGAAACTCAACAAGCTGCCAGCATACCTGCTTTTCGTCTACTTCCTCAACGACAAAGAGATGGGTGGCCCCACTACAAAGTTGGAATGGGAAGCTGCGATTGCCCTCCTGGAGGAGTTTCTCGGCATTCGAGAGCGGCACTCCCTTTCAGCATATGTTGTTCGTGCATTCGTTGATGTGGAGCGATTGAAATAGCAGCTGCTTGACTCAATCACCCCCGGCGAGCCGTCCAACCCCTGGACCCTTCGCGTGTTCTGTCCCGCTTGAAGATGTACTCTCAAGCAAAGAAAGCGGATCCGTGGACTAAGGACTAGTAGTGTCAACTGACGATCATCCGTAGACTCACTTTTCCAGCCTCAAGAGAGCCAGGAACCCCGCAGGCGTCAGGATCTGAACGCCTTCATATTCCCCCAACCCGAGCAGATGTTGGTCACCAGTCACGATGACGCTGGCATTCCCAGCAATTGCACATTCCAGGTAGCGATTGTCTGTGGGATCACGCTGGATGACCGCGAGTGTTTCTGGTGGGGCCACCCCAATTGCTTGCCTTCCGAGCAGCCGCAAGAAGCGTTGAATGTGCTCTTCCGGCAGATGGTACCGCTCTTGGAGCCTGGGGTAATGGAGCACGCGGCCTAATTCTTGGAGAATGGCGCGAGAGACAACTACGTCAAACTTCTCTTCGCGCCAATAGGAGACAATCTTGGCGGGAGCCCCTTTTGGGGAGATAAGTGCACTGATGAAGACGTTGGCATCGACGACGACACGCATGGCAGGATTCATTCGACCGAAGATTGACGAACAGCTTGCTGTGCTTGCAGGACCTCTTCCATGACCTGGTTCGGATCAGCATCTGGGTTGGCTGCCTGAATCTTCCGGATGACGTCGAACAGCTCTTGACGCTCCCTCTTCCACTGGCGATACACTTCCATGGGCACTATGGCCGCAGCAGGTTGGCCATGCCGGACGATGACGTAGTTGGCGCCCTCGTACTTCACGCCATCAACGATGTGTGCTAGCTGCTTGCGGGCCTCAGTGATGCCAAGCTCCTTCTCCATTTCCTCGTCCTTCTTCCCCGTGGCATAACCTTTGGATGTATTGAGCATTCTGTACAGACTATACACCGAAACAGACCATCTGTCAAGGCCCACCAGCTCCCCCACCGCGATCCTCAGTCCCTGGTAGCTCCATTGAGGACTACTCTCGCTGCCGTCGGCGATTCCTTCTTCTTCTTGTCCGTATCCCCAAGCGATCCACGGGCGAGAACTTGTGATGCTGAACCTTGACGTGAGCCTCGGCTAAGTGCAGGTACATCTGGGTGACTTCGAGAGTCGAGTGCCCCAGAATGAGCTTCAGGGTCATCATATCTCCACCATTCATCAGATACCGCACTGCGAAGGTGTGTCGGAAGAGGTGGCAGTGGAGCCTGGGAACACCCGCCCGCTTCCCAAGTCTCTTGATGCACTGTGCAGTACCGTAGTAGCTCATGGCCGTGCCATTGACCGAGAGGATCAGTTCGTGAACGTCAGGGAAAGCTGGTTCTGGACGCCAAGTGACCAAATAGCGAAGCAGGGCTTTCTTGGTGGTGCTACCGAAAGGCACGATCCGCTCTTTTCGTCCCTTTCCTACCACTTTGACGTAGCCCTCATCAATGTGGGTGTTCTCGGCGGTCAGCCCCGTGAGTTCGCCAGCGCGTATTCCGGTGTCGAGCAACAGCAATACCATGACGTACCGCCTTGCTCCTAGGAAGCACTTGGGGTTGATAGCAGTGAAAACCCTGTCGATCTCCTCATCCGAGAGAATCTCGATCACGGTTTCGGGGAGCTTGGGCCGTTTCAAACGCCCGAGTACGTTCTGATTGGTGAAGCCTTCCTCTTGCAGCCAGGACGAAAAGGCCTTCAGGGATCGCACATAGGCGTGAATGGTATGAGGAGATAGTCCGCCCTTTTGTACCGGGCTCAGCGGGTGACCTTCGTAGCGTCGCTCCTTTCCTCGAAGGTGGGCCACGAAGGCACGCGCGTTGTTGAGGGTCAAATGCCTGAGGGTAGCTGTCTTGCCGAGGTAGCTGGCGAAGTGGCCCAGCAGATTGACATACCACTTGATGGTCTTTGGGCTTTTCCCTTCGATCTCTTTGGTGGCGGCGAAGAGGTCTATCAGGGTGGGAAGGGTCATCTCCATTCGTTCCCTCCTCAGTATGTCTTCACTTCTCGTCCCCATGATAGCACCTCCTGATCCGGCAGACTGGCCACTTTTTGGCAGGTTCCGTGGTGAGTCCTGGGTACAGGTCCTTGCCAGTTTGGGACCTGTTTCTCGCTCGGTCGTCGATGTGGGCATGCCAAACGGTGCCAAGCCGCCGATTGGCAACGATTTGGCACGAATCTGGTAGCGGTCTGCCTTGATGCAGAAGGGGAAGAGTCAGCCGTACAGTTGGGGAAAAGTCAGCTAATCGGAAATAGAAAAGCGACCAACTGACGATGAATCAGTTGGTCGGCTTGTGGGGTCTTGGCTGAGGGACAGGGATTCGAACCCCGATCGGCTGATCCAGAGTCAGTGGCTGTGCCATCCAGCTAGCGCGCCATTTGTGTAGGTTGTCTGGTCCTGACAAAAGGCAGCCCTGCCCAGCCACCTAGGCATTGCGGGGCCCGCACGCCTTACCGTTCCCGCAAGGTCTGATAGCAGCGTGGATTGCTGCGAGTAGAGCTCTCGTTCAACTTGGCGCCAGGCGATGCTAGGCTCCAAGAAGTCACCACCCATTGACAGATGCGAGGGTCTCACCGTTTCCTTCTTCTGATCTTCAGCCGATCTACCGGCGAGAACTTGTGGTGCTGAAGCCTGACATGAGCGTCCGCGACATGCATGTACATCTGGGTGACTTCCAAAGT
>Ga0114930_10003642_pt1 | contig 13371 bp, 11 predicted proteins | sample AnhtaG_FD_87300 | JGI IMG/M metagenome (GOLD analysis project Ga0114930, IMG submission 87300) | Deep subsurface microbial communities from Anholt, Denmark to uncover new lineages of life (NeLLi) - Anholt_01485 metaG | ecosystem: Environmental > Aquatic > Marine > Oceanic > Sediment | place... | reverse complement strand
TCAGGCGCTCGACCTCCTGGCGGGCCTGCTGCGCCACATCCAGCGTATTGGCGGTCGACTGCTTGACGATGCCGATGCCGACGGCGCTTTTCCCGTTGCTGCGGAATTCGCCGCGCGTCTCGAGCGCGCCCTTCTCGACCCGCGCGATTTCGCCCATGCGCACCTGGAATCCGTCGCGTACGGTCAACACCAGATGGGCGAACTGCTCGGGGGTCTTCAATCCGGTATCGGCCAGCACGGTGAACTCGCGCTGGGTCGATTCAATCCGGCCCGACGGCAACTCCAGGTTCTGCTGTTTGAGGGCGCTCTCGACGTCCTGCACCGTGATTTCGCGCGCCGCCATCGCCTGCTTGTTGAGCCAAATGCGCATGGCGTAGCGCCGTTCGCCGCCGATCCGCACGCTGGCGACGCCGGAAACCGTCGATAGGCGGTCCACCAAGAAGCGGTCGGCGTAGTCGGTCAACTCCAGCGCGCTGAGTTTGTCGCTGAGCAGCGAGAACCACAGGATCGGCCGCGCGTCGGCCTCGATCTTGGCGATCACCGGCTGGTCGGCATCCTCGGGCAGCCGGGCCAGGATGCGGGCGATCTTGTCGCGCACGTCGTTCGCGGCGCCGTCGATGTCGCGGTCGAGCCGGAACTCGACCGAGATGCTGGATGCGCCCTCGCGGCTGGTCGAGGTGATGGTCCGGACGCCCTCGATGCCCGCGATCTGGTCCTCGATCAGCTGCGTGATCTGGCTTTCGACGATCTGGTTGCTGGCACCTTTGTACAGCGTGGTGATCGACAGCACCGGCGGGTCGATCGCCGGGTACTCGCGCACCGAAAGGTTCTGGAAAGCGAACAGGCCGAAAATGACCAGGATCAGGCTGATGACGGTCGCAAAGACCGGCCGGCGGATCGATACGTCGGACAGCACCATGGCGGACGATCCTTGCTCCTAGCGTTCCAAGCGCGGCATTTCCGGCCGTCGGGTCAGCTCGCCGGCGCCGCGGGCGCCACGCGCACCGGGCTGTTGTTGCGGATTTTCTGGATGCCGCCGACCACGACGTCTTCGCCGGCTTTGACTCCGCCCAGCACTTCCACTTCGCCCACGCCGCGGTCGCCGATTTTCACCTCACGCTTCTGCGCGCGGCCCTCGACGACGGCGAACACGAATTGGCGCGTGCCTTCCGCCAGCAGGGCCTCTTCGGGCACCAGCAGCGCGTTCTCGCGCCGCGCGAGCACCAGCTTGTAGGACATGAACATGCCGGGCTTGATCGCGCCGTCGGCGTTCGGGATGTCGGCGCGTATCTCGGCCGCGCGGGTGATCTGGTCCACGCGCGAGTCGATCGAGCTCACCTTGCCCCGGAACGCGCGCTTGGGGTAGGCGGCCGTGGTCGCCTCGACGTCCAGGCCCACCTTCACGCTCGACAGCGCGCCCTCGGGCACCGACAACTTCAGGCGGATCACCGAATCGTCGTCCAGCGTGGTGATCACCGTCCCCGGCTGCACCAGCGCGCCGGCGCTGACGCGCCGCAGGCCCACCTTGCCCGCAAACGGGGCCAGCAGCTTCAGGTCCGCCAGGCGCGCCTCGATCACCTTGACCCGGGCTTCGCCCGATTTCCAGGCCGACAGCAGGTCGTCCACCTTGGCCTGGGCGACGTTCTGCTTCTCGATCAGTTTGGTGGCGCGGTCGTAGGCGAGGAACGCGGCGCGGGCGAGCGCCTTCTGCGCCTCCAGTTCGGCGACCGCCTCGGCGTCCTCGAACTTGACCAACAGCTGGCCGGCTTTCACGCGCTCGCCTTCGTTGATGGTGATTTTCTCGATGATGCCGACGGTCTTGGCCGTGATGATGACCGACTCGTTCGCCAGCGCGGTGCCCACCGCTTCCAGGCGGTCGGTCACCGTGCCGACGCGCACGGGCTTGACCTGCACGAGGACCGGCGGCGCGGCGGTCGACGTCGTCTTCGCGGTCTTGCCGAGCACCTGGTCCTTCAGCAGCCAAGCGCCCACGCCCACCGCCGCCAGCACGGCGATAATCGCCAGTTGACTAGTCGTCTTCATCGCAGCCGATCCGTATCCGCGCGACTCGCCCCGGCCTGGGCCGGCCGGCGGAAACGTCCGCTCCCAGTTATGACGTTGTACTTGGCATTATAGCGCGGCCCGCGGGCAATTGGCCCGGCTTGTTGCCCGGCGCCCTCACGTTCGGTTGGCCGCCCGCCAACGCGGCCGAATCGCCTAAAAAGCCAGCGTTGACAATACCTTCTCGAACGTGGCGCGCTGCCGCTCGAAACGCGCCGCCGGCGCCGAGCAGGATAGGGTAAAGAGTCTTGCGCCCACGATGATCTGATAGCCAAGCGTGGTCTGCCGGTAATTCTGCCTCGGGGTGGTCCCGGTGACGATGTAGTAGACGCCCCAGCGCCGGCCAAGGGTCTGCCGCCGCCATTCGTTGAATTGCGCGTCCTTCATCGCGTAGCGGATGGTGTTCAGCATGCGGGTTTGGCTGACGCGGTCCAAATAGTCGGTTCCCGGCGCCGCGGTCACGTTGACGTTGCACTCCTCCGGCCCCTTGCCGCCGGCTGCGAGGGCATGGAATTCCGGGCCGTCCTTGAAGGCGCCGAGCTTCCAGTCCTGCGGATAGGACACGGAAAACCCGTGCTTGGCGTGGCGGAACTCGGTCATGCCCGGTTCCGCGGCCGCACTTGCAACGGGTCCGGCGCCGATCGACGCGACGATGCCGAGCGCGGCCCAGCGGCAAAGCGACTCCCTCATGGCGGCCCCTCCGGTTTTCTGGTCCGCGGGAACAATACCACGCCTTTCCGGGCGCCACACGGCGCGGACCCGAAGCCCGCCCTTGCGCTATTTGCAGCACGGTCCGATATATCGGCTGCAGCAGGCCGGCATCGGCCCCTGCGGTTTCGCTGAGGAGCAGCCCATGACGTTCGTGCGAACCGCCGCATTCGGCCCGGTCCGGCTTGCGGGCCTGTTGCTGGGGCTTTTCGCGCTGCCCGCCCTTGCCCAGTATCCCGCGGTCCAGCCGCCGGCCGAGGAGGTCGCCGCCGCGCACCGATGCCTGTGCCTCGAGCAGAAGGTGCAGGACAGCCGTTTCGAGCTGGACGTGCGCAACGGGCTGTTCCAGAAATCGCTGGGGGACACGCAGGCGCTGGATCGCGAGGTTGATCGGCGCCGGTCCGCCGTCGATGTCAACGATCGGGCCCAGATCGACGCCTTTCGCGAGCTGCTGGACCGGGCGGCCGCCGCGCGAACCCACTACGAGCAGGTGGCGGTACCGGACCAGCAGCGGGCGGTGGCGCGGTTCAATGCGGCCGTCGACGAGCTCAACGCGGCCTGCCGCGGGAAGGCCTACTCCAGCTACGCCTGGGAAGCGGCGCGCAAGCTTCCGGCCTGTCCGAAGAACTGAAGTCCGCTGCGTCGCGGTCCAAAAGAAACCGGCCCCGGGCGGCAAGGCCCGGGGCCGGCTTTTGCGTGCGCCGCCGGGCGGCGGTTACTGCGGCAGCGCGGCCACGCTGTCGCGCTTTTTCTCGCTGTTGAGGAAATCGACCAGAGTGTCGATCTCGCCGCGCGCCTTGCGCGCCAGCTGGCCGCCGAAGTGGACGATCAGAGAGTTGCCCTGGACCAGCACGTCGGTCACGCGCCAGGCCTCGGCATGCTTCCTGACGACCCATTCGGCGTCGATTTGGTCCTTGATGCCCGAAAGCGTCATGCGCACGCGGATCTCGTCCACGGCCTTCGCGGTCGCATCGCCCAGTTTGGCCGCTTCCGGCTTGATGCGCTCGATTTCGCCGATCACCTGGCGCGCGACGAAGGCGATCACTCCGTCCATGACCTCGTTCTGCCGGTCGCCGGGCACCTTCACCCCGGAGTGGCCCAGCACCCCCTGGCCGATGGCGCGGAAGTCCATTGCCGGCGCGGCGGCCTCGACCAGCGCGCGGCGGCGCGCCTCCTTGTCGTCGATCTTGGCGGCGGCGACGGTTTGCTCGCCCATGGTCTGGATCAGGCGGCGCGCCTCGTCGGTTTCGGCAACGGCCGGCGTGCCGGCGAAAGCCGCCGGACCCGAAATCGCCAGGACGAAGGTCGACAGAATCATTAGCTTACGCATCGTCGATCACCTCTCGTTTTTTTGGAGAACAGTCCGTCCGCGGCGCACGTGATGCGCTTTGCAAAGGCAATGCGGCCGGCAGGAGAGCCCTTGGCCGGGCCCCAAGCGTGTGGGCCCTGGTCTGCGGCACCGGTCTCGGAACGGCCTGTGGCTCTCCAGGTCGGGCCTAGGTTACGGCCCCGGCGTTCCGTGCCGCGGAGTCAAATCTGTGACGACTGTCTAGCCGCGGGGGCGGCCCGGACCCATTGTTTATGCTGCATCGCAGCAATGCACCTGGCGCAGTCCAGGTGCCCTTCTTATGCCAAATTCGGAAAGGTCGCCTTGTTTACCTGCGTTAACAGGGAGCGACCCTAAAGGACATCGGCCACAACGATTTCAGTGGGTTGGCTCGCCTTGATGCTGATCTCAGCCTCGTCGGCGATGGCCGCACCGGCGCGGGCAGGAACCTCGACGCCGTTGATGGTTACCGCTCCGAGCGTGGGCACGACATAGGCATTCCGGCCGGCGGCCAAGCCATGGACGACCGCTTCGCCCGCCCCCAGCGTCGCGCCCAGGATCGCCGCGTCGGCGTGGATGGCCATGGCGCCGGCGTCCGCCGGCCGGCCCGAGGCAAGGGCGATGAGCCGTCCCTGCCGGCCGCCGCTCGGGAACTGCCGGGTTTCCCACCGCGGCTTCACGCCCCGGCGCTGCGGCTGGATCCAGATCTGGAACAGCAGGCACGGCTCGGCCCCCAGGTTGACCTCGGAGTGCATGATCCCGGTGCCGGCGGACATCACCTGCACGTCCCCGGCCGCCGTTACCCCCGCGTTGCCCAGGTCGTCGCGGTGGGTGATGGCGCCGCGGCGCACGTATGTGACGATCTCCATGTCGCGGTGGCCGTGCATGCCGAAGCCGGTGCCCGGCGCGATCTGGTCGTCGTTCCAGACCCTAAGCGTTCCCCAGCCCATGCGGGCGGGGTCGTGGTAGTCGGCGAAGCTGAAATGGTGCCGGGCGTTCAGCCACTCGTTGCGGAACTTGCCCAGATTTTCGAACGGCCTCACCTCGATCACGCCGCGTCTCCGTGGTTCAGCCGAACAGGCGCTTGGCGATTTCGCCGACGTGCCTGCCCTGGAATCGCGCGATCGCCAGCTCGTTCGCGGTGGGCTGGCGCTTGCCGTCGCCGGCCGCCAGCGTGCCCGCGCCATAGGGCGAGCCGCCGGTGATCTCGGTCATGTTGACCAGCTCCTGGCACGAATACGGCACGCCGACCACCATCATGCCATGATGCAGCAGCGTGGAGTGGAACGACGTGATGGTGGTCTCCTGGCCGCCGTGTTGGGTGCCGGTCGAGGTGAACACGCTGCCGATCTTGCCGATCAGCGCGCCCTTGGCCCACAGCCCGCCGGTCTGGTCCAGGAAGTTCCGCATCTGCGCCGCCATGTTCCCGAACCGCGTCGGCGTGCCGAAGATCACCGCGTCATAGTCCGCGAGTTCGGCGGGCTCGGCCAGCGGCGCCTGTTGGTCGAGCTTGAAGCCGTGCTTCCGCGCGGATTCGGCCGGCACCAACTCGGCTACGCGCTTCAGCGTCACCGCCGCGCCCGCCGCCCGGGCGCCTTCCGCGACCGCTCCGGCCATCGTCTCCACATGGCCGTAGCTGCTGTAGTAGACGACCAAGACCTTCGCCATGGCTGAACTCCCTGGATTGCTTCGGCCGCCTCGATGCGCCGACGAATTGACGCAAGCTAAGGCGCGGCCGCCGATTTAACAATCGGCCTATTTGGAATATGATTGTTTCCACATGGAAACATGAGGGAAACGGCATGGACCCGGTCTCCGGCATGGCGGTTTTTGCCCGTGTGGTCGAAGCCAATGGCTTTACCGCTGCCGCGCGGGCGCTCGGGCTTTCCAAGGCTGCGGTCAGCAAGCAGGTGGCGCGGCTGGAGGATCGGCTGGGCGTGCGGCTGCTCAACCGCTCGACGCGGCGGCTGGGCCTGACCGAAGCCGGCCGCGACTACTACGAGCGTGCGCGCCGCATCCTCGCCGAAATCGAGGAGGCCGAGTTGTCCGCCGCCAGCCGCCAGGCCAATCCGCGCGGCCTGCTGCGCGTGAACGCGCCGGTGACGTTCGGCCAGATGTATCTGGCGCCGCTGCTGCCCGTGTTCATGCGCCGCCACCCCCAGGTGCGCGTGGACCTGGTGCTGAACGACCGGTTCGTCGATTTGATCGAGGAGGGCTTCGACCTGGCCGTGCGCGTGGCGGACCTGCCCAGCTCGAGCTTGATCGCGCGGCGGCTGTGCGGCGCGCGGCACGTGGTGGCGGCGTCGCCGTCGTACCTGCGGGACCGCGGCGCGCCGGCCCACCCGCGCGATTTGGCCCGGCACGACTGCCTGCTCTACAGCTACCTGTCCTCGGGCGACGAGTGGCTGTTTCTCGACGGGGACGCCGCGTTCGGCGTGCGCGTCGGCGGGCCGCTGCGCGCCAACAACGGCGACGTGCTGCGCCATGCCGCGATCGCGGGGCTGGGCATCGTCTACACGCCCGATTTCATCGTCGCCGATGCGCTCGCCGACGGTTCGTTGACGCCGCTGCTCGAGAACTGGCGTTTGCCCGAGGCGGGCATCCACGCGGTCTATCCGCCCGGACGCCCGTTGGGCGCGAAGCTGCGCGTGTTCGTCGAATTCCTGGCCGAATCCATGGGCCGCGCGCGCGAGCCCGCGCCGCATCGCGCGCGTTGACAGCGGGCGGCGGCCCGCCGACTCTGGGCGCCGGCGCGGGGCGGCGGATACCGCCGCCGGGCGCGACAAGGGGGACGACCAAATGCCGCTCAGCCTGAAGCACCCGACGGTCCAGGACCTGCCGCACAAGCTGCCGCGCGAGTTCGCGGGCCAATGGCAGGACGTGGTCGAGACGCCGGAGTTCCGCTTCGTCAAGGAGATCGAGATCCGCGAGGCGGGGCAGACCCACGGCATCTCGGGCATGGCGGAGCTGAAGCACGCCAAGAGCGGCTTGGTCTTGAGCTACTACCCGACCTTCACCTTGCGCCAGGAACGCCCGCGGCGCCTGAAGGCGTGGTTCGAAATCCTGACCGCGATCGAATGCCGCACAGGCAACGGCCCGGCGTTCCGCGTCCCGACCATGGCGCGCTCGATCCTCAGGCTCAAGGTCGACGGCACGCGCCTGAAGCTGGGCACGGTCGAGGGCGAATTCACGTCCGAGGGCCTGCACTTCCACGTCGCGCAGACGCACGACCTGGTGGGCGGATACAAACGGGTGGGGTAGGCGGAAGAAACGGCCGCTACTTGCCCTCGCGCCACCACGCCAGCGCCAGGCCGCCCAGCACGAGCGTCAGCACCAGGATCGCGGGCAGCAGCGGGATCTGATCCACGCCGGTGACGCGGTACTCGCCGTTGCGCACCAGGCCGATCCAGTCGCGCCCGGCGGCGCCGCGGCCCGGCAGCACGCGGCGGATATCCGGCACCGCGATCGCCGCGCCCGAGGCGAGCCAGCGCCAGCTTCCCTTGCTCGCCTCGACCGCGGGCGCGAGCCGCTCCGCGGTCGCGCGCAGATCGGCGTATTCCAGCGGGTTGAGCGACCCGGCCGCGGCGATCGCCGTGCGCTCGCCGTCGCCGACGCGGTAGATGCCCGGCTCCGTCACGGCCAGCGCTCCCGTGGCGCGGCCGCTCTTGTCCTCGACCAGTTCCAGGTTCTTGCTCTCGCCCGAGGGCGCCGTGACGGTCACGGACTTGTAGTCGCGCTCCAGCACCCGGCGCGCGACCATCAGCTTGCCGCCCTGCACCGTCGCCTTCAGCACGTTTTCCTCCAGCTCCGGCTCTTTCATCAGCCAGTGCGCGACGCGGCGCAGCAGCTCGGCCTGCGGGCCGCCGCCCTCGAAGCCGCGCGCCCACAGCCACATGTGGTCGCTCATGACTTGCGCCACGCGGCCCTGAGCCACGCGGTCCAGCACCAGGAGCGCCTGGTCGTTGACGCCGCTCATCACCGCGCGCCCGCGCACGGCCTCGGCCTCGATCTGGCGGAACCAGCGGCCCCAGCCCGGAACGTCGGCCTCGGCGCCCGGCAGCTCGGCGGTCACGGGATGGCGCTTGCCGATGGCCGTGATGCGCGGCTTGAAGCCCTGCTCGAACACCTGGCCGGTCGGCTCGGCCGGCAGCACGCCGCCCAACGGGCTGCGGAACAGGCCGAGCGGCGTGCCGTAGTTGGGCCCTACCGCCTCCAGCAGCGCGCCGCCCTTTTCCACGTAGTTGGCGATGTTCTGGAGATAGACGTTCGGCAGGATGCCGCGGCGACGGTAGCGGTCGAAGATGATGAGGTCGAACTCGTCGAGCTTGATCTCGAACAGCTCGCGGATCGGAAAGGCGATCAGCGACAGCTCGCGAATCGGCGTGCCGTCCTGCTTCTCGGGCGGGCGCAGGATGGTGAAATGCACCAGGTCGACCGACGGGTCGGACTTGAGCAGGCTGCGCCAGGTGCGCTCGCCCGCGTGCGGCTCGCCCGATACCAGCAGCACGCGCAGGCGGTCGCGCACGCCGTTGATCGACACCACGGCGCGGTTGTTGACCAGCGACAATTCGCGCGTGCCCGGCTCGACCTCGAGCTCGAACACCGTCGGCCCGCCGTGCTCGATCTTCACCTCGATCTGGTGGTCGCTTCCGACCGGAATCGGCTCGACGCGGCGCTCGCCGCCGTCCTGGCGCACGCTCATGCGGGCGCGCGTGCCGGGGGGTGCCGCCTCGTCGTCCACCCGCACGGTGACGACCTGCGGCTTGCCGACCAGGCCGAAGCTCGGCGCCTTGACCACGGTCAGGCGGCGGTCGGCCTCGCCCGGCTTGCCGGTCAACAGCGCGTGCAGCGGGGCGGGCAGGGCCGCCACCGGGCGCTCGCCGTCCTTGGCGGGCGCGTCGTGGACCTGGCCGTCGGTCAGCATGACGACGCCCGAGAGCTGCTTGCGCGGCGTCTCGGCCAGCGCCCGCTCCAAGGCCTGGAACAGGCGCGTGCCTTCCTCGCCGCCGGTCAGCGAGGCATCGGCGGCGCCGGTGCGGACCTCGCGCAGCTCGAGATCCTTTTCGTCCTTCAAGGCGTCCCTGATGCGCCGCGCCGCGGCCTCGCGCTGCTCGGCCCGCTCGCCGATGCGGTTGCTGGCGGATTCGTCCACCACCATCAAGGCGATGTCCGGCAGCGCGTCGCGCTGCTCGTTGACCAGCGCCGGGTTGGCGAGCGCCAGCAGCAGCAACGCGCCCACGGCCAGCCGCCAGACCGCGCCGCCCGCGCGACGCCAGAACGCCGCCGCGAGCACGAGCGCCAGCGGGACCGCGAGCGCCGCGATCGCCGCCCACGGCAGCAGCGGCGCGAAGCCGACGCTCGTACCCGCCATCATTGCCCGAGCCTTTCGAGGATCGCCGGCACGTGCACTTGGTCGGCCTTGTAGTTGCCGGTCAGCGCGTACATCACCAGGTTCACGCCGAAACGGTAGGCCATCTCGCGCTGCGCCTCGCCGCCCGGCACGGCGGGATAGAGCGGCCGGCCGGTTTCGTCGGCCGCCCAAGCGGCGGCCCAGTCGTTGGTGCCGACGATCAGCGACGACACGCCGTCATTGACCCGGCTTTCCGCCTGCTCCACCCAGACCTGGCCGCCGGCGAAGCGGCCGGGAAAATCCTGCAACAGGTAGAACGCCTTGGTCAGCACATGGTCCGGCGGCACCGGGGTGAGCGGCGGGATCGCCAGGCCCCGGCCGATCTGGCGCAGGCGCTGGGCGTTCGCGGTCAATCCGTCGAGCGAGGCGGGCGAGTCGCCCTGGTCGCGCGTGTCGATCAGGATCGAGCCGCCGTTGCGCAGGTATTCGTTCACCTTGCGCGCGGCATTGGCCGACAGCGGCTGCTGCGCCTGGTCGATCGGCCAATAGAGCAGGAAGAAGAACGACAGCTCGTCCTCCTCCAGGTTCACGCCCAACGGCTCGGCGGCCTCGACCGCCGTGCGGCGGTTCAGGATCTTGGTCAGCCCCGAAAGCCCGGCGCGGCTGGTTTCATCCAGCCGGCCGTTGCCGGTGACGACATAGGCCAGCCGCGTCTCGATCGTGGCTTCGAGGGCGAACGCGTCGTTGCCACCGGCCGCCGGGCGGCCAGGGCGGCTTTGCGCTTCCGCCGCCACGGGCCACGCCAGCACCGCAAGGGCCAGCGCGCCGGCCGCCGCGGCCGCGCGCGGCGCAGGCAAATCGATCAGGCCGCGCAACACCAGCCCCAGGGCGGTGTCGGCGATGAACAGCAGCAGCGCCGCCGCGAGCAGCCAGGGCTTAAGGTCGGTTTCGCGCCCCTCCGCGTAGAGCGCACGCTCCACGCCCGCGGGCAGGGTGCCGAGCGGCTTCAACTCCGCGACCGATGGCGAAAGGTTGAGCGCGCGCCGCGCCAAATCCTGCCCGTAGAAGCCCGGGGGATGGCGCGGTCCGGGCTTGGCTTGCGCGAAGTCGCGTGCGGTGATCGCATTGGCCGTGACCGGCGGCTCGCCCAACCGGCCGTAACCGTCGAGCGTGGCTAGCGGCGGCAGCACGCCTTCCGGCCCGCCGCCCGCGGCCACGCCCTGGCTCGCACGCACGACCCGGCGCAGCATCTCGACGAACAGGCCGGACAGCGACAGGTTCGACCACGTGGTGTTGGACGAGGTGTGCACCAGCGCCAGATAGCCGTTGCCGCGCTTGGCCGCGGTCACCAGGGGCGTGCCGTCCACGAGCCGCGCCCAGGTCTTTTCCGCGAGATCGAGCGACGGCTCGGCCAGCACCTGGCGCGTCACGGTGACGTCGTTGGGAACCGGCAGCCCGGCGAACGGGCCGGTCGCCTCGAACGGCGCCAGGCGCGTCGGCTGGGTCCACAGCATCGAGCCGCCGAGGATGCGGCCGCCGCGGCGCAGGCGCACCGGCACCAGGTCGTCCGGGTTCTCGGCGACGCTGGGACCGGCGAAGCGCAGCAGCGTCCCGCCGCCCTCGATCCAGCGCAGGATCGTCGCGCGCTCGTCGGCGTCGGGCGTGGTGGAGTCGGGCAGGATCAGCACCGACAGCTCGCGTTTCAGCAGCTCGGACGCGCGTCCGCGCCGGACCTCGGCGAACGGCTGCAACGCGCGCTCGATGTAGTAGGTGTCGGACAGGAAGGGCTGCACCTGGTCCAGCGGGGTCGACGTGGCGATGCCGACGGGCCGGCGGCGCCAGCGTTCGTCCAGCAGCACCGCGCCGCCCGCGCTGCGCTCGCTCTCGATCTCGAGCCGCGTCAGCTCGTTGAGCAGTTCCGCCGGCAGGGCGATGCGAACCTCGGCCTGCGCGGCGTCGTCCGCGAAGTTCGCGGCCTCTCGCGCCAGCAGCCGGCCGTCGCCCGCCAGCGCCCGCAGGTAGAGCCGTTCGGGGCCGGCCGCGGCGGGCCGGGACACCTTGGCGACCCAGTCGTTGCCGTCGCTCGACGGCGCCAGCAACAGGTGCGGGTTGCGCTCGTTGGTCGGCACCACGACGCGCAGTCCGCCCAGTTGCTGCAGGCGTTCGGCGAAGGCCGCATCGCCCGGTGCCGCCAGCCCGTCGCTCAGCCACACGGCGAAGGCTTGGCCGCCCGGCTTGATGCGCTCGATGCGCGCCTGCGCGGCGGCGCGGTCCACCGCCCACGGCTTCGGCTGCACCGCGCGCAACAGGGTGCGCGCGTCCGCCGGGCGCAGCAAGCCCGAGGCTTCCGGCACCTCGCCGGCGTCGGCCGGCGCGGTGGTGGCCACGATCGCCTGCCGGCCTGCGCGCTCGGCCTTGTCCAGGAGATCGAACGCCGCCGACTGGCGCTGCTGCCAGAACCGGGCCGCGGCCCAGCCGTCGTCGACCACCAGCACCAGGGGACCGCTGCCCGGAATCTCTCCGCTGGGGTTGAGCAGCGGCCGCGCCAGCGCCAGGATCGCCAAGGCGGCGATGGTCAGGCGCAGCAGGATCAGCCACCACGGGGTCGAACGCGGCGTTTCCTCGCGCTGCTTCAGGCCCAGCAGCAGCGCCAGGGCGGGAAAGCGGATGCGCCGCGGCGCCGGCGGGATCACCCGCAGCAGCAGCCACAACAGCGGCAGCGCCGCGAGCGCGGTCAGAACCCAGGGGCTGGCGAAGGCGATGAAGCCGAGATTCCACATCGGCTACCGCCGGACCTGGCGCGCCAGCGCCTGATACATGGTCAGCAGCGGCATCTGCGGCGGCCGGTCGGTGGTGTGCCGCGCGTACGACCAGCGCGCGGCGCGCGCGATCGCCGCCAGACCCAGGCGCTGGCGCTCGATCCGGTCGCGGTATTCCTCGCGCACGGCCTCCACCCGGCCGATCAGCGGCCGCTCGGCCTCGCCTTCCAATCCTTCGAAGCGCACCCGGCCCTTGAACGGCAAGGCGGTCTCGGCCGGGTCCAGCACCTGGAGGATGTACCCGCCGATGCCGCGCCCGGCGAAGCGTCCGACCAGAGCGTTCAATTCGTCCAGCGGGCCCAGGAAATCGCCGATCAACACGACATGGGCGAAGCGCGGCAGCAGCTCGAAGCGCGGCAGCGACTTGGCCTCGGGCTCGCGGTCCGCCAACAAGGCGTCGGCCAGGCGCGTCAGCGCGCTGCGGCCGGTCGACGGCCGAACCGGCTGGCCCAGCAGCGCGATGCGCTCGCCGCCGCGCACCAGAAGGGCCATCAGGGCCAGCGTCAGAAGCTCGGCGCGTTCGCGCTTGTCCGGCAAGTCGCGGCGCGAGCGGTAGACCATCGAGGCCGATCCGTCGCGCCAAATCCACACCGATTGCGCGGCCTCCCATTCGTTCTCGCGGATGAACGCGTGCTGGCGCTTGGCCGACTGGCGCCAGTCGATGCGCTGCACCGGATCGCCGGGCTGGTATTGCCGGAACTGCCAGAACGAGTCGCCTTGGCCGACCCGCCGCCGCCCGTGGACGCCCTGCGCCACCGTCGCCGCCACGCGCTCGGCCGCGACCATCAGCGGCGGCAGCGCCGCGGCGACCGCCTCGGCCTGATGCCGTATCGCCAATCCTTGGGGTGCGGCGGCGGCCGTCATGGCAGCGTGGTTCGCTCCAAAATCATGCGTGCGGTTCGCACAGCCGTTCGATCACCTGGTCGATGCCGATGCCCTCGGCGCGCGCGGCGAAGTTGAGCGCCATGCGGTGGCGCAGCACCGCGGGCGCCAGCGCAACCACGTCGTCCACCGACGGCGCCAGCCTGCCTTCCATCAGCGCACGGGCGCGGCTTGCCAGCATCAGGGCCTGGCTCGCGCGCGGACCGGGCCCCCAGGACACGTTG
>Ga0114930_10003641_pt1 | contig 13376 bp, 12 predicted proteins | sample AnhtaG_FD_87300 | JGI IMG/M metagenome (GOLD analysis project Ga0114930, IMG submission 87300) | Deep subsurface microbial communities from Anholt, Denmark to uncover new lineages of life (NeLLi) - Anholt_01485 metaG | ecosystem: Environmental > Aquatic > Marine > Oceanic > Sediment | place... | reverse complement strand
CGTCTTGAATCCTTCTTTTGTGAGTGGAAAGCTGCGATACTCTGGATTGCTGAAAAACGGAGTTCCCAAGTCTCTTTCTTCGATTTCCCTGTCAAGGTTTTCAATTACTTTCTTTACAACCTCAACACTCATAGAAATTCACAAATTCTCATATGATTGCTGGATATTTTAGATTAGCGACCAAGCGCACGCAAATCACAAGTTTGTTAAATTATATCTTCTAGTTAAGAGACCACGCGCGCGCGCATCCTGGCGATTGCCCCACATAATTGAAACCAGGTGGGCTGGAATACCAGTGGGGCTGTCCCCCTTCAGAAGACCACATGAAATAAAGATAACAATTTTGAAGGTGGCTGTGGACTGAAGTATTTCTACACACTGAAAGTGGTCAGAACTAATAAAGAACCTGATTGTGGGTTCTGTCAAGTCTTCGTCTGATTCATTTCGTTGTAAAATTCCGAAGGATATTAAATTAAGTTATTCTAAGCAAAATTAGCTATTTTTCTACTTTAGTTTTTACCTTGATTATGGGTTTGTACCTTCTACGCCTAGTTTTGATACGCCTAATTTTAGCCCTTCGTTTTACTCCAGAATAATCAATTTTTTTAGCTTGTCTTCTACTAACCATTGTATTCACACCGTAGAACCGTTGATCTTATATTTGATCTCCAAATTAGCTATAGCCTTTGCAACCTCTTCGGAGCGACCCAGCTTCCTTTCGTCTTGGAAAACCCTTTCGAGTTCTGTAATTGTTGAGTCCGAAACAAATTTGTACTTTGGATCAATTATAGCTATATCGGTGAATTTCTCGCCTACTCCAGGCGCACTTTCTGCTCTCTTCTTCGCTTTGTACGCTAAATATAACGCTTGTTTGAACGGAACTTTTGGAGTATACTTACTATCAACAAAAGTTATGTCCGAATGTCGATCTCCTATTCCAATACTACAATATCCTAGATCATTGAAGGCTTTTGATGTACCTGGATCGAAAACCCAGTGAATTTGCGCACCATCATCATCAACCCCAACCAATAACAGATTTAATTCTAACTTTTGATCTTCAACCATCTGATCTAACATAGTTACAAGTTCAGTATCTAGATTTGTTTGATTTCCGTAAAACTCCTTGAGTGTAAGCTCTCTCTTATGAAATACATTTTCATTAAGTCGCTTATTTCTTAGTTTTACGAACTCTTCTTTGACATATTCCAAAACTTGATGTATTGGAAGCCTGTTCTTACCGCTTATTCTCGACTTTACTTGCCTAAGGTACTCCCAAGGTTCTAAAGCGTCACCAGCAATCATGACAACACAATTGTCACAAAGTACATCTATTTTAGGAACTAGATGTTCAAATTTGACTTGAAGGTATTCTTCGTCGGTAATCATTCTATCAGATATCGCAATAGCCTTTTTTGAATTGTCACAAACTACACCAATACATATTGTCACGGGTTTACCCTTCCCAATTTTGGTAATAGAAAATGGATTTTTGCATGTAATAAAACTTTGTGAACCCACCCTATTTTAGTAGGAAAAACTCATTTAGATTATCAATTGAATAGTTTTAGGTGAAGTTTTGAAGCGATGAAATCCATCTTTGGGATTGTACCCAGAATAAGAACTCCCAGTGTGAATCCTGGTGAACCAGTCGAAATCGAGATTTTCTTGACGGGGTATGGGGAAATCCCCAAACTCAGGAAATTTGGAATAGCACATTCATCCCCCTATCTTTTTGAAGAAGATGATAAATGCAAGATTGGAGTTTTGGAATGGTGTATCAAAGCAATATCGAATAAGAAAACTGGAAAAATCATTGGTTTTGTCACTGGAGATTATGAAGGAAATCTGCCCCTTCGAGGTGAAGACATACATATTCGTGCCCATGAAGAACACTCCATAGACCCATTTGGAGTATTGGTGGAATTGAATTCAGGATATTTCCTTTCATATAATGAAGCATTGAGGATAAAGGGTGGAATAATAGACGAGCATGATCAAAGACTGCTTTCAGAAATGACCCATGATAAACATCCACCAATGCTTTTGAGATTAAAAACTTCAAAGAATGGTAGGTCAGGAGACCATGATGTTTTTCTAACTTTGGTCTATGGTGACGATGGTTCTGAGTTGAAGATGGATCAAAAAGTAGTGAGGTTTCACGTTAATAGTTGGATTGAACGACACTCAAAAGGACTACAATGGACCGCTGTGGGACTGGGCATAACAGCTCTCATTGCAGAGGTTATTCAAGCAATCTACGCAATCCTAACCTATTATTTAACATAGAGTTTCAGGTTTTTGAAAACCCCTGACACAGACTATCATTCATTTACTTATGTAACAACCACCACCACATCATAAGGAATAGAATGGAAAAGTGAATAATTCTGAACCATTGAAAAGGTTTTGAAAAAAACCCAGTGCGCGCGCATGTAGCATTCTATATATCATCTAGATGCATAGTCCTTACTTTTTTCTTCAGGTCTAGAAATCTGTGAATATATTCATCCAACTTAGCAAAAGCAGGACTGCCCAATTGCCTTTCAACTATAATTTCTTCAACATTAAGCTCGATTAACTCATGTAGTTCTAATTGTCTAGAGTCGTCCAATGCAACTTTTAGTATCGGAATTTTACTCAATGGAGCTTCAGAGAAATCATATACGCCTCCTCTATTAAAACCCATGATTGAAATCCATCTCTGGATAGGGGTGGAATTAAGAAGACCCAGTACATACCAAATGTCATTGAGAAACTCCTCTTTAACACAAATTGCTGTAACGTCTTGTGTTGGATAGAATGTCTTTTTCTTCTCATCACACACTAAAGCAAATCTAAAGTATCCTCGGGTATCATACCGTTCCTTGCTTGGTACAAATATTTTGACTCTATGAGATTCAAATAGCTTTTTGTTCCTTAGAAAAACCCAGTGCCACCAAGGTATTTGCCTTGCATAATTGTAACGTTTCTTAAGTCTGTCCTTATAGATCGATAATTTCTCATAGAAGTTAGGGTAATCTCGTTTTAGCACCTTTTCCTCAAAAACATGATTTATGAAAATATATGGTAAAGGATCACTCAAAGGATAGAATCGCTGAAGAGTTCTGGCTTTATAGATGTGAATTATGGAATTTCGTTCTCTTTGATTCAGCTCTTCTATATCTGTTTCCAGTCGAAAAGCTTTGTCTAGACCACTTACCATCCCATTTCCTATGTGAGCGATCTTACCCAATTGAGTGACTTCTTCTGGTTTCAAGGACTCAATCTGTATTACCGTTTTTTCATTTGGTGGAATAGGATGCCAAGGTTGTCCTCCAAAGAATTGTCTGTTTACATATGATACATAAACATCACTTTCAACAAAGAAGCTTTCATTCGCTTGCTTCCCTGTAAAACGCTTGATCATCCATGATAATTTCGTGGTCACTTTCCTGGAAACAGGGATTTTGCTTCTGTATTCAATAACTTGAGTGTAAGGAAGTTTAACCCGTTTAACATATTTAAAAATGATAATTGTTGAGGAAACTTCATTGAAAATCTTGCTTTCATTGAGATTTATTAGAAGCTCCAAAGATCCATTCTTAGACAAATGCTCTCTTAAATTCTTTCCATGAACTGTCTCAGTCCAAAAGAGAGGACATATGAAAATCAACTCGCCCTTATCTCGCAACAGATTCACTGAATGGTAAATGAAAGCGTATGTTAGGTCGCACAAACCATTCATTATTTTCTTCCAATAAACATCAGTTTTAAAGAGGTTCTGCCAGTCCTTCGTAATATTCTTCCATCTAGCATAAGGGGGATTACCAATAACCACATCAAAACTTTGTTTACGTGGAATGTTTAAGAAGTCACCTCTTGTGATCTTGAATTGTGTCTCTTTTATCAGGGTTTCATCTATTTCGTAGGCTTCAATATTGTCAAACCCATTATCGTTTAGAGTTTCAACAAAGACTCCTTTACCTGCTCCAGGTTCTAGGATTTGGGCTGTCTTTGGTTTTGAAATTAGAGATACCATGAATTCAGCTACAAACTTTGGTGTCATGAACTGACCTAGCGTCTTTTGGCTGGACGTTACTTTTTCGACATTGTCATAGATTTCCATTATATTTTGCCCTCGAGTACGCAAAAGAGCCCTTTAATTTCATTTTTTGAGGAACGATTAGAATTATACTAGATAAGAAATAAATTATCTCTATATATACGTGAAGAAATACGAACGCAAGTTCAGCAATCTTCATACATATTAGCTCTCATGTTCTATTGGCGCCACACTCACTTGTCACTTTGAATACAAAGTTGAAGGCTGGAAACAGAGATATCTATGTGCGTACATATACTTATTGCTCAGGAAGATACAAAACTCAGAGGTTAATTAGTCTGACTTTTACTGAAGTTAGGGAACGAATTGAAGGAGTATTCTCCGAACTAAGCGAAGGTGATCTATCTTTTGAAAGAAGAGACCAAATGGTCGGACATGCTGCTGGGATATTTGTTAGGAACAAAATTAAGGAGATTCTTTCACCACATTTGGACGTATTAGAGCCAGAAGATTTTCTAGCGGAGAAGCTGAATCCACATAAAGCGATTTTTGCCAATGCGATAGACAAACGGGATTTCATGAAAAGACTGATTATCCGACTTAAAGGAAAATGGTGGTGGAAACTCTGCTTTAGGAGCAAGAGTAAAGTCGAAAGTTATCTGAGTACAAATCAAACGCTTGGCTACAAGCAGGAGGACACTCCGGATATAATCATTGGCTTATCCCAACCTGTGTTTCTCAACATAAAATCCCACAACCTTGAGAAAAAAAGTAGACCACCTAACATAATGTCTGCTAAGAAACTACTCGACCTCTTTGCATGGATAACATCACAAAACCCCTCAAACAGAACTTCGATACTAGAGAACATTGCCCTTCTATTTGTAGGTGTTTCTTGGCGTCAAGAAAACCATGAGATAAAATTTAAGAGCATCGAGGTCCGAGACCTGTTTGCCTTGGACCTAGATCAGTTGCCAACAATAAATTTCGACGCTGCAATCCAGATACAGTGGCATGTGTCGGATATGGTAGAGTTGGCACCACCACTACCACGACTTAATTTTGTCGAGAAATTCGTAACAACATTTAACGAAAGATGGGGACAGCATGTAAGTAAAAGGAGTAAATCAATCCGCATGAAAACCGACCAGATTCTCAATTGGGTGCACGAAGACTCAGCACCATAAACGTACAAGTCTTATGTGTACTTAAGGAAAAAGATCTACCGCCAAAAGCTGCCTCTATACTAAACGAATCTTTTTACATTTACATGCTGTTACAGTGTTCTCTATTAGAGATGCCAACTTCACAGTTTAATGCCTTAAAAAAGACTTGATCTTTCTAAAGTCATTTTCCGAAATCAGACGCATTGCTCGTCTCAAGCTAGTTCCCCAGTTCTCTTTTTGCTCGATGAATTCCAGCTCATTAATCAACTTTCTGAAATCCTTTTTCTTTTTAGGAATAAGAACTGGTGTCACTTGTATACGCAGCGAAAATCTCTTTTCTAAGCCATCTCCCTCACTAAAAAAAATTTTTTTCATATCTTTATACATAGTAGATTTTGCTGTAAAAATCCCTCCTACAATCCCTCCCTTCAAATAGAAGACCAGATAATCATTTTTTTTCACACTTTGAATCACATTTCGATTTCTCTCAGATACACCCCACACTCTTTTTTTCTTTGTCACATTCCAGTTTCTTACATCTGTCACGCAAAGCCAATAAGAAGGGGATTCTTTTGATATCTGCACATTTTTCAGTGCATTCCCCAGATTTCGGATTGTGACAACACTCAAGCTAAAGGCTTCAGCTATCTCCATCTTCGTAAGACCTTCACGAGTTTGTTGTCCAGCTATATGGAGAGCAAAGGCTGCAACTGAAGCGGGGCTTCTCCCAATAATTGGTCTCATAAAGTCTTTCTTCCTGAGTAAGTTTAATGCAAGTTCAATTGTCTCCTGTTTCAGTTTTAGGTTTCTTGTGCGATCTAGAAGCCAGTCTTTTGCAGACATTCGGTCAGTTTCCAAGTCAAGCTCCTCCTTCAGTAGTATCACGGTTTTCCATAATGCCCTTATCCTTAGACCTGCTTCTTGTGCGATATCCTTCAGTATGACTGAGAGCCCAAATGACCTTTGCGCGATGTACAGGGATGCTTCCCAAATCAACTTCCAACTTCTTCCTTGTCCTAGACCCTCTTCAATTGCGCGTGTAAATATCTCTTCAGTCTTTCTTAATACCTCTGGGTTGGCTCTTTTTTGTTCACGCAGTAAACTTATCGCTCCCTCCATTTTAGTTAGCGATGGAACGCTTGATTTCAAGAATTTCCTTGCTTGTATTCTGGCGAATTCCAACTCCCTTTTAGTCCTCTCAAGACTTTCGCCTTGCAGACCGGACAAGCTTCGGATTTCCTCCAAGGTTTTAGTTGAAACATACATGAACTTCCATCTAGCAAGGGACTTCAGTCTCTCATCAGTCTCAAGCAATTCAAGTCGAATTGGGTCAGGATAACAAACGAATTCCCTAAACCAGTAATAATGTTTAGAATCATTGATAGAGGATTTGTGAATCTTTGCTTCACCCAAAATTCTATGTATATGTGTGTTATAGAGAAGTAGAATAGTCCCGGGTATTTCGAACAAACGAATCCTATTCGGGTAGAAACACTTCATTTTCCCTTGTAAAACATCTTTATACCACTTGTTATACTTCTTCGCCTCACACCTTCCATAAACTTTCCCACAGACTCTTTTCCCGATAAATTGGGAACAAGAGATTCCGCCACGTGCATGAATACTGCATGGATTGTATTTCACGATTGCAGCAACTATTCTCAATTCGATTCCACAAAAGAGACTGTTTATATCCACCCTCCAATATCACAATCTTTCCTTCTTAAGATTTTTCCGGAAATCGTGAAAAAGTTAATTACCTAAACATAGCGAAATAGACCCCGGCATGTAGAAGTGATGAGAGATGACTGGAAGGATCTTTGCCATTACAACCTATCATGAACCTGGAAAGGCAGTAGAAGCAGCGGAGGAATGGAAACGACTAGAGATTTGTGCGATTGGTTGGTCACCAATTAACTTGTCTACATACAAAAGCAAAGAAGCGATTCGGCAACAGTTGGAGAAAGAAGAATATGACACGCGTAGAGTTGAAGATCCTTGGAAGTTCAAAAACGAGATGAGCAATGGTGATCTAGTCATAGCTTACTCTAAGAACAACACAATAGCTTATGTTGGAGAGGTGCAGGGGCCCTGTGAGTTTCATCAAGATAATTCTATTGGAAACCCACGTGGTGAGTTTCAATATCCGAACCAGAGAAAAGTGAAATGGTGTAGCGAACCACATCATTTCAGCCGTCATGATTTACCAAAGCACTACTCAACTCAGTTTGGTAAGCGAGGTGTTACCGTTGCTGAGATTATTCCTGAATCGAAAGGTTCCTCTCGCTTCATTAAGATCATAAAAGCGTGCGCAAACTCCGGTTCAAAACTCCCGGGTATCAGTGAGGGGGCAGTCAAAGCAGGATTGGTCAAGTATCTTTATCACACAATAGATAGCCTAGAAAAAGGATTAACAATCAAGAGTACAGAGATCACAATAGGTAGGAAAAAAAGAAAAAGACCAGATTTTATTGCGGAAGATATCAATGAGAGAACAGTCATCATAGAATGCAAAGGAACTGCCGGAGAAGATACAGTTGATCAGATTTTAGGTTATGGAGAAAAATACGGAGACAAAAACCAGCCAAGGCTAATGATAGTAGCTTTCAGAATAAATAGTCAATGTAGGTTAGCTGCAAAGAAAGTGGGAAATATAGAATTATTTGAATGCGATCTAAACTTCCACAAAATCGAGTGACACGAGCATCCGCGCGCTATGGATCATCATTTAGATTTTCGGGGCTTTTCTCAGAATTATTATCTGAAAGAGGTAGGAGAATTATTACACAGAGTATTTGTCACTTTTAATTCTATTACATGACACACATGTCCATTGTCCGTTTTCTACTGTAGTTAATCCACCCAAGTTGTGCGGTTTAATGTGATCTGATTCTCCTTCAGCTAATGGGGTTGGCTTGCCACATATTTTGCACTCTGCTTCTTCTTTGCCTATTTGCCTTGCTTCTTTGTATGCCTTGCCGTAGATAACGAGTTTTTGTCCCCAATCAAATCCTCTTTGCACATCTTTGGGTTCTATTGTCGGGTCATATTCCAAGAATTTCTTGAGAATAATTTCAAAGCGATTTTTAATCTGACCCTTTGAGTCTGGAGATGAACTACGAGCAACCCAATAACTATAATATCCCTCTGTGTCAGTGAAAGTTGTCGTTTCAACCTTTTGGAGGAAATCTGCAACAAAGTCCTTGAACTTTTCTTCCTTGCCTTTAAGTGCGAACTTTTGAAGAATATAAGAAGCAATCAGGTAAACGGTCAAAAGGTCGCTTTTCTTTCTTATGCTCTGAGCACTTGACCCCAATGTCTTTCGTAGAAAATTAAATGTTGAAGACATTCTTTCAAATACTTTGGGCGGAAGAACCTTCTTGTAGTTTTCATACATCTTCTTCAAACTTCTGAGTTTTGCATCTTTAAAGATGTGATTCGAGACACCGTTATCTGTTTCTTGAAGGGCTATTTGAGCACAGAGGTATCGATAAGCAAAACGGAACTCCCTTACACGAGTTTTTCTAAAGAACGGATGTTGAGAGCTTTCGAGGATTCTATTTCTAAGTTTGCCCCTCATGGCGTTTAGTTTCTCTGCTGAATTGAGTGGCACACCTTCTTGAACCCTAAGGAAGATTACAGAAGTTGTTTCATCATCAACACTATAAATTTTCGTTGTGTAAACTAACCGATTCATGAATTGTCCCCATTGCACACTCGGTTCAAGTGCCTCCCAACTTTTGCCTCCATGCTCTACTGTTTCTTCAGAAAGACTGAATTTGCCTTTGACAAAATCAAATATTGCTTGTAATCTTTGTTATCCGTCCAAAATTTCCCATTTGTCTTGGTTTTGCCGTAGGATTATGCTTCCAATGTCATAGTCGCTCAGTATGGAATCTATCAGAAGTTGTTTCTTTTTCCGATCCCAAACCTTAGATCTTTGATATTCCGTATTAACAATGAGTTTTTCTTGACTGTTCAATTTTACAAAATCGTTAAGCGTCCATGTTACTTTCTCAGTAGGTAATAAAAGTTGAGTAGCCATCATTTACCAACCGTGACACTGTTTGTTGAGTAAGCTTAAAAATCTCGAGTGTTCTTTTCGGATTCTAATTAATTCTTTGGGTTCAACTATAACTTTTCCGCATTTCTCACATTTAGTAACTTGCAGAGGCTTCTCTCAGAAATATTTCTTCAATGAAGGCATTTCCTTTTTAAATACTTGATACGCCTTTATGAAATCTTTAGCCTCATCTTCTATGTATTGTATTATTTGAGAATATTCTTCTTCTATGAAAAGTTGAGGAATTTTATCGTTGGTCAATGGATTCGTTTTTGGAAGCACTTTGTCATAACCCCTAAAATTGCCCTTGTTCATAATCACTAAAATTGGTTTAATATCCAACCATACTCGGTTATACAGCCAACGAAGGTCAAGTTCACCTAAATTATAATACTTCATTCTTTGATTCAGAAGACAGAAATCGAATATTAGATTCTTACCAACAAAAATGAAATCGAAAGGCTTACACTCTAGATTAGGAAGGAAGGTCTTTATTATTTCCTCTTCAGAAGATTTCCAACTTTTCAGTATAGTAAGTTCATCTATAGGTTCACCTGTGAATCCGTTAAGGCTTTGCCATTGAATAGTTCTTATTTCGTCTTTATCAAAGTCAAAGCCTGTAGTCTCCATATCAAAATAGTATTCCGTCAAATCCTTTCTACCCCGCTCTTCTAACTGGTTTTTGACTGCTTTAAGTTTTCCGCTCTTCTTCTTGTTCGTTTCTCGCATTAATTGCTACTTTGGATAGGTCTTCAGTAGGTTTCTCTTGCTCAAAAATAAGGTCTTTTGACACAATATCTGCACTTTCCAAAGTTTGGCTCAGTTTTTTGTTCAAACGCTTGATGTAGTCGTTATATCTGTTAGCAAAATGGTTGTATTTGATTTTGAGCGTTTTAAATTTCTTCTCATGTCCTTCTTTGAGGCTTTTCGGATAAGACTTTATGCCATTCATGAAGTCTATCGAAGTATCAAAGACTTCCTCAAAATAATGGGAGACTATTTTCGTGAATTCAGAAATTAAGCGTATAGAACTGCTTAAGTCAACTGATTTAGGATGTTTCAGGAAAAACTCAACTTCGTCCTTATAGAATTTGAACCACATCTCAATCAAGTCATGACAAGCCTTTATACAAATCCCACGTGTCTTCAATTCAGCATTGTCTTGCACTCTATCAGAAATGCGAATACGGTTAAGAGAGAATCTAATTTGGATTTCTCTATTTTCACCGCTTCCAGACATTGTTAAACCATTGAAGGTCTTGACAAAATCTTCAAGGTTGCTAAGTAGTTCTAAAGAAGTCTGTTTTTCCCTCTTTCTGAAGACGTACAAAGAACTAATTATTAGTGTTGCGAACGTGACTATTGGAGTAACCCATTGGGGTATCGCTATTTGTGTGACTACTAGAGTCGATAAAAGAGTTGAAGTGGCTGTAAATATAGCCACCAACATCTTTCTTTGCATGAATTTCCAATACCGTTTGAATGAAGACGTTGCGAATCACTAACACTATCTCATAACAAGATTGGATAGAAAAGCCTTGTTCAAGTTGAAAGCTCTTCAACGTCTTAAGGAATCATATGAGATCTAATTCCTTTTATTTATACACACATTCTCTCTCACACCTTTGCGTGCACGCATAGCATTAATAATCTAAGGAGAAACTTCTATACCCAAGCCCAAAGAGATGAACAGAACAGTCCAATTTTCCTTGAAGTACCACAACCATGTTTTGAACACTTTGCTATCAAAAAAGTGGAACCTTTATTCTAACCTTAACAGGCTTACTATGCGCACACGCAAGGGCTAAGTTTCTTTGGAATTGTTAAGAATTCAGACCACCTAAATGAGACACTTATCAAATGCTAACACCTGATGGAACTGGGCGTTTGTTGGAAACTCGGAAGGTTAGGAGAGTTAGCTAGTTTTGCGGAGGTAGTCTCTCTGTTCTCTACAGTCTCATGCACCTTGTCGCTTGTCTTCCTTCTCATTGTTCCTATAACCTCTCTATGACTGGTCTCCGTAGCTTGTCCCCTTACAAGTCGTGAGTCAGCCTTCCACTTTTCTAAGTTTCCGATAGGGAAAATAGGTCGTGGTTTAAACAGACAAACTTGTCGGTAATGGAGAAAGTTCTCAGGTTTCTGGAAGGTATGAAAGGTCTTTATGCTCTATCGTTTGTCTATTTTCTCATGACACCAATGAAGCCTTTTCTCTTAATTTATTGAGAGTTATTTTTGATATCGCATTTTTGATTATGTCCTTTGCTTTTTGGCTATGCGTCTCATCATTTATGAAAAATAGGGAGAAAATAAAATCCCCTTCTCCGTATTTAACAGTAAACAATGCTGAGGTTTCGAGATTTCCCAAATTGGGTGGTGTAGTTTTTGTGGGAATAGAGGTCTCTAAGTTTGATTCAACAACGGCTATCCTTCTTGAAACAATGTCGACTTTTGATTTTGAGAATTGGTTAAGATCTTGTTGGAGTGTGATGTTTAGGACTCTTAATCCAAGTTCCTTTATCAGAGGCGTTAATTCAAAGGGTCTGATTGAAGCTATCTGGTTATCTTTGATTACATAGATTGGAGAGGTAATATCTAGTTTTCTCCGAAGGTTTTGATCGTATGCCCAATAAGATGGCACATCTGCAACATTTATGAAAACGCCACCTTCTCTGACAAAATTAAGGATCTTCTTTAATGTTGAAAGATTCTTTAAATCGATTTCAGGATAAACTCCTCCATAAGGATTCAAAATCGCTCCAAATCTATCAAATGACTTCTCCACATTAGTCAATTCCACATTTGTACTAGGCGATGACTCAAAGGCTCTTTGCCAATCCTCGGGAGAGAAATCTGTCCAAGTATATATTTCTTCATTTTTAATATCCCATCCCATATCGCTGAGGATGCCTATTGTAGGCTTTTTCCATCTTTTCTTAAGGATATGTTTGTGATACCTTCCAAACCGTATCCATTCTACGGTGAGAATAAGACAAAAAATTGGAAACGTGACCGTCCAAGAAACTATATTTTGAGTTAGAGAGCTTGGATCGCTCTTAACGAAAGAGTCTTGGAATATGAAGATGATGGGGGTTGAAACACTATGTGCAATCCAGAATAGGGTTGGGTAATACTTACGCAGATAAGCGGACATAAAGTAGAAGAAAAACGTCATGAAAGACAAAATTACCAGTAAAATTTGAATGAAGAAAATTGTTCCAATCTCTGTAGGAAATACTAGTCTATCTAGAAATGAAATCAACCAATTTCCGTATACACCGACAAGAACGCCTAATAGGAAAAGTGTAAAGGTGTTTTCAGGTTTTTCAGACATTCACGTATCTCCATATCTGATATAGAATTATCTTCCACAGGTATTTATCTGGAACTAAAACAATACCTTACGTGATGATGGAGATGTCAGATACCCGAAAAAAATTAGGGTTTTCGGGTGATATCTCCACTGGTCGTTGGTTCGAGTCCTACCGGCGGCGCCACATGCGCGTTAGCTTTCCGAAACCTACTAGCATTGCTGGACCCATTCCTAATAGCGTTGGAGACGAAAACTTACTAATTGTTTAGAAACTTCCGAACCCTAAAATGCTTTGCTAGGACGACGCAAATATTTTACAAATGGCTACACTTGTGCATGAATGAATGTATGGGAAATTGTAAAATATCGTCGCGCGCGCGCATCAACGAGTGTCGCTGCTCCAGGTATCACTTCAACCAGAACCCATGCATGTGGCAACCAGTCCAGGATTTAGTTTTCATGGCAATAATCGAGGGCCACCCAATGTTTTCAAGATGCCTTTCCATGTAGACGCTCATTTCGCTACAGTCGAATGCGTTCTCTTCATAAGATACAAGCCACGAGACGCGCGAGCATAAATTAACGCTGGGGCTCTTGTATTCAGAGCGGCACGCTAAATTTAATCACACTCAAGATGCTTTCTTCTCGTAGGAAGCTACGTTGGTTCCCGTGCTTGACTGCAGTATAACTCTGTAAGTGTTGCCTGATACCCATTGAACATTTGTAAGGGTGGCTGTACCTGTGCCAGCTGCATCTAGCTCACCAGCTGTCATACTAAAGACAACAGTGTGG
>Ga0114930_10003640_pt1 | contig 13377 bp, 15 predicted proteins | sample AnhtaG_FD_87300 | JGI IMG/M metagenome (GOLD analysis project Ga0114930, IMG submission 87300) | Deep subsurface microbial communities from Anholt, Denmark to uncover new lineages of life (NeLLi) - Anholt_01485 metaG | ecosystem: Environmental > Aquatic > Marine > Oceanic > Sediment | place... | reverse complement strand
CCTCGGTGCTAGAGATTATGTCAACAAGAATGGCTTCAAGAAAGTAGTTATTGGTTTGTCTGGTGGAATCGATTCAAGCCTGGTAGCTGCTATAGCAGTGGATGCCTTAGGGACTGACAATGTTATAGGTGTCTCTATGCCCTCTCGTTACACATCGCCAGGCAGCAAAGCGGACGCTGAATTACTGGCTAGAAACCTGGGGATAGAGCTTAAAGTGATACCTATTGAGAAAGCATTTAACTCATATCTGGAAATGCTAACAGAGCCTTTCAAAGATACCCGACCCAATGTGACTGAGGAGAACATACAAGCAAGGATCAGAGGTAATATTCTCTTTGCTCTATCCAATAAATTTGGCTGGCTGGTGCTCAGTTGCAACAATAAAAGCGAGACAGCTACGGGCTATACTACACTTTATGGGGATATGGCTGGGGGATTCGCCCCCCTCAAAGATGTGCCTAAAACAATAGTTTTTGAATTGGCTAATTATAAGAATCGCCAGGCAGGGAAAGAGGTAATACCCTCCAGTGTTTTAAGTAGAGCGCCATCGGCAGAGCTAAAACCTGACCAAAAAGATACAGACACCCTGCCGCCATATGAATCATTAGACCCTATTTTAAAAGCATATGTGGAAAATGACTTATCTATTGACCAAATCGTAGCCAAGGGTTTTGACCGTGAGATAGTCACGAAAGTAGCGAGGTTAGTGGACAGAAATGAGTATAAACGTCGTCAGGCTCCCCCCGGTATAAAGATAACCCTCAGGGATTTCGGCAGAGATAGAAGATTGCCTATCACCAATCGATTCAGAGATTAAACAATTTGTAAATAAAGGAGGCATAATGCGAAAGATAGGTGGTATCTTACTGGGAATTGGCCTGGGGATTTTAGCGATTTGGGGAGTTGTTCAATTCTTCCAACATGCCTTACCATCCTTGCCCTTAGCGGTTAAAATTGCCATCGTTGCTATAGCTATAGGGCTTGTTATACTCCTGTCATCGCTAGGTCGGGAAAGATACCGAGCCTCGAAGGAGGAAAGGGGAAAATTCAAGGAGGTAGAAAAATGATTGTGGTTACCACAAATCAGGTAGAGGGCAAAAGAATAACAGAAACTCTGGGTCTGGTTAGAGGCAGCACCATCAGAGCCAGACATGTAGGGCGTGATATCATGGCTGGCTTGCGAAACATTGTCGGTGGTGAAGTTAAAGATTACACTGTAATGTTAGCGCAAGCCCGGGAGGAAGCACTGCAAAGAATGATTGAGCAAGCCGAGAAGATGGGAGCTAATGCCATAATTGGCGCTAGGTTCGTAACCTCAATGGTAATGTCTGGGGCTGCTGAAATGGTAGCTTATGGAACCGCGGTAAAGATAGCATGAGGTTAGCCGCTTATAAATACTATAAATGGCTAGCCTTTTAATCTAGCAGTGCTTGTTATGTTGATTTGTATGGTTTGACCACACTTAGGGCATGATATTTCCAGGTTGAGAGGTTGGTGCATCACTCTTTCCACAAGTGATGTAATTATTGAGTCCATGTTATCCAGTCTTTCATCCAGCATCTTGAGTTGTCTGTTCACCTGATCTACGTTTAGCTCAGGGCTGACCTTAGCAACTGTGTCACCTTTATCCCCTAGAGCCAAATTTATAAACTCCTCTCAACCACGCCCAAGGCCTCTAGTTCAGCTTTGTCTCTTCGCATTAGCTTATCTATTTCATCAGAGACGGTATGCTCCAAATACTTTCGGAATGCTTCCTTTGCTGCTGGAGACGACCTCACTGCTTGCTTCACCTTCTGCCATTCATCGGTGATCACTTCGCTAATTTGCTCAGGACTTATAGGCTCTTTTCCCTGCCATATGTCTTCAATTCTATTCAGGGCTCTGGCTGTCATGGCTCTCTTCAGGCGCTCGAAAGAAAATACCTCCTCCCAACTATATGGTTTTTCTGCTTTTTTCTCCACCATGGTTTATTACCTCCAATCAGTTTACTTAACATTACTATCATAGGTTTAACCACATGACCTGTCAAGATATAATCGGCTAATGTATTGATTTATAATTATAAGTAGTATACATTATTATTTAAAGGAAGGGGGTGCTCAGAAATGCCAGAAGTAGTAATCGGCAGGGTGACCGATTTTTTTGCCAAGCCGGTGGTGGCTGGTGTGGAGCTAAGCGGCGTCTTGAAGATAGGTGACAAAATCCACATCAAGGGCGCCACTACGGATATGGAACTTGTTGTGGAATCCATGCAGATCAATCGTGTTGACATTACTGAGGGCAAAGCTGGTGACCTTGTCGGCATAAAAGTTCTTGAAAGGGTAAGGCGAGCTGACACAGTTTATAAAGTCACTGAATAGCCTTAACTAAATTTGCCATTTCAATAGCGCTTACTGCGGCAGCAAAGCCTCTGTTGCCTTCCTTAGTTCCTGCCCTTTGAATAGCTTGTTCCAGAGTATCAGCAGTAATTATGCCTTGTATTACTGGCAAGCCGGTGTCCAGGTTTACCCTAGCGATTCCTTTGTTTACCTCGGAGGCTACGTAGTCAAAGTGCGGAGTCCCGCCACGAATTATAGCGCCAAGACATATTACGGCGTTATATTCACCGCTTTGAGCTAATTTCTTAGCTATTAGCGGAATTTCAAAACAGCCTGGAGTCCATGCCACATCGATGTCCTTCTCCTCAACGCCATGACGTAACAAAGCATCTTTCGCTCCTTCAAGCAGCCTATTGGTTATCAGTTCGTTAAATCGGGAGACAACTACAGCAAATTTAAAACCCTTCCCTATTAATATTCCTTCATAGTGTTTAGCCATCGATTACCTCCTTTACACCTAGAAGGTGTCCTAGCTTTTTTTGCTTGGTTTCTAGATAGCGAATATTATAAGGATTGGGTGAGGCTATTAGTGGCACAGTTTCCACTATTTTAAGTCCATAGCTCTCCAGCCCAACCACCTTCTTAGGGTTGTTGGTAAGTAGTCGAATATTATGTAAACCTAAATTAGCTAAAATCTGAGCTCCGATCCCGTAATCTCTCAAATCAGGGTCAAAGCCTAAAGCTATATTAGCCTCCACAGTGTCCATTCCTTGGTCTTGAAGAGCATAAGCACGGAGTTTGTTATGGAAACCAATCCCTCTTCCCTCTTGCCTCATATAGAGGAAGACTCCCCTACCCTCCTCAGCTATGGCTTGCATTGCCAGTTTGATTTGATCGCCACAGTCACACCTCAAACTGTTGAAAACATCTCCGGTAAGGCATTCACTATGGACACGCACCAGTACTGGCTCATCTCCTGGTATGTCGCCTTTAACCAAAGCAACATGCTCAGCGACATCAACATTACTTCTGTAAGCCATGGCTATAAATTCGCCAAACCTGGTAGGTAGCTTAGCCTCAGCCATTTTTTGCACTAACTTTTCATGACGAAGGCGGTAAACAATCAAACCTGCAATGGTTATAATCTTCAAATCATATTTAGAAGCCATGGTCTCAAGCTCGGGCAAATGCGCCATAGTGCCATCTTCGTTCATAATCTCACATATAACGCCAGCAGGATAAAGTCCAGCTGCTCTAGCTAAATCAACAATGGCTTCGGTGTGCCCCGCTCGTACCAATACTCCCCCATCCTTAGCTTGGACGGGAAATACATGTCCTGGACGGACTAAGTCGTTTGGTTTAGTATTTGGATCGAGTGCTGTTTTTATAGTTTGGGCTCGATCAAAGGCAGAAATTCCGGTGGTTACTTTGTTCTTCGCCTCAATAGATACCGTAAAGGCGGTAGAATGCTTCGAGGTATTATCTTGAACCATTAGTGGTATTCCCAATTCATCAAGTCTCTGCTTGATGATAGGAAGGCAGATTAATCCTCGAGCATGCTTGGCCATAAAATTTATAGCCTCAGGAGTGGCCTTCTCTGCCGCCATTGCCAGGTCTCCTTCGTTTTCACGGGTTTCATCATCAACGATGATGACAAACTTGCCTGCTCTTATATCTTCAATCGCCTCTGGTATAGTGGCTAACATTATTTAACTCTCCTCTCTCACGAACCCATGTTGTTCAAGGAAGTCCAGGGTTAAGCCTTGGCTGTTTCGTTCCTTCAGCCGCTCCACATATCTAGCTATAACATCTACTTCTAAATTGACCCTATCGCCAGGCCTTCTGCTGCCTAAGATGGTATGTTCCAGAGTGTAAGTTACTAGAGATACGGTAAAGGAAAAGTCATCAAGGTCTACAATGGTAAGACTAACGCCATCAACAGCAATGAATCCTTTATTAGCTATATAGGACATCAGCTTGGAGGGGGCTGAAATCCTCATAATATGCGCTGTTTCCTCAGGGATTATTGAGACTACTTCTCCTACATCATCAACATGGCCCAATACTAAATGGCCCCCGAGTCGTCCACCCATTACAAGCGCCCTTTCCAAATTTACCCGGGTGGCATAATGGAGTCCACCGAGATTAGTGCGGCGCAATGTTTCTGGCATAACATCAACGCTGAAGGCACTATCGTTTACAGAAGTGACCGTCAGGCAGGCTCCGTTAACAGCTATGCTATCGCTTATTCGTATCCCTTCAAGCACCTTTTTGGCTTCAATGAGTAAACGGTGCGGATTTGCTTCCTTGACTATGCCGATTTCCTCAATTATTCCAGTAAACATACTACTCTCTACAAAAAATCTATGATTTTTGCTGTGATCCCCTCTTCACATACCCACTGACCAATATGTTATCGACGAAGTTCTTAATATTAACTCGCTCAAGGCATAAAGCTTCAACCACGCTGTCAACTCCATCCCCACCTACTGCAGTCTTAGCTTGACTACCACCAATGATAATCGGGGCAATAAAAACTAGCACTTTGTCCACTAGCCTATGGTCAAAGAGAGAACCCAGGAGTTTGCTTCCTCCTTCTACTAAAATGGTAACTATGTCTTGCCTTCCCATTACCTTTAATAATGCCTCCAAATCTACCAGCCCTCCTACCCCCGGTAATTCCAGCACCTCCACCCCAATTTGGGTAAGTCTTCTTTTCTTTTCAGAGTCCAGAGGTTCAACCGCTACAATCAAAGTTTTTCCTGGTTGTTTAAAGATCTGAGAATTCAATGGAGTCCTCCCGTTGCTATCAACAATTAGGCGCAGGGGTTGTGTCCTTGGCTCACCACCTTTACCCTGGCAACCTCTAGCACTAAGTCGAGGGTTATCAATGATGACAGTATTCACCCCTACCATTATAGCGTCGGCAATATGACGCAAGGCATGCACATAATTCCTCGCCTCCTCATTACTTATCCACTTAGAGTGGCCGGTTTTAGTAGCAATCTTCCCATCGAGGCTCATAGCAAATTTAGCTACAACAAAAGGCAAACCTGTGGTGATAAATTTAATATAAGCCTCGTTTATTTCGTAAGCCTCCTCTTGGTACACGCCGATATAAGTTTTAATGCCAGCATCATTTAGCTCTCTTATCCCACGGCCTGAAACTAAGAGATTGGGGTCAAGCAGCGCTACATAGACTTCTGAAATACCAGAGGTGATTATAGCTTGAGTGCAGGGTGGAGTACGCCCATAGTGACAGCAAGGTTCTAGGGTAACATACATGGTGGCATCTTTTGCCTTTTCACCGGCTTGGCGAAGTGCTATCACCTCGGCATGGTTTGAGCCAGCAGGTTGTGTGTACCCTCTGCCTACGATGATTCCATCCTTGACAATTACAGCCCCCACTGCCGGGTTAGGGTTGGCATATCCTATAGCTAATCTAGCTAAAGATAGAGCGCGCTTCATATGTTCTGCGGGTGACATTGACTATCTAGCGCTCCTTGCTAAAGCTCTCATAATATCTGGTAGCAGTAGGCTCAGTTTGCCCCTGATATTTACTTCCTAAACCAGGTGAACCATATACCCTTTCCGCAGGTGAAGTCAAACGGATGAAAGAGATTTGACCAATCGCCATTTTATAATACAGGGTTACTGGCAATTTGGCTACATTAGATAGCTCAAGAGTAAGATGTCCATGCCAGCCAGGGTCCACATAGCCAGCAGTGGAGTGAATCAAGAGCCCAATTCTGCCCAGGGAGCTCTTACCCTCAAGCCGACCTACAATATCGTCAGGTAAGGTAATGGATTCTAATGTGCTAGCTAAAACGAATTCTCCGGCGTCTAGTAGAAATGGCTTATCCTCCTCGATTCCCACCGGCTCAGATAAGTCATCTATATTTTGCTTGACATCAATATAAAAAGGTTTACGCCAGTTTTTAAATACCAGAAGCCTATTATCTAAGTGAATATCAATGCTAGCTGGCTGGATGCAGTTGGGATCTAGAGGCTCAATAACTATCCGTCCCTTAGCAATCTCTTCTTTTATTGTACGATCGCTAAGCACCATGCTTCTGGCATTGTAGCATCAACCGCAGAAATAGTGCAAAAAAGCTTACGGATTGTTTAGCATAATGTTAAGAATAGATAAAACTGGTAAAATCAGCATAGGATGACCATTAACATTACCGTTTATGGCGGAGCAGGGGTCATAGGCGGCAACAAAATTTTTGTGGAGGCGGACGATACCACAATATCTTTTGATTTCGGTATTAATTATTCCCTTTGGTCTCAATACTTTGAGGAATATCTCAAACCTCGTACTGGCAGGGGTTTAGCGGACATGTTTGAGATGGGACTTCTCCCCCCTTTGAGAGGTATCTATAGAAGTGAACTCGAACCATCCTGGGACGATGTCTGGTCAAGGTTACGTTCTGAGATCAGGGATGTCCGGTTAGACGCAGTTCTCCTCTCCCATGCTCACCTGGACCATAGCGGTCACATATCTTTTCTACACTCTGATATCCCTGTTGTGTGCAGCCCTAGCACAGCATTCCTTGCCAAAGCAATCCAGGACTCGAGCAGAGGAGATTTTGAGAAGGAAGTGTGCTATGTCATACCTCGCGAGGAGCAAGAACATCTACTTGTTGCTCGTGATTGGCGAAAATATGTCTCACTTCAAAGGCAATTCTGTTTTTCTGATACAACGCCATTATCCCTACAAGCGCAGACTTTCTGGCGGCAGTCAATCGGGGCCAGGAAAGTAGATTCCAAGCAACCAAAAGCTGTCAACCAGATTGGCAATCTCAGGCTGAGATGCTTTCCTGTAGACCATTCCATCTATGGGGCAATGGCTTTCGCTATTGAGACAAGCAAAGGATGGATAGTTTACACCGGCGACTTAAGGTTACATGGCAAAACGGGTTATAAGACCAGGGAATTCGCTAACGAGGCAGCAAAGCTTGAGCCAATTGTGCTCTTGTGTGAAGGGACTAATATTGACGAAGAAGGTGATGCGGTAACTGAAGAAGAAGTCCTTCAAAATGCCTTTCAAAAGGTTAAAGAAGCTGCTGGTAAGCTGGTGGTTGCTGATTTCGGTCCCAGAAATCTGGAAAGGCTATTAACCTTCAGGGAGATTGCCAGCCAATGCGGGCGGAAGCTCGCCATTGTACCCAAAGATGCCTATCTGTTGCAGTCCCTGCATCTTGTAATGCCTGAAATTCCTGACCCCATCGCTGACAATACTCTGGTTGTATATGAAGAGGTTAAAAAGACTCTTAAATGGGAAAGCGATTTACTAGCTCGGTACGGGAAACAAAATAGAATAATCTCCCTTGAAGATGTCAGGCGTGACGAAGGAAGCTATATTCTCTGTCTGAGCTTCTGGGATATTAATAAGCTGATTGATATCAAGCCAGGCGGAGGCGGGATGTATATCTATTCATCTAGCGAGGCTTTCAATGAAGAGCAGCGTATTGACATCGAAAGGCTAAGGCAATGGATTGACCATTTTGGGCTTTTGCCTGTAGGTGTTCCCGACGTAAAAACGGGCAAGGCGGCTGAAACTGAGCAAGGCCTTCACAGCTCCGGGCATGCTACAGCCCCTGAACTACGGGAGATTATTGACACAATAAACCCTAAGATTGTCATTCCTATTCATACTGAAGACCCTGAGCTTTTTGCAGATAAGGTTGGTCCTCAGAGGCAGGTTATTATACCCGAGATGGGCGTGCCAATTAAGGTGCTGCCTTAAATCCGCCTCAGCCTATCCTCTCTTGTCATTGCGAGCCCTTCGCCTTCTGTCATTCTGAACCCTTCACTCCTTGTCATTCTGAGGGAGTAAAGCGACCGAAGAATCTCATAGTGCTCAGGACAGGCTCCGCGAGGCAATCTCATCAGAAGTAGTCTATGCTATACTATTTTGAGATTGCTTCGGTTGACTTCGTGAACCTCGCAATGACTTCCTCAGCGAGTTCACCTTGCCCCTTATGCTTGAAGCCTTATCCCGCCGATCATCGATTTTAATTGTGGTTATCACCCTGGCAACTCCCTCATTGAGGGTCTCTTCATGCATCTTCTTTGCTACCATTAGAATTTTGTCCAGGTCACCCTCTATAATCGTCCCCATAGCGGTTATTTCGTATTTTATATCTTTCTCCTGCTGTAAGACTTTAACCGCCCGAGCTACATATTTGCTAACCGAAGGGGTTCCTGTCCCTAAAGGAACGATGCTTATCTCTGCTATTGCCATTTTGTTCTTAATATTAAATCACCAAGTGAGTAAAGAGGCAAACTCGTTCATATGAGTAATGACACACCGCCTCCCTTCTTGTCCTTGCATTCTTACCTGTCATTGCCAGGAGCGTTAGCAATGAAACAATCTCAGTAAAAAATTGCCGCGTTCAGCCTCCTGAGTAGAATCTATCTCCGGCTCAATCAAACCACTTTAAGGTTCTGGATAGCCCCACTGCCAATGCAATCAAAATAAGAACAATAGCTATTCCTATGGTTACAAACCTGTTGGATTTTCTTGCGGGTCTTTTCTTTTCCTTTCTGCTCATCTAATTTTAAATATTAGCAAATATTTACCCAATTCGAATACTAGTGTGGCAAAGAGAGACATTATCTGACCCAGAAGAGATGTGGAAGCGTCCTACCATCGCGATGATAGAAGTATACCCAGAGATGGCTTTCAACCAGCAACTGCCACTGGTATAATAGGTGGCAGCTAATTATCGTGCTCAGTATTGTTTACTGGCGGGTCTTTGATATTTCCTCGGACAGGACATGTGGAATCTTTTCCGGTTGAGGATAGTTTTCTTGTGCCTTATGGTTATCCTGGCAAGCATGATTCCACTTTCCGGTGGGTGCATACCCCACAAAGAAGATAGCCAGCACCAATTGCAGCAGATAGCTAAGCCTTACGCCTTTGATTTTGTTTCCTGGGAACTGCACGCGCTGTCTTCCCTACCAAAGGAAATACTCCGTAAAGAAGGTGAGGCTAGTCAGGAAGCGGTACTGCGTAGTCAAATAAAGACTGTATTGACAGATGAGGGCGTATCTGTATTCCCACCCATCATCTTCAGGCTCGAAAAGCCGCCTCGTCTGCTGGTAGTATCGCCGCGAGAGAAGATAGTGTATTTGAACAGGAGAGTGCTGCGCCAGGAGCTCAGCGTGGAAGAGATGGAGAAGCTTGAAGCCCAGATTGACGAACTGGGCCTGTCAGCCCTTGTTGTAGAGCTTGGAGGTTTTGGAGCTACCTATCCACCAATAATCAGCCACCATCTCAACCTGACCGAGACCGTCAATACGGTGGTAGAGGAATGGCTTCACCAGTACCTTGCCTTCAGACCGCTGGGCTTTCTCTACCTGCTTGACTCAATTGGCATCAGGCGGGACCCTGCCGTGGTAACTATGAGTGAAACTCTGGCGGGCATGGTCAGCGAGGAGATCAGCTCTGAGGTTTATGCCAGATATAACCAGGGGCAGGAAGAGGAGAAAGTAGACCACAACGCCCTGGAGTTCGATTTTGACGCTGAGATGAGAGAGACCCGCAGGACTGTGGATCACTACCTTTCTCAGGGAAAGATTGAGGAGGCGGAGTATTACATGGAGGAGAGAAGAAAAGAATTTGTGGCACATGGTTATCACATCAGGAAGCTGAACCAGGCCTACTTTGCCTTCCACGGCATCTATGCTCAAGACCCAGCCTCGGTTAGTCCGGCCTACAGGGATCTGAAACAACTCAGAGCCCAAAGTCCTTCACTCAAGCATTTCTTGGACAGGGTAGCCGGGATGAGAAACTACGCCGAGTTGACGGAAGCATTGCAGGAATAGTTCCTGTGTTGCCGGGACGAGACATCTGAGGCACCTCAATCTAAATGGCAGATAATGCTGTTGGACGAACTCTTCACCTCTAAAGATGATAGAGGTCTCACAATAGGATCCATAGTTTGCGAGTTCAACAAAATAGCGGAATGTGCAATAAGCGTAGGTGAGCTAATCAGTTTCCTTAGTATGGACGCATTGGACACTTGCGGGGGCAAACCAAGGATGCCAGGGTTAGAGAAGTTAAGAGAGCATGACTCGAGCATCAACTACCACATACCCATTGTTTCGCTCCAGAACTTTCACTGGATTAAGGTCCAACTCCGCTATTTGGGGCAAGTCTTCCACCATAGCTGAGACCCTTAGCAGGAGTTCCTCAAGAGCCTCTATGTCACAGGGTTTCGCTCCTCGCCAGCCTTCAAAAAGCTGATAAGCCTTGACCGAGCGAACCATCTCTTGAGCATCGACATCAGTTAGTGGGTGAATGCGGAAGGTGACGTCTTTAAATAACTCCGTATAAACCCCGCCCATGCCGAACAGGATTAAGGGGCCAAGGGAAGGGTCTTGGGTTACGCCAACGATCACCTCGATTCCCCTCGATATCATTTCTTGAACAGTTACACCTTGCATCTCGTCCTCTCTTCCGATACCGGCCAGGTGCTCCCTGATTTGGCTAAAGGCATGCTCCACTTCCTTCTGCGAGCGGAGGTCAAGAATTACGCCGCCAACTTCCGTCTTATGGGTTATTGTGCTGGAGAGAAGCTTCACAGCCACAGGGAAGCCGAGCTCCTCGGCTGCTCTCTCTGCTTCCCTGGCAGTCGCCGCTGACTTTGACTGTACCACACGAATGCCATAAGATCCCAGAAGCCCGGTGACGGAAGTGGCATCTAGCCACAAAGGTCGGGCTGTGCTTCGCTCCAAAGCCGATTTGACTAACTGCTCAGCCTTCTTCTTATCAACACCTCCCATCTCTGGAATTATCCCCTTTGGTCTCTTCAGCCACTCGCTGTACTCACAAGCCTTGGCGAGTGCAACTGCCGTAGCCTCTGGGAATGTAAAACAGGGGACATATCCTTCTTCTGAGCCTAGCTCTATGCTGGCGCCACGCCAACCCATAAATGAAGCCACCAGGGTCTTGCCTTGTTTGCGAAACTGCGGCGCTATCTCACGAATGCTACCAGCTACTGCTTCAGGCTGTGTAAGTATCGGAGGGATAAAGATGACAATCACGATGTCTATGTGGTCATCTTGCGCCAGTAGCTTCAGCGCCTGGCTGTACTCCTCAGCAGTAGCTTCAGCCGCCATATCGATTGGGTTGGCAAGACTGGCTCGGCGTGGCAGGAAGTCCTTTAACTTGGAAAGAGTCTTATCTGAAAGAGTCGGCAATTCAAGGCCTCTGGCAGCACAGGCATCAGCAGTCAGGATTCCGGGACCACCACCGTTGGTAAGAATAGCCACTCTCCTTCCTGAAGGTATGGGTTGATGAGATAGCAGGTCGGCTATGTCAAAGAGCTCCTCCAGTGTATCTACTCGGATTATCCCGGCTTGGGTAAACAGGGCTTCGGAAGCTACTTCGGCCGTAGCCAGCGCCCCGGTATGGGATGCGGCAGCTCTGGCCCCGGCTGTGGTACGTCCACTTTTTACCGCTACTATCGGCTTGGTAGGCGTTATGCTGCGGGCTATGCGAGCAAACTTTCTCGGATTGCCGAAAGATTCCAGATAAAGGAGAATGACGTCAGTAGCAGGGTCTTCTTTCCAATACTGTAGCAAGTCATTGCTGGATACATCGGCCCTGTTTCCTATGCTGACAAAGGTAGACAGACCAATATTCAGACTTCGTGCATATTCCAGGATAGCCAGTCCAAGGGCACCGCTCTGGGTGCCTAAAGCAATATTGCCGGCAGGAGGAAAAGTAGAGGAGAAGGTAGCATTCATATTGACCTGGGGATCGGTATTGATTATTCCCATGCAGTTGGGACCTACCAGACGCATTCCATAGCTGCGAGCTATCTCAAGTAACCTTTCTTGCCTATCTATCCCTTCAGCCCCGCTCTCTCCGAAACCAGCTGATATTACCACAATGCCTCGCACCCCTTTCCGCCCGCACTGTTCCACCACCTGCTGAACCACTTCTGTTGGAACAATGACCACCGCCAGGTCCACCTCCCCCGGTATATCGAGAACGGATGGGTATGCCTTTACCGAGGCCACCACTTCGGCGTTCGGATTCACCGGATAAACGACGCCATTAAACTCCTGGTGCAATATGTTATGGAAGAGCTTATTGCCAATGGTCCCCTGTCTTCGCGAGGCTCCAATAACAGCTATGGAGTGGGGCTTGAGTAGAGCCCTCAGTGAGGCTATGGTGGCAACTTTCTCTCGCGGCATGTCAGTCATTTTTGTTCATTTCCCAGGCTATAAAATTACGGTGTCTCCGAGCCATCCAGCGGAATGAGCATTCCTTGTACATTTTGGTGCCTCGGGTTGAGGATCTGATGGTATGATAAAATACATGCTTGGGGGAAATCAATGTGGTGTCCGTGCACCTCTTTGTGTGATGTGTCCCTTTTGCAACGAAACAGCGAGATATTGAGTAATACGGAATTCCAATTTACTTGAGTTCTTTATCAGTAAGCTTTATAATAGGTATTAAAGGAGGTATTAAAGGAGGTATTAAAGTGGGTAGAGCGGTAAAGATAAACATTACCTTGCCTGAGGAGGAGCTAAGAGAAGTAGATGCCTTTATTCAAAAACAAGGAAATACCAGGAGTGGACTTATCCAGCAAGCACTGCAATTTTTCATAGAGCGGAAAGAGGAAGAAGAAAGGGAGAAAGAAAAACAGGAGGAGATGAGAAGGGCGGTTTTAGAAATGAAGCAGTTGCGGGAAAAGTCGGGCGAGTGGGATGGGGTAGCTGAAGTAAGAAAGTGGAGGGAAGTAAGATGAGGGTGCCCTCAAGGTATGTGGTGGATGCTAGTATTGTAGTTAAGTGGTTCTCTAAGTTCGAGAATGATGTGAAATACGCGCAAAAGTTGCTGAATAGCTACATTGAAGGAAGATCCTCACTTGTGAGTTCCTCCTTGGTTTTATACGAAATTTGCAATGCCCTTCGTTTTAATCCGAATTTCGGCCGGGAAGATGTATCGAGAGCAATCGGGAGTCTACTTAAACTGGGGTTTGAGCTGGTGGATTTTTCCGAAGTTTTTGAACCAGCGATAGAGCTTGCTTTTTCT
>Ga0114930_10003638_pt1 | contig 13379 bp, 14 predicted proteins | sample AnhtaG_FD_87300 | JGI IMG/M metagenome (GOLD analysis project Ga0114930, IMG submission 87300) | Deep subsurface microbial communities from Anholt, Denmark to uncover new lineages of life (NeLLi) - Anholt_01485 metaG | ecosystem: Environmental > Aquatic > Marine > Oceanic > Sediment | place... | reverse complement strand
AGGAGGCCGGAGCGGCTTCTCTATGCCCTCTCCTTTGTCCTTCCACCAGTAGGGCTCGTGGTCGGTTTATATAGCCTTTTGCGAGGGGGCTCAAAAGCCCTGGCCAAGGGTTGTCTCCTGGCGGCGGGGCTTGGTGTGGCCAGCATGCTGGCTCTCTTTCTCCTCCGCCGCGTCATGGCCTAGACTCGCTAACCGGACTTCCTATGCCCTGGGTCACCTACGGTTTTGACAATCTAATCTAGGAAGGGTAAAATCTCTCAAGCCTTTGAGATGTGCCATTCAAAGGAGGAAACATATGGATGAGAAAAGAGTATGGCTAGTCGCCTTGGCGGTTCTCTGCCTGCTGATCGCTGTCAGCCTGGCTTGTGGCCCCAGCGCTCCTAGCCCGCCGCCCGCGGGGGAGACCCCTGCTCCGGCGACGCCAACCACTGCCCCACCTCCAGCCGAGGAGACGCCCGAAGCGGCAGAAACTCCCGAGGCGGTAGAGACACCGGAGCCGGTAGAGACTCCCGAAGAAGAAGAGCCCTTCAGCGCCACCACGGAGGCTCTGAACCAGTTGGATAGTTTCTCTGGCTACGTCCACTGGCAGGGTTGGGGTGGCGGGTTCGGGGAGGAGGCCCAAGAGGCGGATTTCGAGATCAGGGGCCAGAGGCAGAACAAGCCCACGCGAGCAGAGCACTGGAGTTGGACCGACCGCAAGGGAGGCACGACCAGCGAGTGGATGGCCATCGAAGCCGAGAACAATATGTGGACGCGAGGAGAGGGCGAGGAGTGGCAGGAGATGGAGATGTACATGCCGGATGCGTTCAGCATAATCTCCTATGATTTCTGGGCCAGTCTCTTCTTCGAAGGCCTGCCCGAGGAAGCCACCTTCGTGGGCCTGGAGACGGTAAACGGGATACCCTGTCGCCACTATCGAAGCGTTGATACCTCTGGCTGGGGTTTCACCGTTGTGGGCACCGCCGAACTCAACGTCTGGGTAGCCGTGGAAGGCGAATATCCGGTCAAATCTACCGCTGACATCTCAGGTACCTATGAAGGCGAGACTTTCGACTGGCACCTCATAACGGAACTCACTAACGTCAACCAGCCGGTGCATATAAGCCCGCCCATGTAAAGAGTTCGGGGGCGCTAATATCCGCGCCCCCGAACTTCATCTAATAGACCGATTCCCAACCCTCTCGCTTGGGGAGAAAGGTGAGAATGTCGAAAGTTAGGGGTTATCTTCTCCTCACCTTCATCTTTGTCTTGCTAGTTGCTGGGTGCACGCCGGGCTTGGCGATCCCTTCTCCTACCCCCCTTCCAACGGCGACCATGATTCCCACTCATACACCTACCCCAACCGTTGTGCCAACTCCAGTGAGTGGGGGGCTTCCCGCGGAGGAAATTCGCCGTATCTCGAAGGCTGTTGTTCAAATATTCAACTTTCAAACAGGTTCTTATGGTGTTGAGGAACCATACAGTATGGGTTCGGGCACAATTATACATCCAGAGGGACAGATACTGACCAACTTCCACGTCGTTGAAGACGCAAGCTCGCTTGCGATAGCATTGAGCTCGGCCCCGGATAGACCACCTGTGGTTGCCTATGTGGCAGAGGTGGTTGAGTACAATATCTCTTTCGATTTGGCGTTGATTCAGATTACGGCGGATGTGGACGGAGAGCCAGTCAATAAGAGTGAGTTGAATCTTCCTTGGATCCCTTTGGGAGATTCGGATTCTCTCCAATTAGGCGATGCTTTGACGATATTTGGCTACCCAGCCGTAGGGGGTGAAACCATTAGTCTTACCAAGGGTGTGGTTAGTGGATTCGAAACCGAGTATACCGAATCTGAGGAAAGTATGCGCGTTTGGATTAAGACAGACGCTAGTCTCAATCCGGGCAACAGTGGGGGGGCAGCGCTTACCGATAAGGGCGTTCTAGTGGGCATTCCAACGCTTATCCGCCTTGACATTGGGGAGGAGACGGGCGTTCCTGTAGGGTCTATGGGTCGATTACGGCCTGTCAATCTAGTGGATTACGTTGTTGAGGTTCAGCCTCTTGAAATCGTACGAAGGCTCCTGGCCAAGGCTGCCGCTTTTCAGGAGGAGCAAGATTTCGAGGCCGCCCAACAGCCGGCCTTCCAGGCTTTGGCCCTCTATCTCTCTTTGCCGAAGATAGAAGAGATGTCCGAGGAAGAGATAGCGGACGAACTCCTCTCCCTGGGTCAGGAGGCCGGGTGGAGATGGGGGTCATGGGGGTCGATCTCCTGAGGGTGGAACTTTCCCTTTACCTGGCCAAGTTCGGCCTCTACCCCATCGCCCTCTTCTGGGGTCAGGCGGGAACCCCCTTCGACTGCTACCCGGTTACGGAGGGGGATGTTATCTTCGATGCCCGCCTGGTGGGGGATGAGATGGGCATCATCTTCGCCTACATAGGAGCCAGCACCGTGACCCCCGATTTCATCCTTCTGCGGGGCGAGGAGGATGGCTGGCGAAAGGTCTGGCCCTCCGACCCAGAGCCCTGGAGAGACCTCTGGAAAACCGCCGACGGGGACGTTTCTTTCGCCGCCGGTGACCTCTCCCTATTGCGGATGGAGGGGAGTTCCTGGGGTGTCTTCAGCGAGGAGGACCCCTTCTTCGAATGCCATGCCTGCGCCCATCGCTTTTTCGACCTTCTGTGGGAACGCCAGGGAGATAAGTACTTGCCTCAAGTGACTCTCCCTCTCGATGCGCCCTACTACGATAGGCTCTGGGAGATCACCCAGCCCAGCCCTTACGCCTCTCTCTTCGAGTTCCTACGCCGTCTGAGGGTTGGCGATGAGGCCGGGGCCCTGGAACTGGTGGCTGAGGTTGAGCCCTCTCTCCTCGATCAAGCGGGGGCTTTGGGGCTGGACGATCCAGCGGTGACCTATATGGTTGAATGGGGGCCTGCAGCGGAGGAGACTCTCCTTTTCAGCACCGAGGACCTTGCTAGGGAGTTCATGGCCACCTTCATCCAGCCCAGCGAAGGGGAAGATTGGCTTTTGACCGATATCGGGGAGCGGTAGTGATCGCTTCTTGGGGTTGGTAGGATAGAGGCCGTCTAATTAGTTGGGGGCACGGCCTCTTTTCAGTCCAACTTGGATACGATGGGGGCGATTCATGAAAGCCCTGCTCTACGACGGTGAACTGAAACTCTTGCCAGACTATCCACGTCCCAAGCCTCCGCCTGGCGAGGCCCTGATTCGGGTCTCCCTGGCGGGCATCTGCAACACCGACCTGGAGATAGCCAAAGGGTATATGGGCTTCCAGGGGGTGTTGGGTCACGAGTTCGTGGGAATCGTAGAGGCGGCGGAGGAGGAAGGGTGGCTAGGAAAGCGGGTGGTGGGGGAGATAAACTGCTACTGTGGGGAGTGCCCTCTTTGCCGAAAGGGGCTCTTCACCCATTGCCCGGAGCGCACCACTTTGGGCATCTGGGGGCGAGGCGGAGCCTTCGCCGAATATCTAACCCTCCCCCTGGCTAATTTACACCTCGTTCCCGAGGAGATTCCCGATGAAGATGCCGTTTTCGTGGAGCCCCTGGCGGCAGCCTTGGAGATACTGGAACAGATACAGGTCAAGCCCACAGATAGGGTGATTGTAGTAGGGGACGGTAAACTGGGTCTGCTCGTGGCCCAGGTGCTGGCTCTTCAAGGTTGTGACCTTTTGGCCGTGGGGCACCACGCTCACAAATTGGAGGTCCTCAAGAGATTAGGCATCGCCACCCACTTGGGTGAGGGCTCTTTGGAGGGTTCTTTTGACATCGTGGTCGATTGTACGGGGAACCCCGAGGGGTTTGCTCAGGCTTTGGGCCTACTGCGCCCCCGCGGCACCTTGGTCTTGAAAAGCACTTACCACGGTGAGGCGGAGGTGGATTTGAGCCGCTTGGTAGTCGATGAGACCACGCTTATCGGTTCCCGGTGCGGCCCCTTCGTCCCCGCGTTGGAACTCTTGAGGAGAGGGCTGGTGGAGGTGGCCTCCCTTATCAGCGCCACCTTGCCTCTGGAAGAGGGGATTGGGGCCTTCCAGTTGGCGGGAAAGAGTGAGACACTGAAGGTGTTACTCCGTCCCTAAGGTTTTGAGATAAGCGATGAGCATCTCTAGAGACGCCTCGGCGGATTGGGCCTTATTCTGTAGCCTATCCCCGTTCCAAATAAGTCTCTCGCACCTCACCTCCTCCTCGGCCGCCAGAGCGATGTAGACCAGCCCCACCGGCTTCCCCAGGGTGCCCCCCGTGGGGCCAGCGATCCCCGTCACCGCCAAGGCTAGGTCGCTGGCAAATAGGCGACGGGCTCCATCGGCCATGGCCCGCGCGGTCTCTTCGCTCACCGCGCCGTATCGCAGGATGGTCTCATGAGGCACGCCCAGGGTCTTCTCTTTAGCCTCGTTGGAGTAGGCGACTACGCCGCCCAGGAAATAGTTGGAACTCCCGGAGATGTTGGTGATCCAGTGAGCGATGAGCCCCCCGGTGCAGGACTCGGCCAGCGATAAGGCGAGGCCCATCTTTTTCAATAACTCTCCTGCACTTTTCGCCAAATCCTCCATCTCACCCCCCATAGGGAAAAAGGCCCTCCCTTAGGGCCCTGGTCTCATGGCGCATAGGGGATTCGAACCCCTGCTACCGGCTTGAGAGGCCAGCGTCCTAGTCCACTAGACGAATGCACCGCCTATATCGATTCTATCAGCAACTGGCCTCGCTGTCAAGGTTGACGCTCTTCTAGTATAATCAAGCGGACAACTCTTAGGGGAGGTGGAAGTATGATCCATCGCTTGGAGATAGCCACCAGTGCGCGGGCCCAGATGGTGGAGGTGACAAGAGAGGTGCAGCGAGCCGTATCTGAGAGCGGAGTCCAAGGGGGATTCTGCCATATCTATGTCCCCCACACTACGGCGGGGGTAGCGATCAACGAGAACGCCGACCCCAGCGTGGCTCAGGATATCTTAGCTGTGTTGGAGAAGATGGCCCCTCGGGGCGGTTCATACCGCCATCTAGAGGGGAACGCCGACTCCCACGTCAAGGCCAGCATCGTAGGCTCCTCGGAGACGGTACTCATAGAGGGCGGGAGATTGGTTCTGGGGACCTGGCAAGGGCTCTTCCTCTGTGAGTTCGATGGGCCCAGGCGGCGTAGGCTCTTGGTCAAAGTGGTAGAGGCTGCCTAAAGAGGAGTATCGACGGTGTAAAATCCCCCAACTGGGGGAAATCCCCCGGCCCCTGTCGCCTAGAAGGGCCTCCTCCCATCGGCGTTTCACCCTCTCGATTCGACGCCACTACATCTGCACCTCGCTACCTATGGACCACAATATCTCGTGCCATCTCCTGCGGCCGGTTCACAGATGAGCGGTGGTGGTTGCTTAGTTGGGCCGCCCGCTTTCCTTATCCTTATCCTTACAGGATCCTGTGGGGTTGGCACGGTTCTTGCAACATTATGGATACATAGGAAGAGTGGAGACCGGACACCCGTTGGTAGTCTGGTTCTCTCTTCGCAGGAGGTTATGCACCAGTTATGGTGAAATCGCTGCCTATCTTAGGTTGTATAGAAGATGAAGGAAAGACAAAAGATCAACTTATGAATGAATTGGCACGATTGCGCCAACGAATTGCTGAGTTAGAAGCATCAGAAACCGAGCGCAAGCGAGCGGAGGAAGAACTTCAACATACTCTGGAGAGTCTGCGAAGAGCCATGGGGGCAGCCATCCAAGCCATGGCATTGACGGTCGAAACGAGGGATCCCTACACACCTGGCCATCAACGGCGCGCGGCCAATCTTGCCCGTGCCATAGGCAAAGAGATGAGCCTTTCAAAGGAGCAGATTGAAGGAATCCACATGGCAGGGGCTATTCATGATATCGGCAAGATATTATTGCCGGGCGAGGTTCTCAACAAGCCTGGTCGGCTGACCGAGATGGAGATGAGCCTGATCAAGACTCATCCCCAGGTGGGATACGAGATGTTTAAGACGATAGAATTTCCATGGCCGGTTCCCCAAATCATGCTTCAGCATCACGAAAGGGTAGATGGTTCTGGCTATCCTTCAGGGCTATCGGGTGAAGAGATTCTCCTGGAAACAAGGATTCTAGCCGTGGCCGACGTTGTCGAGGCCATGTCCTCTCATCGACCTTACCAGCCGGCTCTAGGTATAGATAAGGCGTTAGAGGCAATCTCACGGAATAGGGGCGTACTTTATGATCGTAATGTGGTAGATGCTTGCTTGAGGCTTTTCACCGAGAAAGGGTTTAAGTTCGGGTATAGAGATGAAGAGAGCAAATTCACCAAAGAGCGTGTACCTGGTTCGGGCTCTCAGGCTTTGTTCAAATCGCTTGCGCCGGTTTCAGATACAAGCGAGACGATGGGGGTGGATGGCCAACTATGAGACTCCAAGATTATGAACGAGCCCCGGACATCAGGGGTGTCCATGGTTCCGCCGCGGTAGATAAGCCCATTGTCGACAGAGAGTGGTGGGCCGATCAAGCAAGGGCTCTGGGGTTATCTTGGTTCAAATTGCTAGATGATGGCCATGGCGGTAACTTTGACTTTGCAAAAATGTTGAAGGCAAGGGGGATTATGCCCATCGTGCGCATCTTCCAGGATGCCCCCTTGCCCAATCGGCTCCCCAGTACGCTCTGGATACCATATCCCGGTATATAGGGGAAGGGGTAACGCGATGGTTCGAGATCTATAACGAGCCCAACCTTCCGTTGGAATGGAGGCCTGGACAATGGGAGGCTCTAGAGGGGCAGCGCGAGCGGACTATGGTCGAGGTCTGGCTGGCCGATGCTCAGGAGGTGATCGCTCGCGGCGGCTACCCCGCCTTCCCGGCCATGGCCCAATCGGGGCATACACCCCTCCTGGGAAGCATTCCCTGGTACGAAGACTGTTTCCGGATCATGGCCCAGGAGTTCTATGAGGGGGCGAGATCCGTCTTCGAGCACGGAGCCTGGATCGCTACTCACGATGCCGTTTTGAACCATTGTTATAAAGATGAAGAGGGTCAGTGGCATTTCGAATGCCCCTACGACGAGATAGAGCAGCGGGAAAACCCTGGGCTCACCATCTTCGACGGCGACAATTCGCTTCTCGGACATCTGGTTCCGGTGACCTTGCTCCGGCAACATTTCGGGCTGGAGGTCCCCGTCATCAGCACTGAGGGCGGCGTCTTCGTCCCCCACGGTGGTTGGACACAGCCCGATTCTCGCTATCCGGGCTACGACTATCATGGCCACGCCGAGAGGACGGTGGCTATGTACCGCTGGCTGGAGCGGTATGTGGTCACCTATCCTTGGTTTTTCGGGATGTGTCCTTGGCTTTTGGCCAACCGTTTTATGGGTCACACCGCTCCTGCCTGGCGGGAGGATGGTTGGTGGCATGATGAGTTGGGGAAACTCCCCGTCGTTGACGCGGTAATGGCCATGGGACCACCGCTTTCTGACCCTGAGCCCCTGCCCCCTTTTGGGTCTCCCCTGGAGTTCGACAGGAATATCACCTTGGCCATCCGGGAGGACTGGCAAGATCCCAATAGCCCCATTGTGCGGGTGGAGACTATGCCCATGGAGGAGTACTTGAAGGGCGTAGTCCCCAGTGTCATGACCCCTGAGGGGCCCCTTGAGGCTCTCAAGGCCCAGGCCGTGGCTGCTAGATCGTACGCCTACTATACTATACTTCACCCCAGGCATGCGGAGGTGAATGCTAATATCTGTAACTCCGCCCATTGCCAGACCTGGGAGCCCGCTTTGGCTACGGAGATCACCGACCAAGCGGTTGGGGAGACGGAAGACATAGTGTCCAAATACGCTAGCCAGGTGATCAACGCTTTCTACTTCGCCAACTGCGGGGGGCAGACGAAGAACAGTGAGGACGTCTGGCGGGAGGCTCTCCCCTATTGCCGGAGCGTCCCTTGCCCCGTGGGCGGCGAGCCAGAGGGGCATGGCGTAGGGATGTGCCGAGAAGGGGCCTTGGAACTGGCCAGACAGGGCAGAAGTTTCGATGAGATATTGAAGCATTACTATACCGGTATCGATGTGGAGGAGATCGTAGTGGCTCCTCCTCCCCCACCGCCTCCTCCGCCTCCAGAACCCCACCGCTGGAGGATGACGGTGGAACGGAGATTGGGGCCCCGTCTGATAGTGGGCACCTTCCCTCGTCCAGGGATCCAGATCACCGCCACCGACCCTTGGGGCAATGCGTTCTCCTCTGTGAGCGGCTCTAAGCCGGAGTATGGCCTTGGGGGGTTCGAGATACTCATCTTCCATGACGCCATATATCTCCTTGAGTTCCTGGGAGAGACCTTCGAGGTGGAGGTGCGAGGGGATAGGATCCACCTCACCTTCGAGGAGGTGGAGGAGGTAGAAGAGGTTCATTGGCGGGTCGTCACCCAGTGGATGGAAGGAGAGAGGGCGGAGGAGCTCTTAGAAAGCCTATCTCAAGAACCTACCTACCAAGACCGTTTCCAGATGGAGTATCAAGAGACATGAGAGAATCACCATTGAGAAGCCCTCTTCTTTTGAAGAGGGCTTTTTATGTTTGCTGGCCCTGACCGGAGAGGCTATAATTCCAACTGGGGGTTAGGTGTGGAGGTCTCTGAGAGAAGGCTAGACCAGATCTTGTCCCAAGTGACTAAACCCGCCCGCTATACGGGCCGGGAATGGAATAGCGTGATTAAAGATTGGGGCCGGGTGAGGACCAAGGTCCTCCTCGCTTACCCCGATCTATATGAGGTGGGGATGAGCAACCTGGGCCTCATGATCCTCTATGACCTTCTCAACAAAGAAGACGATCTCCTGGCCGAGCGGGTCTACACTCCGTGGGTGGATATGGAGGAGGCCCTGCGAGGGGCGAAGATACCCCTCTACAGCCTAGAGACCAGGCACGCTCTGGGTGACTTCGACATCATCGGCTTCAGCCTCTCCTACGAGTTGAACTACACGAACATCTTGACCATGCTCGATCTGGCGGGCATTCCCCTCCTCTCTTGCCAGCGGGATGAAAGCGATCCCCTGATCATCGCCGGAGGCAGTTGTGCCTACAACCCAGAGCCTTTGGCCGACTTCTTTGACCTCTTTGTCATCGGCGAGGGAGAAGAGGTGCTCTTGGAGTTAGTTGAGGCTTACCGGGAATGGGGCCAAGGGGAGAGGGAGCGATTCTTGCGTCGGGCGGCCCAGATCGAGGGGATATATGTGCCCAGCCTCTATGAGGTGGCCTATGGGGATGGCGCTCTGGGTTCACCCCAGCCTCGGACCCCGGAAGCGAAGCCGGTTATCACTAGGCGGATCCTCAACCGCTTGCCTCCCCCTCCCGTTGAGGTGATAGTGCCCTATGTAGAAGCGGTCCACGACCGAGGCATGATCGAGATCATGAGGGGCTGCACTCGGGGGTGCCGCTTCTGCCAGGCAGGGGTGATCTACCGCCCCCTGCGGGAGCGCCCGGTAGAGGAGGTGCTGGTGGCCGTCGATGAACTCCTGAAGGCCACGGGCTATGAGGAGGTATCTTTGGTCTCCTTGAGCAGTTGCGACCACAGCCAGATAGAGGAGATGGTGGGAGGGCTCATCACCCGGCACGCCCCACAGCATCTTACGGTCTCCCTGCCCAGCCTGCGGGTCGATTCCTTCTCCTTGGAGTTGGCCGCCCTCTTCCAAGGGCGCCGGAAGACAGGCCTCACCTTCGCCCCAGAGGCGGGGAGCCAGAGGTTAAGAGAAGTGATCAATAAGGGGGTCACGGAGGAGGATATCCTAAGCACCGCAGAGAGGGCCTTCCGCGCCGGCTGGCAGAGGATCAAACTCTATTTCATGATAGGGTTGCCCACGGAGACTATGGAAGATGTGGCCGCCATCTGTGATCTAGTGAAGCGGATCCGGGGTATGGGCCGGGAGATAGGTGGACGGCGGACTCAAGTGAATGTCAGTGTAGCCACCTTCGTCCCTAAGCCCCATACCCCTTTCCAATGGATGGCCTTGGAGGGTGAAGCCAGCCTAGAGGAGAAGCAGGCCTTCTTGCGTCGAGAACTGAAGGAGTTCCGCTTGAGTTGGAGCGATCCCCAAGTGACGCTTCTGGAGGCCGTCCTCTCCCGTGGGGATCGGCGCTTAGGGGCGGTCATCCATGAGGCTTGGCGGCGCGGTGCGCGGTTCGACGCCTGGGACGAACTCTTCGAGCCCGCTAACTGGTGGGAAGCCTTCCAGAGCCAAGGGTTAGATCCCGACTTCTACGCTCGGCGTCCCCTGGATAGAGATGACCCTCTCCCCTGGGATCATATCGATGTGGGGGTGAAAAAGGGGTTCCTAGCCCAAGAGTGTGAGCGGGCCCTGCGGGGCCAGACCACACCGGATTGTCGGGGGGGGCCTTGCTTCGCCTGTGGCGTCCTGGAAACCTTCCCCGGGGCTCGCGAAGCGGCCCGCCAGGGGCTTTGGGGCTGCCCGCCAGGATAGCGGGGAGGGAGGAGGATCGTTGATGGTGAAGAGCGGCCAGCGGATACGCATCACCTTCAGCAAGGAGGAGGAGATACGCTACATCTCCCACCTGGATATGATGCGGCTCTGGAAGCGGGCCCTCCGCCGGGCGAACGTCCCCTTGGCCTATTCCAAGGGGTTCAACCCCCAGCCCAAGATATCTATCGCCGCCCCTCTCCCCGTGGGGTTCACCGGCGAGGAAGAGGTGATGGATATCGTGTTGGAGCGTCCCGTTTCGCTGACCAGTTTAGCCCGGAGTGTGAAGAAGCAAATACCTCCCGGCGTCACCCTCAAGGAGGTGCGAGAGGTCTACATGGCCCTCCCCTCCCTCCAATCTCAGGTGCGCTTCGCTGAATACACCGTCTCTCCCCTGGACGGTGAAGAGGTACAAAACAGGATCGAGGAACTTTTGGCCGCGGAAGCCATCCCCCGAGAAAGGCGGGGAAAGAAGTACGATCTCCGTCCCCTCATCGACGATCTCCGGCTGGAGGGCTCGAGCCTCTGGATGCGCTTAAAGCACGATGCCCAGGGGGCCGGACGTCCCGACGAGGTGCTGGCGGCTCTGGGCTTAGAAAGGGCGGGAAAAGCCATCCATCGCACGCGCTTGATATTTGCCTCTCAAGTTGGTCAGTGCTGGCAGGAGGTAACTCCTGCCAGCAGAAAGAGCGTCAGATGGTAACATCTGACGCCACGGGGAGAGACAGCGAATAAAAGAGCCCCAGCCTTTTGGCTGGGACTGACTGTCGAAAGAGTGGTAGATACCACTATCGACAACGGGCTTTTCCTCCGACTATCCGCGTCTGCTCCTCGGACCAAGCGGACAAATCGTGCCGGTGGTGCTTCCTGGCTTTTTGTATGGCCCGCTCAACTGCGCGACCAGCGAGGACTGAGAAAACGAACGTCAAGGCTATGCTGAAGAGAAAACCATACCCCATGCCTCTTCCCCCTAACGGTTGCGAGCTGAGCGGCGCCGGCTACCCGCACTCATTGATTTTCGGCCAGCATCCGCGGTCCCCTCCAGCGAGTTGTTAGGCCGCTTTTTGCCCGGTAGCCCCCATCATTTCAGGCGCTTCTGTACAAATCGGTGCTAAGATATTTGAGACCTGAGTCTATCAATAGTGTGACCACAGTGGCTTCGGGCCTCAGCGTCTCAGCGACACGTAGTGCCGCCACGACATTGGCTCCGGACGAGGTCCCTGCGAAGAGCGCCTCCTCGCGTGCTAATCGCCGAGCCATTGCCTTGGCCTCGTCTGTAGAAACGGCGAGAATTTCATCCACCACACTAGGATCCCATAGAGGTGGCGTATACCCAATGCCAATGCCCTCGATGTTATGGGCACCGGTCTGCCCACCCGACAACACAGCCGACTCAGCCGGTTCGACGGCCACCACTCGGAGGTCAGGCTTGTGACGTCGCAGCACCGCCGTTACGCCGCGCAACGAGGCGGCGCTACCAACACACTGTACAAACGCGTCAACCTGACCGTCCGTCTGCGCCCAAATCTCCTCACCCAGCGGATGATAACCGGCAATGTGATCAACATTGCTGAGTTGATCAGTCCAGTATGAACCTGGTTCCTGGCTTATCTGGCGAGCGGCTTCGATCATATCCTCGATAAGCTTCTTCGTTGTGCGACCGCCCTCGCTCGGCACGAGTGTCAGTTCAGCGCCAAGCGCCCGCATATGGTCGCGCTTTTCCTGACTGAACGCATCTGAGGTAACAATACGTAGGCGGTAACCTTTTGCAGCGCAGATCAACGCAAGTGAAGTGCCTGTGCTGCCGCCTGTATACTCGACGACTGTACCTCCGGGTGGCAATAGGCCATCTGCCTCGGCACGTGCGATCATCGACTGCGCCATGCGGTCTTTCATGCTACCTGTCGGGTTCGTCCATTCCAGCTTGACCAACACACGCGCGTGGCTGGGTGGGACGACCTTGCGAAGCTGCACCAGGGGTGTGTTGCCGATGGCCTGAAGAATGTTGCTAGCAATGCTCATGGCTTTTTCCCTCCTTGTCTCGCTGTTAGAGGGCAATTTCGGCTAAGGTTCCGCGGATTGCCGAGGTGCGGCGAACCTGTATTTGGCGAAGCCCAAAGCGGCAACCCGCTGATTGTGCGATATGGCACAATCTCCGCATATGCGAAATAGTTCAGAGATCTACAATGCCTGTCCCCTACGGCTTCTCCCTCTCACCCTGCCGCCGAAGATCGGGCCTTGGATAATATGGAGGAACCCGCCGTAGAGGTCGCTGGTGTTGCCTGACAGATCTTGCACGAAGGCTACTCTTCCCGTATGGCTGCCTTTACTTTAGCAGCGACCTCTTCGGAGATTTCCTTCATACCATGCACCTCTACGGCATGCTCAGCAACCTTCTTCATCAGCTCTCCCTCAGTATCCGCCCGGGCCTCAAAACCGCAGTCGAAACCAACGTCGCTGCATCGCAATACTTTTGCCATTTCTCCTCCTCTCTCGTCACGTATCCTGGCGGGCTCCTCCACCACTGTTCCCTTCAGCAACTCTGCGGAAATTTCGTCTACCTAATACGCCTGCCCAACGAAGCAACGCCGGTAGGATCTGACACACATCAGTATATCTACTATAGCATCTTTGGCGGCAGATGTCCATCACCCACAGTCGTGTTTGACAAATGAGGGAGGAATTGCTATACTTTATAAGTTAGTTTGGGAGAGCGTTTAATGTACGCTGTTATCGAGGTAGGAGGTAAGCAATATCGGGTCTCCGAGGGGGAGACTATCGAGGTGGAGAGGCTCCCCTTGGAGGTGGGGAAGAGCCTGAGTATCGACCGGGTGCTTCTCCTGGGAGGCGATGGCCAACTGAAGGTGGGAACCCCCACCGTCAAGGGAGCGAGGGTTAAGGCTCGGGTCACGGAGCATGGCCGAGGCAGGAAGATCATCGTCTTCAAGTTCAGGCCGCGAAGTGGT
>Ga0114930_10003636_pt1 | contig 13389 bp, 22 predicted proteins | sample AnhtaG_FD_87300 | JGI IMG/M metagenome (GOLD analysis project Ga0114930, IMG submission 87300) | Deep subsurface microbial communities from Anholt, Denmark to uncover new lineages of life (NeLLi) - Anholt_01485 metaG | ecosystem: Environmental > Aquatic > Marine > Oceanic > Sediment | place... | reverse complement strand
CGGCCCCCGAGATTGTCCCGCTGCAATTGCCCCCGGTAGACCGGTCGGGCATGGTGAGAGCCCTGCCGGGGTGGTTCATCGGGAGGTAGGCTTTGAGGTTGGTGGCGTAGGGGATGCCCTTGTAGACCTCCAGCAGCTGGGCTTCGGTCAAAACAGTGGTGTCGTAGACGAGGAACATCCTCTGGAACTTGCCAGTGAAGAATGTCACCCCATCATTGCCGATCCTGGTATTGCCAGCGGGCACAGTGAGAACCTGGTCGCACTGGTCATTGGTGTTCTCAGCCACCCCGTTGATGTAGAGCCTAACTGATATAGTGCCAGCGGGAGCAAATTTATAAGTAAAAGCCACTTGCCAGAGAGTGTTAGCAGCCCAAGACGCCTTTGTGGTTAATACGATTTCGTCAACACCAGCATCGGCATCCTTGAATGTGAAGGACATCTCGCCAGAGTCAGTGGTGCCAGAGAGCTTCACCATAACCGAACCATTGTTCAGGTCAAGTAGCGCCATATCGGCAGAGCCATTGACATAATCCTCCGTAAGTATGAATGCGGGCAAGACCACCGTTAGACTGTCATTGATATGGATGTCGGCATGGTCGGTGATAGTGATTAGCTCGGCGCCCCGCATCTCCAGCCCGTTGACCGTTGAGCCAAGAAGAGCCCCAGTCAGGGCAAGGTCGTGCCCGCTGTGAACCGACCTCAACAGAGAGCTATTGGGGATTATGTTCTGGGGAAGCCACAGCTCCCTCCAAGAGTATCCCGGCGGCAGTAATTTTTCAGTCAGTTTCATTGTCCCTCCTATGCTCTGACAACAAACGAGCCAAGCAGGTTGTTGACATCCACTTCGTAGGTGCCAGGAGCGTCCCTAGCCACCTGCTGGCTCTCCGTCCTAGTCTCGCCACTGTCCAGAACCACCTCCCTAGTGCCCAGAACCACCCCGTTCACTTTGAGGGTTATCTCACAATTCTCAGTGACGCTCGAGATGTTTTCCACATCAATGCTGATGGTCACTAGCTCACCGGGGTCGACCTCGGCGGGCTCCACCATCAGGTCTGTGAACCCGAAGAGCAGCTTCTTGAGTTCCTTTTCTACTTCAATAGCCTCTTGTTTCTTCACCTTGTAAGTGTCAATCGTGGCTATGGACTGGTCTATCCAGTCCTGGCAAATGGCTATGTGGCTGGACTCGTTTGCCAGCTTGTCCCTTAGTGCCTTCTCCTGTTTCGGATTTAGCATTTTAGCCTCCTCTTCTATATCTCTGTTATGGTGTTTCTAATTTCTCTACCCTTGCCTTGAGGTCATCTATCTCAGTAGCTAGATCTCTTGGTGGCTCATCCTAACCCTTTCCCTATACCTTATATTCTATATCCAAGCCCACCTTGATACTTCTAAAAATCAAGTCGTTAAGTTTGCATTTTGCCAGGAGCCACTGAAACTCATAAGTGTCATTTCCATCGACTTTACCAGCTCCACTAATATCTACCGTTCCATATAGAATGTGTCCAGGCGCTATTTCGTCTTTAGATAGAAGGTATTGTGTATCAACAAAGTTGATAGCATCATACCAATCGCCGGGTATGCCATCCCTTATTTGTATCACTTGGCTTATACCAGCGACTGACCCACCATCCAAACTATTATTAGCCCCATTGGTGTTCTCTATAACCCAGGCATAGAATAAAGCAGTGACACAAAGAATGGTCGCTCCTGTTGGTATGCAATCTATTGTAACCGATGGCAGTGCCTTAGTCCCTGCTGTAGATGTTAAGGATACTATTGCCTGTGTCGTACTCCATCTCGTGAGGTGGCAACACATCCTAGCTAGGCTAGTATTGACATCATTTATCGCTATAACCAGATTATCAATAATAGCTTGTTCGCCTGTATCACCCATTTTTCTCTCCTAAAATCTACTCAAGATAGCTGAGTTCTACCTCGTATTCCAAAGCATCATCATTGCCCGCCGAGTCTATGCGAAACTGCAACTGCAACCCCTCGGGCACATCCCCAAACTCACGGGTCAGAACAGCGGCGGCTCCAGGGTTGTGCGCCGCATTCTCCGGATACTTTCTCACAAATACAGCGGGGGCGGCCACGCTGGTCAGATACCAGCGCTCCTGAATATTCCCCACCGTGGCACCAGCAAGATAGACGGCCACCTTCACATCCTTCTTGGTCCCGCCCACCGCGTCCAGCGAGCATAATGTCTGTTCGGCGGTGTCAGCCAATGTTCCCGACCCGAAGGCGGTGACCAGCGTCATGTCGGCGGCTATCAGCTCCGCTGTCTGCTCCGCTCTGTCATCTTGTTCAGTGTAGTCGTTGACAATAGCGCCAATAGCATTGTTGATGACAGTGGCGCTGCCGTAGATGTTGATTGTGCCCGCGGTGCAGTCGGCGTTGATGGTAATGTCGGCGCCGTTGGCGTGAATGGCTAGGGTTCCGCCCACCATGGCGTCAACCTCAAGCGAGCCGTGAAAGCCCCTCAGGTACACTAGCCCAGCGGCCTGGGCGGTGAGAACCATTGCGCCATGAAACGACTTGAAGCTAACCCTGTCTGGGGAACCGATGGTGACTGTTATTGGGCCGTGTATTGATGTGCAGTGGTCGAAATCGGCATAGTCGGTGTTTCCAGTGGCTAGACCAAGACTACCATAGAGGGCACAATTCCTTGCCAAGCCCCGGAAGCCAGTCACGGCGTTGAGTATGCATTTTATGTAAGTTGCTAGCCCGGTGCCACCTTGTGCGCCAGATATATGCAATCCCTCAAAGCGGGAATTGTCCACATCCTGCCCGGCTAGAGCAAGATCAGTCGCACCCTCATCATAGTGCCCGAAAAAGCGGTAATTCTCCATGGTTGCACCGAGGGTCAGCAACCCATTGACATAGATGTTGAGAATATTGTACCTAGTGCACAGGGCTATGACATTGGCTATGACATCGCTAGGCATTGCTGCCGTGCCAATAGGGTAGGTCGTGCCAGCAATGCCCGTGACAGAGTCAAAGTAAATCCTGTCACCATAGTCGATTCTGTTAAAACGTCCAATCTCACCTATCTCGCCCATAATTATACCTCAGTAAAAATCCCCCAGTCATAATCCTTTTCAACTCCCGCTGTCCTCTGCATGGTGACTTTGAATCCAAAGCGGTTAGGCTCAAGCTCCACGTTTATCAAATCGGGGTCCTGAGCCCCCGCATAGGTCACCTCGTCCTTTTTAATCAAGTCGCCCCCATCCTTTATGCGGTAGTAAGTCCTTACCACAACCGTCTCGGCGGCGGTCTGGGCGGTAAAGTCTATCATCATCTTCAGGGGCTTGAAGACCCCCAAAGGCGTCTCGCTTATGTAAAGGTCTTGCTCCAGTAGATCATCGGTGGCGTGGGTTCCGCCGGTCTCGGTCAACGCCAAGCGGCCACCACCGAGGTAGAGGACAGTCAGCCTCGTGTAGATTTCCCTCAGTCTTCCAATCCAGTCAATCATCTATCATCACACTTCAAAAAAGACTTCGAACGGATAGCCAAGGGCGGCGCCAGCCAGCCTCTGCATTGTTACCTTGATGCCGTGCCTGACTGGCTCAAGCTCCACGTTTATCAGCTTGTAGCCCTCCTCCAGCACACCCTCAAACAGCCGCCTGTCCTTCTCGACATAGTCGCCCCCGGGCGCTATCCTGTAGTAGAGCCTGAGCAGGATTCTCTCGGCGGCGGTCTGGTTGGTGAAGTCTATCCTCAGCTTTATCGTCTTGTAGTTCCCCATCGGGGTCTCGTTTATGTAGACATTCTGCTCCGCCCCCGTGGTGGTTATCGTGCCACCGGTCTGGGTAAGAGTCAGAATGGCATTGACCATATCAAAGATATTGTTTACCTTGTCCCTTATCCAGCGTACTCTTCCAATTATGTCTATCATTTAGCTACTCCACATTCACAGGTAACTGCTTTTTGTAAGGCACCTTGTTCTACAAGAGGTTCAATATCAACCAAGTAACCTATTGCCATATCTAAATTAGTTTCAGCATACTTTTGTGCTTTTTCAGCATAAGCTAAAGCTTTAGAATATTCTGGTGTATCCTTCATGCTCTCAAGGGTAAATTTTAGCCAGCCTATACTTGTCTGGGCTTCAGGAACTCGCCCCATTCTTAGTTGCTCCCGTGCAATAGAAGCCCAATGAACACCATCATAGACTTTCCTAAAACGAGCAGTACATTCATCGCTTACAGTCATCTACTCACTCCTAAACATCACTTAGCAGCTCCCAGGGATATGCTCTGGGAGTCCCGGCTGTCTGCTCAATGGTTATCTTGAACCCGAACCTGTTGGGCTCGAGGTGAATGTTCTTCATCGGCGACAGGGGCACTATGTCCTGCGGTCCGTCGAACTCCTCCTCGTCCTTCTCAACATAGTCTCCCCCGTCAGAAATCCGCTCGTACCACTTGATGACAGTGGTGTCCCCCCAAGCCATATTGGTGCAGTCGATTTTAACCTTGAGGGGCTTGAACGAGCCGAGTGGAGTATCGATTATGACCATATCGTACTCGGTGTTAAGGGCGGCTGGTGTGAAACTGCCCCCCGTCTCCTCCAAGCGGAAGATGGCAGTCACCACAGCTAGTATGTGGTTAGCCCTCTGCTGTATGTCTCTCAGCCTTCCGATTAAATCAATCATATCTATACCTCAAAGAAAACGCACCAGGGATAATCCTGCGCGCCCCCGGCAGTCCTTTCAAGAGTAATTTTTGTGCCAAAGCGATTGGGCTCAAGCTCTATGTTCACAAGGTTGTATTCGTCCATCCCCGGGTCCATGCCCCCCTCGAATGTGCGCTCGTCTTTCTTGACATAAGCACCGTCACTCTCTATCCGATAGTAGACCCTGGCAACAGTGGTCTCAAGCCCGGTCTGGTTGGTGAAATCTATCTGCACCTTGACGGGCCTATAAACTCCCATAGGAGTTTCGTTGATATAGATAACATCCTCGGCTCCAGTAGTGGTTAATGTGCCACCAGTCTCTATCAGCCGCAGAGTGGCGGTGGCGAAGTCAAAGAGCTGGTTGGCTCTCCTGTATACATGCCTGAGGGTTCCGATTATGTCTATCATTTCTTTTCTCTCAACTTAACCTTGCAACGAGGGCATTCAAATCTCTCGCATTTTTCGCCTTCCTCTATTGTGAATTCATAATCACAATCAGGACAACGGCAAGTTGGTCCCTGTCTGCGCCTACTTCCATCATGTGGCATTATTATCTCCCTTAAACATTGAACCAGTGCCTCTCCATCTCAAATATCCAGTGCATCTCCTCGTTGCTTAGTTCCCTGTCCCATATTCTCAGGTTCCACATCTGGCCATTATACCAATCGGCATTTTTGCTAAATCTAGCTCCTATTACCAAATCTTGGTTAGCACTATCAGGGTCTCTCATACCACTGCCACCATAGGTCACCGCAAGCGATGTGGCGTTCCTATAATGCTTAGGGTACAGCCCACTTCTGGTAATCCCCAGAAGTTCCCATCCGCCTGGAGCCCAGCCAGTGCTATAGCAACCATCACGCTGGACACCTATACTTCCGTGGTGATGCCGCAACTCTAAATAATGAGGTCCATTTGTCTCAAGGTAGACCTCCCAACCGACATTGTTTATCAATGTAATGTCATCTATAACATATCTACCCACCACGATTTTAGGTTTCAGCTCACCTATAGCTTCATGTTTAACCCAGACAACTATGCTGTAATCACCCGTAGTAAAATCCAAGTCAACTGTGTTGGCCGCCGGGCAATCCAGGTAGACTCCATCTGTTGGTCCAAATCCAACCGTGGTAAATTGCAAATAAGGGCAACCAGTAACCAAATTACCCCAAGCAAAGGAGCCACCATCAGGGTCCTGCAAAGTCAGTTCATGGTGAGGCATAGCCACATCTCTGGTTATGACTCCTGTGCCCTCCCTGAATGGGAGGGCTAAGAGCAACCCATAGTCCAAAGACAACTTGTCGTATCCCTTAGCCATAACAGCTTCCTGCACTGCCATCCTTACGCTCCTAATCTAAAAGCTAAACCTGGAATAGTGCGCGCTCCATCTCGAAAATCTCCCAAATCTCAATCTGGGGTAATTGACGAGTCCACATTCGCGGGTTCCATATATCGCCTATTAAAGATAGTTCTGGTGCCCCAGGTGGTCCAGCCTGGTCATCGTGAGCTCCGACATAGGCATCCCGAGCAGCCGCTGTAAGAGGCGATATATGACTGGGATGGAGAAGAGTTACATCAATCGCATTTTTGTAAATGCGAGCCTGTCCCGTGTCCCAAGCACCATCGCAGGTAACCGCTATAAACCACCAGATATCGACAACGATACAAGCCGTAGCGGTATCAGTGACCTGATTGGCAGCTGCCTGATAAGTTATGAACTGGATTTCCCCGTTCGTCATGGTTACGCTGATTTGGAGTCCATCTGTAGCACCTCCATAACACCAGAGCGTCTGGACGGCTGCTAAGCTAGTGCTTCTCACCCACGCAGCATAGCTGAAACCACCCAATACTCCCGCAACCGTGGCGAAGTCCATATCGGTAGGTGGTACAGTAGCTAGAGCGGCTAGGGTGAGGGCATCGCCAGCACCAAAGGTCATATAGGTCAGATTGGAGACTGGATTCTGTGCCCAAGTGGGTGGTCCCACCAGCACCGCTCCGTGATGGGGTCTGGCCACATCCTGTGTCGGGGCTGTCGCTACTCCTGTGGCTTCTCTCATCGGAAGCGATAGAACCTGCTCAAAGTTTACTGGTAAATTGTCATAGCCTACGCTCATTTTATTGTCCTCCTTTCTTTAATTTTGATAAAACTAGGTTCTCATCTTTCAATTCATTTTCCCAAATTGTGATACATTCAAAACCATATTTGGCATAATGCTCTACCCGCTTCTGTGTTTCCTCTTTGTTATGCCAATAGTTTCCTAAAATTTCCACTAGTTGTTTTTTGCCATCTGTATTTATAAAGTCAGGGTTTTGCCCATCAATCCATATCTTACCATTACCAGTATATTCGAAAGGAAGATTATATTGAGAGCATAAACCAATAAAGCTTTTTTCGGGCCCGCTTGGCAATCTAGCACAATTAGCCATAGTTTTCTTAATTACACCTTGGCAATATTCTTTATCATCACGCATTCTATAAGCTTGATTTAATAATGCCTGCCTAGCTTTATAAGATAAAGGTTTTGCTAATCTAGCTCGAACACCGGCTTCTATTGTTTCCCTCAGCACTCCTCTTATTTTAGCCATTTTGCTCAGGTTAGCCCGATGTTGGCTTGAGAAAATCATTCCCTTATGCGCTTGACTTAACTTTTCTCTAGTCTCTGGGGAAACCCCACTATTTCTAGGGCGAATAGTAATATTCAAATCCTTTAATCGATTCCATACAGTCATAGGGCATACTCTTAATGCTTGAGCAGTTCGTGTTATAGAAAAACCTCTTTCCAAGTAAAAAGCTCTTAGTTGGTCTTCTAAAATGAATATACTAGACCGCATAAAACACTTCCCAATCGAAACTTCGATAAGTTCCAGCAATTTGAGCCAAGGTTACATGAACCCCAAATCTATTTGGCTCTAACTCTATATTTTTAATCGGTGGCTTCCCGAGGTCAGGGTCTTGCACATCCTCAAGCCGCCATTCATCCTTGAGAATTAGTCCTCCCCCATTGTTTAATCTCTCATACCATCTAAGCACTACTATGTCACCCCAAGCCATGTTGCTACAGTCAATCTTGACTTTCCTCGGCTCATAGACCCCCAGCGGGTCGTCATTGATATAAACGGTATTTTCAGTGGCATCAGTTGGGGTGATACTCCCCCCAGTCTCGGTCAGCTTCAAAATAGCGTTTACTATATCGAATATCAGGTTGACCTTCTTTTTGATATTGGAGAGTCCGCCCACCACGCCATAGACGGTCTGCGGGGGAATGTAGATTGTCTGGACACTTCCCGGAGGTATAGTTACTATAGTTCCCCTGACTGTTATCCTGAAGAAGTCGGCCACTTGCCAGAATGGTGCCGGCCAAGTATAAGCATAATTAGCGTAGCCGGCAGCTTCAGCCATGGCTACACCAACAACGGGTGAAGCCGTCCATGCAGCATCAACACCCCATCTATATCTATCAATGTCGATAAGGGGCGTTCCTGTAAAGTCCGCTACTGGAATAAGCCCACCATTAACTCTAAGATTGTGTAAGGAAAGTCGGCATATCTCTATGTCAGCCTGGTTGGGGTCTGGACCATCCATATAGGATAGAGTACCCTGAATATATGGCCACTCCCAGCCACATTGGTCACTCACAATAATGTAATCGACCGCCACATTCGGAGCGGTAGGCGCGGGAACTTGGCTGAACGGGTAGCTCGGGTCAATGGTGAAAATGCCGCCGACAGCCGTATAACCCACAATCCTCCTAGCCTGCATACGACAGTTGCCCTCGGTCAGAACAAGCAGCGCCCCGCTGAAGTAATTATTGTTCTCATACGCATACGCCGCAGCTCTGGTGCTGTCAGCGGGCACTGTGGCGCTGAGGGTGTCTAAAGTGCCGAAGCCCATTATCTCAATCCCCATAATGGACTCGTGGAAAATGGCAACCTCATCGCCCGGGCTCACATTTGTGGAAAAGGGGTCGACGGTGAATGTGCCCGTTGCGGAAACATAATCGGTTATCCTTCTGATCTGGCGCTCTGTTGCGGCGACTGTGCATTGGATTGCCTGCATCCAGAACTCATTATTGAAGGTGTCGTCGCCAAAGCCGGCAAGGTTGGGGCAAACGATAGTGTTAGGGCTTGCCACCATCGCAGGCGAGCAGTGTCCGAACATCCACAGGCCGACCTCTGGCGGAACCGGGGGCGGGGGCGGAGCGCCTCCCCCTCCTGCTCCTGACAAAATTGTAAACCGTGTTGAGGCTGGCACCTGATAGACAACACCATTAAAATCAGTCCAAGGTGCTGCTACTGTGATAGTGCCGGTTGCAATATTGTGTATAGCAATTTCCCTTACTTGACCAGCAGCGTTCCCCGACATCAATTTGACTGTCTGTCCGGCATAGTTAGATTGCTGTCCTACTGTCGAGCATAGGCTGTCAATCAGAGTAGTACCAAAGGCATCACCAACAGCGTCGGTAATTCCCTCATAGGTCACCTGCGCCCTGTACAGCGGGAAACTGGGAGTGTCAATTCTAAAATTGCCAGCTACTCTCACTTTACTTTTTCTCCGTTAAACGAGCCATAGCTAGACCACCAAGGGATGCTCCGGCTATTGAACCAGTAATAGCGTGTCCTGTCAGGCTCATCTCTCTTTCCAACTTGGTAATCATCATCCCAAAAAATGCACCCAGAACAATTCCTAACACTATTTCAGCCCTCATTTACTCGCTCCCGAGACAACTTTCTTCTTCATAATACTTTATGGAGTCTTTGCAGAAATCATCGCTTGGATTACCCAGTAGGCATTTGGCAATGCCGCTGCAATCGGAGTCTGAATTACTAATCTCGCCCAAGGCGAGTGGATTGACCACGGCAAGATTATGGTATGAACCAAGGTGCCCGGCAAGCCAGCCAAGCCCGAAACCTCAATATGAGGAGTAATCGGCACTATTGCACCGCCTCCACCACCTATCGCCGCCCAGTAAAAAGTGCTTGCCCCTAGGGGATAGGGCCAGTAAGACCAAGTGCCCTCTGTATTCGCTGAAGGGTAAGGAGAAAGTTCAATCCAGCACCAAAGGTTCCCCGGAACAGCAAAGGTCAGGGCGCCATTGATAGTAGCCCCAGAGATAGTTCCAGTAATGGTGTCGCCAGCGGCAAAAACACCAACAACACCAGTAAGCTCAATCCATGTAGCTCCTGTACCAATCACAACGCCTGCTGCGCCAGAAGGGACCCCAATCACAGGCTCACCAACAGTGAATGCTCCAACAATTACGCCTATTGCTCTCGCAACCTCAGTAGCCGTGATATGAACCTGTTTCTCATGCAAAAACTCAGCGGGAAATTCCGTCGAAGTATGCTCAACTAGGTCATCTATGGTCTCGGTCTCAGTCCCGACTGACCATACTCTAGGGAGTATTATTGATTGAGCCTGCAATGTCGTTGGCATCACCCACCCCCAAGTTTTACAAGTTGTCGCAATAGGTCATTGGTTTCCTCAGCTAATGCATCCTGATAGCGTGCAGTCGCCATGTGTTCTATTTCCGCATACATTGTGTTGAAATCTTGTTCGCTAGCAACTGCAATATGCGATGTGGTGCCGGCATAATATTGAGCCACGGGGCTACGATTAAATATCAAGGCATAAGCAGGTTCGGCTTCAGTGATAAAAGCAAGGCTGGGTATATTATTATTCATCCACCAGCTATGAGTGATTCCTTCCCATGGCCTAGTCCCAAAATACGAACCCCATGCGTAAAACGCATTTGGCACCATCGCTGGATCAAACGCCCATTGAAATACTATGTCCATATAATCGTTTATAAAAGGATAGGCTTGTAGAGTGATCGTTTGACTAGGGGGGAAAATAGGAACTATTATTTGACTCTGACCTTGAGTGACCAGAGCACCCCCACTTGGTCTCCTTATAGAAAGCAGATACTCTATTATTCGGGGTAAGGTCATTAGTCAATCCTCTCTACTTTTACTTTGGGATCAGCCGATATCTGCTTGAGTTTGCCTGATACTTTAACCACTATTTTACCGCCACCGCCAACCTCAACAGGCGGAGGGAGATTTGGTCTCTTAATCTTCTCGACCATTTTTCACCTCTCTTGTTTATTTCTCGGCTACTTCTATGACAATATCAACATTGGCGAGAGAAGATAGAACATATATGTCGCCGACCCTGCCATTGGCTCCAATAGTGGTGTTAGAAGCAAACTCGATCGGCGGTATCTCCGTTTCTAACCACTCATTATCCCAAGTGCCAACAGCTACCAAAATAGGTAGTAACTGAACGAACAATGCCCCAGCCACAGTTCTATCCAAGGTGCCGAATTGTAGAGTAGCATTTGCACCGGGGTTGTAGGCCATAATCTTGGTGATTATGGCAGTTCTTGGTCCTCTTGGCGTTATTGCTGTGGGCAAAGTGTGCAACAAATCATTGCCCGCTGTAGTTGTAACCAGCCCAGCATTGCCCGCCTTTCTTATAGCGTTCCTATACATGGTGATATTCCTCCTCTAATCTAAACTATTTGCCCGCGCCTCTGCCCTCAGCGGGCAACCAGGTTGAGGGTACTCTCCCAATTGCTATCCCATCGATAACATCTTTCTCCAGTGGAGACAGTGTATAGCGATAGCCGAAGAAAACAAATCTAGCTTGGGGCAGAGCAACCGGATTCGGGTTTTGAGCCTCAATGTTTGCGTCCCTATCACGGCCAAGGATAAAGAATGTGGTTGTTGCCAAGTAGGGGTCTCTAATATATGTGAAAAGAGACACCCTGGAATGAAGCGACCTCGTAACAAATCTTCCTACTGAGCTTTGTTCCCAGAGAACCCCCTCAACATCGTCCAAGGGCTCCCATCTCAGATGAAGAAACTCCAGTTCATTCAATTGTAGGAAGGTAACCAGTTGTGCCGCAACCTGGCCGTTGGCAGCAATGGTTGTTGCTCCTGAGACTATGACCAAATCTGTTACTGATTGGCTGTTGCGGGGCATTGGTTCAATGAACTCAATCCTGTAGTGTTGCCAATGACCCACCGTCCAGATGGAGAGGTTCTCCTTGATTTTGGCTACTGGGGCGATGACTCCTGAATCATAGATTCCCGACAAAAGTGCCATTGTTCTCCTCCTTTCTTCGTTCTACTCGAAGAAGCTTTATTATTATTTTATCGGCTTGACAATAGTGTTAAGGCCAAGGACACTGCGAGGTGTTGGGGAACTGGGATTGATAACTATGACAAAGTCCTCCTCGCTGGTTCCCCTGCGGTACTTCACCCCCCTAAACATGAACCACTCGCCAACTTTGAGCGAGCTTAGCTCGACCTCCGAGGGTGCTGCTACTGGTGGAGGCGCTACTATCACTAAAGCCTCCTCAGCCTCCGGGGCAACCTCTGGGGCAGCCCTTGGCGCTTCTATCTCCTCTGGTTTCGGCAGGCTTCTTGGCTCGTATCTCTTCTTCTTGGTCATTTTGTCCTCCTAATTAGGTTTCTAGTCTCACCTCTCGGAGGGAAACTTATTCAACCTCCCCCCGAGTTCGTCAATTTAGAAGCCTTTAGAGTGCTACTACATTGGCACCGGGTGCCAAGGGCACATAGCCCATTACCCAGTCATAGAACTGGAGGGCATCTGTCGCACCGCCGACAAGTATGTTGACAATCCCCGGAAGCAGTATCCATTCATTCGTGCCCATATTGCCCGCCGTGACGCCCATTGTAGTCTCTATGACCATTGCCACGCCTACCGCACCCGTGGGTGCCAACGTGTCATTGATGGTAGCGGCAGCAAGAGTCGTGCAAGCTAAAGCTAGAACCTGCTGAGCACCGCCAGTCGGGATGATGCGTGGCTGAAGAGTAGTAGCAGAGCCATCAGAATCCGCCATGCAAACCCCATAGAAAGCATTAACGCGAATATCTCCACCAACTATCTGGAAAATGTTGATAACAGCGGCATTCACCAACTCCCCCGCAGTTCCAACGTAGCGTACATACCTAGTCTGGCTTCCAGATAGAGCTTTAATAGCTGCTGATAAACTCATCTTTTTCCTCCTTCCATCCTTAATGAGTTTTTACTATTCGGGAGGGTTTCCCCTCCTATAATCGACCAATCTCAGGTTTTCCGACCTGACCTCTGGGGAGAAACCCAAACTCCTCCCCAGTTAGTCAACTAAGAAAAGCCTAGCTGATTACCGCGCCGACCTTCTCGACGATGAAGCATCCAAATGAGAGCTCCTCGGCGGCACCACCCAGCCTAGCATACCACTGGATGAACAGAGTGTCCTGCGGGTCGTAGACCACCGGCTCGCTCAAGTACACCTCGGACTCCAGCTTGATGTCCAAGGGTAGCTGGACAAAGAACGACGCCTTGGTTGAGGCACCAGTCGCACCGACCCTGAACCGGACAGCGGTGCACAGCGGGTTGGCCATCGCATCTGCTATCTTGTAGAAGACAGCAACCTCGCCCACGGGCAGAACCGCAAAGACGGCGGCACCAACATCGCCCACCGCCAGCCAGCCAGCCGCGGCGGGGGCAGTGGTTATGTAGTACTCAGTGGTGTAGGCAGCGGCAAAATCGGTGAGAGGATGTGCCTCCCTAGTCACCAGTTCGCCTCGGCTAACGCCGAGCTTCTCCACAGCCCTAGCGATACCAGCCTCGATCGCGGCAAGCTTGAACCCCTTGATGTCAGTCAAGGTCAGCTCGTTGGTTGGAATTGCATAACTCATCCGTGTATACCTCCT
>Ga0114930_10003635_pt1 | contig 13389 bp, 10 predicted proteins | sample AnhtaG_FD_87300 | JGI IMG/M metagenome (GOLD analysis project Ga0114930, IMG submission 87300) | Deep subsurface microbial communities from Anholt, Denmark to uncover new lineages of life (NeLLi) - Anholt_01485 metaG | ecosystem: Environmental > Aquatic > Marine > Oceanic > Sediment | place... | reverse complement strand
GCTTGAGCAAGGACTATGAGTCTTTGACAGACAGCAGTGAAACGATGGTTCAGATTGCTATGATTAATCTTATGATTCATAGGTTGAAACCAGGCTGATTGAACTTTTCATACACTTTCTAAGAAAATGAATGCTTGATATTACTGTCATGCTGAGCCCTTCGCTGCGCTCAAGGGTAAACTCCACGAAGCATCTGGCATTAGAAAAGGATTAGAGATTCTTCCCCTTCGGCTTCGCTCAGGGCTAAAGGCTATCTGCGCTCAGAATGACATTTGGGTCGTTTTGTTAGAGGCTCAAAGCAAAATACGGGAGTTCGTCTGAATATGAATCTTTATCAAATAACCAATTCGAGAAAGGCAATACGATGAAAAAGCTATTGTTGATTACTTTTCTGACGATGTTTTGTTGTTAGAGTACCATAAACGCTCAGGAGTATGCTTTGAAAGCAGATAAGAGACGGGAATTCTTGCTGGAGAAGAAATATTTAAACTTCCCGGTCAAGAACGGAGCTGACAAACGCCTGATAAGGCTCGTTATTGATGACAAGGTGGTTCGGGAATTTGATATCGAGCTGGCTCCTGATGAGGCTGATTTCTGGGTGTTTCTGGATATAAAAGAGTTTGGAGGGAAAAAAGCTATTCTGCGCATAGATAAGTATGAGCCGACCAAAAGCAAAGGCTTCGATTCTGTCTATCAGGCAGATACTTTTATCGGTGAGGAGAATGTGTATCGGGAAAAGCTGCGGCCGCAGTTTCATTTCACTTCCCGCCGCGGCTGGAACAACGATTCCAACGGGATGGTCTATTATGATGGGGAATATCACCTGTTTTATCAGCATAACCCATACGGCTGGAAGTGGGGTAATATGACCTGGGGCCATGCGGTCAGTAAAGATATGGTCCATTGGACCGAATTAGATGACGCGATACATCCCGACCATTTGGGGACTATTTTTTCCGGCTCGGCGGTAGTAGATGTCAATAATACGGCAGGATTCCAAACAGGCAATGAGAAGGTAATTGTATGTATTTACACCTCTGCAGGCGGAAGAAATCCAATGTCAAAGGGCCAACCTTTCACTCAATCAATCGCCTACAGCAATGACCGCGGCAGAACGTGGAAAGTTTATGAGGACAATCCCATTCTGGGTCACATCAATGGGAGCAATCGGGACCCAAAAGTCATCTGGCATAAACCGACCGGCCAATGGGTGATGGCACTATATCTGGATAAACGCACGATAGGATTTCTCACATCCAAGGATTTGAAATCGTGGGAATTCCAGAGCGAGCTGAAGTGCTTTCATGAGTGCCCTGAACTGTTTGAGCTGCCGGTCGATGGTGATGAAAATAACAAGAAATGGATATTGTACGGCGGCAGTGGAGAATATTTGATTGGCAGTTTCGACGGCAGGCAATTCAAGAGTCAGACAGGTCCGGTCCCTTTCCATTACGGCAATTGCTTCTACGCCTCTCAGACATTCAGTAACATTCCCGAAAAGGACGGACGACGTATCCAGATAGCCTGGGGCCGGGTGGCGATGCCCGAGATGCCGTTCAACCAGATGATGCTTTTCCCGGTAACACTGAGTCTGCGGACAACTGAAGAAGGACTTCGGATGTTTGCCAGACCAATACGCGAAATCGAAAAACTTCATAAGCGTAAACGGCAATGGAAGAACAAAATCTTAAAGCCGGGAGACAATCTGCTTTCGGGCCTTTCGGGTGAATTGCTTCATATTCGGGCTGAGCTTCAGGTCGATGATGCTCAGGAAACTGGTTTTGTCATCCGTGAAATTCCGGTCGTCTATAATGTTCAAAAGCAGGAACTGTCCTGTCAGAAAAAAACAGCTCCTTTAACACCGGCCGATGGTAAGATTCGCCTGGAACTTCTGGTAGATAGAACTTCAATTGAAATCTTCGGTAACGATGGCAGAATTTACATGCCGATCGGTGTAATCCTTGCCGATAATTCAAAGTTACTGGAAATTTTCACAAAAGGCGGAAATATCGAGGTAAAATCTCTGGAGGTTTACGAACTCCGTTCCGTTTGGCCATAAGCACAAGTTTTTTCATCAGCGATTACCTCCCTCTGAAAGCTTCTTAAAACGGTGGTGGTCGCGCAGAGGAGCCCAGACCGGATCAAGCTTGAGCAAAGGTACCGACATTTCTCCGGGGACGGACAGCAGAAACTCAAGCTGGTCGATGGCTGCATCAAATTCGCCAACCATAACGTAAATCCTGGCTAAATCCTTGACCCGATAGCAACCTCGCCAGGCATCCTTGCTAACTGGAAGCAGCTCAACAGCCAGCTTCCCTTCCCGGATCGCGTCATCTTTACGACCGAGGCCCGCATAGGCGATACCGAGGGAACTGTGGGGCTGTGCATCTTCCGGGCGCTGCTGTATCTTGGCTTCCAGAATGCTTCGAGCGTCGTCGTAATATTTCTTCGCCAGCTCATTTTTATTCATATACCAATAGATTTGTGCATATCGTAAAGCTTTAGGGATAAAGTCAAACTGATTATCAATATCTTCTGATTTCAAAGAGAGCTGGTCCAAAGCCTCTTGATAGTTCCCGTCGTACACATCGATATCGACCAATGAATTAACAATGTCGACAGTTTCGTCTGGCGTGATGTTCTGCAATCCTTTCTCCAGAACTGCCCGCGCCTTCTCGGTGCTGCCTTCGGCGAGCAGGTGTGATCGGGCCTTCCAGAAATAAGGACGCGGTACATCAAACCTCAGCAAGATGGCACGCTCATAGTAACGCTCTGCTTGCGGGTACTTACGCAGGTGCATAAAAGTTATCCCGACATGACGGGCTAAAATGTTGGATAGAGGGTCAAGTTCGGAAGCTTTCTTGATGTTGGCCAATGCCTGCTCGAGTTTCCCCTGACGCCTTTGAACTAAACCGATAAGACTCAGGATGTCGCTGTTATTGGGCTGGCTTTTCCGGGCGATGGTGAGCTGCTCTAAGGCATGGTCAAGATCCAGCTGACAATAGTAAAAATAACACCCCAAAGCCGCATGTGCTTCAGGCAGGTCGGGATTAAGCTGGAGCGCTTTTTCCACGGCTTTCTTTGTCATGGCAAGGCGTGCATCGCTGCGGTCATGATAGAACCAATACATCCAGGAGTGAGCTATTGAGAGTTGGGAGTAGGCTAAAGCAAAGGTCGGGTCCAGCTCGACCGCCTTCTCATACATTTGTATGGCTATCCTGAAGTCATTTTCGAGACGACTTCGATGCAAATAGTTGTTGCCGCGCATGTAGTATTCTAACGCCTCTATGTTTTCTGTCGGCCTGGACGCAAGTGCCTGCCGTTCCGGCTCAAGCAGGGTGACGTCCAATGCCTGCGCCACCCGCTCAGCCAGGTCAGACTGGACACGGAAAACTTCACTCATATCATCATCATAAATCTGCGCCCACACGTGCCTGTCGTCGGAAGCCCTGATGAGCTGGGGCATTACTCTCACTCGGCTTGTTGGATCTGATGGCCGCTCACGCTGGATTGTACCTTCCAGAATATAATCAACACGGAGCTCTCTGCCTATCTCCTGTATATTTTTTTTGCTTTTCTTATACTGCATTGCGCTCTGACGTGAGATGACAGCTAACCCATGAATACCGGCTAAACGAACTGTGATAGCATCAGTGATGCCGTCAGCGAAATATTCGTCCTCGACAGGCCCCAGATTCTCAAACGGCAGAACCGCCAGCCGTATTTCCTTTGCCAAAGGTTGATTTTGCTGTTCCAGAATAAACCACACAACAATAGCGGACAGGACAACGACGATAGCCGTACCAATAGTCATTGTCATTCTTCGTGACTTGGCAGGGATAGTCACCTGCGTTGCGGTCGCCGGTAAGTTCAGCGTTTCATTAATTTCGATTGCAGCATCACCCATGTGTTGAAGCCGCCGGCGCGGGTCTTTCTCCAGGCAGCGGCGTAGAAGGACCCGGATATTTGCAGGGGTTTCCTGCGGCAGAGCCTGCCAATCGGGTTCGCGTTCGAGAGTGTGTGCCACCGTGTCAGAGACGGTCTTTCCCTCGAATGGACGTTTACCCGTGAGCATTTCGTACAGTACACAGCCAAACGACCATATGTCAGTGCGGCGATCGGTTGTGCTGCCGCGGAGCTGTTCCGGAGACATATAGGGCGGTGTGCCGAGCACCGAGCCGGTCTGGGTGACGGCACCGTCCTGGCTTGCCGCTTTGTAGCCGGTCGCCTTGGCCAGGCCGAAGTCCAGCACCTTGACCCGGCCATCAGGTGTGAGCTTGATATTGCCGGGCTTGAGGTCCCGATGTATCACGCCCTTTTCATGGGCTGCTGAGACGGCCAGGGCGACCTGCTGGGCGATAGAAAGGGCCTCCTGGAGTTTTAACGGTTCGCGAGCAATGCGTTGGGCCAGAGTCTGGCCAGGGACATATTCAAGGACTAAATAGCCGGCACCTTCTTCCTGTTCAATGATATCGTGTATCACGGCGATGTTCGGGTGATTCAATGAGGCCAGTAGTTTTGCCTCACGATGGAAACGCATCTGGATAGTCGAGTCGTCTGCCAGTTTAGAGGGGATGCCCTTGATGGCCACAGAGCGGTCGAGCTTGGTGTCATGGGCCAGATAGACCACTCCCATGCCTCCCCGGCCAATCACCTTTACTATTTCAAAGCCTTCAAGTTTTCGGCCAATAAGATCATCTCTAATCACTGTATCTTCATCTTCAAAGTCAATCTCATCCGCCTGCACAAGAGAATCGAACAAAGTATCGATTTTCTCAAGGTTCCGTATTCTCTGTCTGAGCTGATGCTCAAACTCAGGGTATTGTTTGACAAATTCATCTATATCAGGCTCTTGGCCCTGCAACTGCGCATCGACAAATTGCTGCACAGCTTCTTCAATGGATTTTTCCTGATTGTCGTCAATTATTTCGGCCATCAGACACTCTCAAAAGCGCGGCTCAGCGCCGCCATCTCACGAGAGACGAGCATTCGCACGGCATCGCTGCTCTTGCCCATTCTCTCTGCTATTTCCTTGTAGGAAAGTCCCTCGATTTTCGTCAGGACAATAACTTTTCTGTATTCGGGTGTCAATATGTCTATCGCCCTGGCAAGCCTATCAAACTCCTCCCTTCTGGACATTATTACGCTCGGCGTTGTGGTGTCAATGGGCTCGAGGGTTCCGGCAAAACTTTCCCCAGTAGTTGGCCTACGGCTATTGAGCCGAGCTTCTTTACGAATATCGCGCTTATCCGCGTGCAATTTGTCTATATGGTCCCGAAGTCTGTTTTCAGCTATTCTCGATAGCCACCGCAAGAAATCGCCCTCGTTTTTGTACGTGAAGTTTCCTAAATCCCTCAAGGCGGAAACAAAAGCATCCTGGACCAAATCCATGGATTCGAGCTTGAAGCGAATCTCACCGCCCATACGAAGGCGTACCACCCAGCGTACGCGCTCGCCATAGACCCTGCATAGCTGGTTGAAAGCCGATTCGTCGCCATCCTTGGCCAGCGCAACCAGGTGCCGGGTCTTATAGTCAACAGTATGGCTCAATTTCCTGTAACCTCCACAAATCAAAGATTTTGTGCAAATTTTACCTATTTTCGAAAAAGTTTCAACAAAAATCGTTCGGTTGCACCCGTTTTACCGCTTTTAAAGGTAGAGAGCAAACGATGCTACTGACTTTGAAAAGCTTTATAAGTAAATAATGAAACAGTGGAATAGAGAATAAGCTAAGGAGTTATATGATGAACACATATGTTGAAACAGGCTGTGCGACCAAAGGGTATGGCACTGGTTTACATTGTCGCCAGAGAACCGACACTGAATTGGATATTGCCAAGAAAAAATGGCTTCAAAAATACTCTCGTCGATTACTCAGATTTTGGCTTCAGTGGCAAACACCTCTTGGCATTGCCTGTGCGTATGCAGAGCAAATCAAAGAAGACCTTGCTGAGTCCTACGAAGACCCTCTAAAAAGGATGTTCATTGAAACAACTTATAACTGATATTTATCGCGCAGATAACGGTGCACACTGTGTGCACCGTGAAATATTAACAGTTCCCTGCTTGTGCAGGGACAAGCTTTGAAAGGACAGAAAAATGAAAAGAGTAATGTTACTAATGTTGGTCTCGATATTGATGGCCGGTCTTGCCGGGGGCGTTGCCAACGCTAACACGCCGCCAGTGGCCAGGGACGATAGGGCAGAGACCAAAAAGGACACACCGGTAGTCATTGATGTGCTGGTAAACGATTTCGATCCGGATAAGGACAAGCTGAGGCTAAAGAGCGTCACGCAGCCCCAGAACGGAGCGGTTGCCATCATTGGGGATAAGGTCGTTTATACCCCCAACCAGGGCTTCTGCGGAGGCGACCCCGACCAGTTCAGCTACGATGTCAGTGATGGCCGAGGCGGTTATGATACAGCGACCGTAGTCATTGATGTGCTGGTAAACTACACCGATCCGGTGTGGTGACCCAAATTGATGACGGTTTTCGTATCACCGAACTGAAGGGCTGTGAGTATTAGCTTACAGCCCTTTTTTGTTGTCTAACGTGAGCTACTACAACAGGCTCACAAAACATTCATAAAGCATTTCTATTTCCTCCGGATTTGACCGAAAAAAGTTAGCTTTGTACAGCTCATTCAGATGGCAAATTCATGGCCGGGTTAAGGGCTGCGAACTATTCAACCTTCCACAACTCGTTAAGCAGTTGATACATATTTGGGTCGTGCTGCTGTAATTCGGCACGGACAAAAGGATAAAAATCATTGGTGCCGAAAAAAGCTTCGGTGCATTCGGCAAAATATTCCTGGTCGTTGTTGAGCGCGTAAGCACGTTTCGACTCTCCTGCGATATGGAGAACGGATTCGTATTGCTTGCCCTCTACGGCCTTCTGGTAGGCCTCGCTAATTTCGGTATTGTCATAACCCAGAACACAATGATGATAGGAATGTGCCAGCTCGTGCAGGACCATCCAGGGCTGGCCGATAGTCCACTTGAGAAAATTCTCGGCATTGGCTATCTCAACGCTGCGTGCCTTCTCGGGATTGAAGCCGTTGTTGCTCAGCCATTGTTTGCTGGGATGGTAGCACATACACCGATGCCGTGGGGCCTTGTACTCGACCCAAATAGGTACACGGCGCAGCTCTTTTAGAGCCTTCTTCGGCACCACACGAGTAATCTGATATAACTGGAACTTCAACAGCTTCAATGTGTCTTCGGCAAGTTGAGGATAGCTCGTCAATAGCTTGTTGTTAACGAGGACCTTCCAGCCTTTAATTTTCCGGACGGTGTAGTCCGACGTTGGGGTGTATTTACTTGATGCGAGACAAAAGATTAATAACAAAGAGCAAATAAGCGTAATTTTTTTCATCAGCAATAATCTCCTAAAATGCAGGTTTTCAAGCCGGAACTTTCCATAACGGTTATTTTTTAGTGCCTTGAAGCGGGTAGAGTATATATAAATTCTGCAATAACGGCAAGAATGCAGATTGGCTTTGATCAGTCCGGCAACTCCTTAGCAAACAACGCAGGCCTGACGGATTGGGTTTGTTTGGGTTTGTTTTTTTGGGGCCGGAAGGCGGTTTCATTGTCATAATCCTCTATAACATATACGTTTGCGCTCATTTTGAACCTTTGAAGAAATTGGGTTTGAATTGGGTTTGTTTTTTCGGACTGCGAAATCATCTTTTTTTATGTAATCCTCTATAACATATAAGTTTACATTCATTTTGGCTTTTTGGAAATTGGGTTTGATTGGGTTTGAATTGGGTTTGTTTTTTTGCCCCGCCAGCGGGATATAATTTTTATAATTCATTGTTATTAGTGAGTTTACGTTCATTTGAGCATCCAGCATATTGGGTTTGTTTTGCATAAAAAGTAGCTGATTTGTAGAGGGTCCTCGACAGATGTAGTGCCTTATAGGCACGTAAATAACTGCTGCCTTATAGGCAGGTAAGTTAGTGAAGAGTGAGCTAAAGTGCCTAAAGTGAGCTAAAGTTGGATTCTCGATGCTGGATTCTGGATGCTCGATGCTTGATGCTCGATACTGGATACTCGATTCTGGATTCTCGATTCTGGATTCTCGATGGTTGTGATGGTTCATTGGTTAATTTAGTTAATATGGTTATTTGTCTTCTTATTACCGGAGGCGAAAAAAGCAGCCCCCGGCAGAAAAGCAAGTAAGCACACACTGGGGGTAAACTCAGGGAGTAAAAAACACTCCCTCTATAATTAGAGCTACCTGCGTTTTTGATGCGAAAAAAGTCCTCGATTCTTGATTCGGGATTCTCTTAACTCGATGTCAGTAAGGCAGTTAAAAAATCTTTGAAAAATTTGATTTTTGCTCGAAGGTATCAGCGTTTTTGATTGAAAAATGCTCGACTCTCGATGCTGGATTATGGATGCTCGTTAGTGGTTTAATGGGTAAATGAGTAAATGGGTAAATGGGTAATTCCCCTAAAGGATTTCCGCCCCAATAAGAAAGGGGCAAGCTTCGCTACAAGGTTATTGGCCATACACTAATCATAAGGATGCCTGACGGCACGATAAAATTTGACTTGGGCCTGCTGGCCGTGCAACGCTGTGTCTTACTGACATGCAATCTATCGCCTACTGGCGGTTTATGTTAGCCTACTGGCCCCTAAGGGACAGGCCCCTAAAGAAAGGGACAAGCTAACATAGGCGTATTATAACATATTATCAAACAAAAGTCAAAAAAAATGTAGTACAAAAAAATACAAAAATAAACCATTGAAAAAGGTCGTTCCATATCAGCCCCTTAATTTATTAAGGGGTTTTATTTGTCCCGCATTTTGGCAAAAGCAATTGCATGTGCACTCAAAGAAGTGGCAAAGGCCTTGAAGTTCACTTCTTTATTCGGTTCAGAGTACTCACCGTTTACACCGTTATGCCGATCTGACAACAGCAAACATGTCGCATCATATAAACGTTCGCGTACCAGACGCTCACAGAACAATTCATACCGTTTGGCATATGATGATTCTTTGAATTCTTCAAATACTTCAAAGTGTGGTTCTGATACCCGTACAGGTGATTGTGATTTTGGTGCATTTTCCAAGAGCATTAACCAACCAAGCCAAGGTTTTTGAGAAGGTTTGAACGCGCCTTCACGGTAAGCAGTCCATACATCCGTAGCACTTCCTAATGCTTCCTCAACCCGGTTGTTGAAGTTGTTACCGAAAGATGGACCTACATGGGATTTGAATTCAATGATTGCTAACAATTGACCATCTACAACAGCAACCAAATCCCAATCTTTGGTAGGCCTAAAATAACCCGGAAGAACAGTTTTCTTCGTGTAAATTTCATGATTCGTTAAACCTGCATCTTCAAGGATTAAAGCAAGTAGACGAATAAAACCGTCAAGTTGTGCACCGCCAGTTACAGCACTTCGATTACCAGCATCCTTCTTACCAGTTGCAGAACCCTGATTCTCATGTTGTTTAAATCTGGTTCTCCAAAAGTGTTCAACTGCTGCTGATATTTGATCTGTGTAATCCATTTTATTCCTTCTTAATCGTTGTTGTAATTTCAGCATGGGAAAACAGAGAATCCGTAGCCTTGCGAATGCGTTTTTCAGCAAGTTCAAAATAGTGCGGGTCAATCTCAACACCGATACTGTTCCTTCCCCATTTGGCAGAAGAAACCGTTGTTGTTCCAGTTCCCATGAATGGGTCAAGTACCGTATCACCTACAAAAGAAAACATTCTAATCAAACGTTCTGCTAATTTTTCGGGGTATGGTGCGGGATGGTTATGGGTGGATGTTCCAGTTACACCAGACCATATCGACTGGAACCATTGCTTATGGTTTTCATTGGATATGATGGAAAGTGTACGGATTGCAATCGATGGTTTACGGTAACCACCGTGTTTACGTTCCATCAAAATGAACTCAATATCGTTTTTGATTACACCATTAGGTTCATACGGCTTGCCAAGGAACCCTGCACCGTTTCCATTAGATTCATATTTTACATTGGCAATCTTGTACCAGATGATAGGAGCAAGGTTGTCATAACCTATCTTTCTGCAATGCTCCTGAATGGAAGCATGTAATGGTACAACGGTATGCCTTCCATTGTTCTTCCTACGGGATAAACACACATCACCAACCACACAAACTAATCTGCCACCGGGAACCAACGTCCGGTAACAGTGTTTCCAAACCTTGTCCAGCTCCTTCAAGAAGCGTTCATAATCTTCAACTTCACCTAATTGGTTTTCGTTATCCCGGTATTTCTTCAAAGTCCAATATGGGGGGGATGTAAGTATAAGGTGAATAGATTCATCATTGACAAATGACAAACTACGGGCATCAGCTTGATACAGATTGTGGGTTGTCGGTATCTGCTGGACTGCTGATTCAATTTGTTTTAATAACATTTTATTTTTGGCAATACGTGGAATATCCTTTTGAGGATTTTCAAGAACCGATACTGATCGTGGCAGATAATCAATATAATCTTTGGTTAAGTTCATCAACATTTCAATTCTTAACTGGATTTTCCATAATTGTATTAATCATCTTGAGATTTTTTGGAGTTATGTTTATCGCAAGATGGTACAGTCAAAAGCTGTTTTCGTAGATCAATTCCATCTGGCAAATCCTTTTGTTCAGGGAAAAGGCATTGTGGAGGGATGTGCTCCACACTTGTAGCCAGTTCTTCACACATATAGCAAGTTTTTTCTGCTTTGTTCATATTCATCTGATAGCCAACATAATAACATACAAAACTTTTTGTTAACAATTTACTCACTGCTTCGTCCCGATTTTCATATCTCTTATCCTTCGACTGCGCTCAGGACAGGTCTCGTGAAGCATATCTCTAATTTCGCTGCACTCTTCAAGATGTCCGCATCACGCATTTAGTCGTATAAAATAAACCCCTTAGAGTATAAGGCACTCTAAACAAGGGGGCAGGCAATAATAATAATAAAAATTAAAAGTCAAAATGTAAATAGCAAAATTACAAATCAAAATTGAAATAGCAAAATGGATGAGAGCATTTCAAGACGAGGTTTGAAGGGTAAGCATTCCTTGCGCCTGCACCCCCGGCCAGAGACCGGGGCTAAATACGCTCGACGCGGGGCGTCGAGTTGGCGTAGGGCAAGGCAATATTCAGTGGTGCGAAATATGTTGAGATCCCCATTATTAATTGATTATTTACTATTGACTATTGATTATTGGGATTGAGATTAGATCCCCTGTAGCAAACCATAGGAGAATCTCTCGGGGACAAGCTCTTTTAATTGATTATTTACTATTGACTATTTATTATTGGTGTTGAGATTCTTCACTACGTTCAGAATGAGAAATATTTTAAATAGATTCCTCGGCTGCGCTCGGAATGACCCCATTAGAGTAAACGGCACTCTAACGGGGCAAGCAGGGGGATTTGAGAATTGGAAAGAAAATGGAAAAACCTTGAAATTTCCTGTACTTGAGCTTATATGGAAGATTTCCGGTTCGAGAATTGCGTCAAGAAACGTTTTTAACACATACTTGAAAGGACTGATTTATGGGCGGTTTTGAGGCATTAGATTGGATTGCGATTGCAGGTTATTTCGGTATTATGTTAGTGATTGTCTGGTGGGTGGTCCTTCAGAAACAAAGGACATCGACGGATTACTTCCTTGCGGGCAGAAATATGCCGTGGTTTGTGGTGGGGGCATCAATCTTTGCCTCAAATATCGGCTCAGAGCATATTGTCGGATTGGCGGGTCAAGGCTCCACCAGTGGTATGGGGATGGCCCATTGGGAATTGCACGCCTGGGTAGTGGTAATGTTGGCCTGGGTATTTGTGCCCTTTTATTACCGCTCGAAGGTATTTACTATGCCGGAGTTTCTTGAGAAGCGATTTAATGCGACGGCACGCTGGATATTAACAATCGTCTCACTTGTGGCGTATGTCTTTACAAAGGTATCAGTGACAGTTTACGCAGGCGGTGTAGTGTTCAATGTACTTTTGCCGGAGATTCAAGTACCGATTACGGAAAACTTCGTTCTTGATGCGTTCTGGATAGGGGCACTATTGACAGTGGTCCTCACGGGTATCTATACCGTAGCGGGCGGTCTGCGTGCCGTGGTTTATACCGACACTATCCAAACGTTTATTTTAATACTCGGTTCAGCCTTTATTACAATTTTTGGGCTGAGCAAGCTCGGCGGCTGGGGCGAGCTGCAGACAATATGCCGTGAGAATGCTGAGAATTTTGCGTTATGGCGGCCAAATTCAGACCCGAATTTCCCATGGCTGGGTATATTAATCGCATCACCTATAATCGGGATATGGTACTGGTGTACTGACCAGTACATTGTACAGAGGGCGCTAGCGGCTAAAGACCTTAAGAACGCACGGCGCGGCGCTCTTTGGGGCAGTTTCCTGAAGGTTTGGCCTGTGATGATTTTTCTTGTTCCGGGTCTTATCGGTTATGCCCTGCATCAAAAAGGACTTATTACAATCCCCATGAAAATTGCTAATGGCCAGGAAGTGCCTGATGGAGATAAGGTCTTCGCGGTTATGGTCAGCTCGTTATTGCCGGCGGGTCTGCGCGGCTTGGTGGTGGGGGGGCTATTGGCAGCTTTGATGAGCTCTCTGTCATCGCTTTTTAATTCCTGTGCATCTCTTTTTACCAAGGATATTTATGAAAAGATAAATCCGAAGGCCTCCGAACGGCATCTCGTTACGGTAGGTCGAACCGCAACGCTGGTCGTGGTCGTGATGGGGATAATCTGGATTCCCGTGATGCAGCGAGTTTCCCAGGGGGGATTATACAGGTATCTACAGGACGTTCAAAGCTATCTGGGGCCGCCAATTACGGCGGTCTTCCTGCTCGGTCTTTTCTTTAAGCGGATTAACGGCAAAGGTGCGGTGGCAGGCCTGGCGATCGGTTTTGTCGCGGGAATGGCTAAACTGGCCCTGCAGGCACTTACAGGAGGTGGAGAGGAGGCCATAATTAAATCACCAGAGTGGTTGGTCTATGTTGGACAATACAACTTTCTTTTTGCTTCAGGCTGGCTTTTGTTAATAAGTATTGTGGTTATAGTCGGAGTGTCACTGTTGACAGCTCCGCCGAAATATGAACAAATTGTCGGTCTGACTTATGCCACGGCCACACCTGAACAAAAGAAGGAATGCCGCGAAAGCTGGGGTCTTGTAGAGGTACTGATGACTGTCGTGGTTTTAGGTCTGGTGCTTGGCCTGTATCTGTATTTTAGTTTCTGGTTAAACTAAGGACTTATAAATAAATTATCTTCCATTTTTGGCTGGCTGCGGCTTCGGCTGGCGGTGTCAGCAAAACTCGGACTACCAACCAGTAGGCCTGCGTTTTGCTTCCTTGCCAGCCTTGTCCTCGCTGGAGC
>Ga0114930_10003634_pt1 | contig 13394 bp, 12 predicted proteins | sample AnhtaG_FD_87300 | JGI IMG/M metagenome (GOLD analysis project Ga0114930, IMG submission 87300) | Deep subsurface microbial communities from Anholt, Denmark to uncover new lineages of life (NeLLi) - Anholt_01485 metaG | ecosystem: Environmental > Aquatic > Marine > Oceanic > Sediment | place... | reverse complement strand
GACCGGCATCGGCGGCGACTGCTTCGTGCTCTACGCGCCCGGGGGCGGGGACAAGGTGACCGCGTTCAACGGCTCGGGCCGCGCGCCCAAGGCGGCGTCGGTCGAGACGCTCAGGGCCAAGGGCGTGACCGGCGAGTTGCAGCCGCAGAGCGCGCATTCCGTGACGGTGCCGGGCTGCGTCCAGGCCTGGGAACGTCTCGTTGCCGATCACGGCCGCAAGGACCTGGGCGCGCTGCTTCAGCCCGCGATCAAGGCGGCGGAGCAGGGCTTCGCGGTCACGCCGCGCGTGGCCTACGACTGGGCCAACAGCGCCGAGAAGCTGAAGCGCGATCCCGGCGCGCGCGAGATTTTCCTGCCCGGCGCGCGCGCGCCCCGGGCCGGCGAGGTGTTCCGGAACCCGCGCCTGGGGGAGACGCTGAAGAAGATCGCGCGCGGCGGCGCCAAGGCGTTCTACCAGGGCGACGTGGCCCAGGACATGGTCAGGACCCTGAGCGGCCACGGCGGCCTGCACACCATGGACGATTTCGCGGCCACCGCGGGCGAGTACGCCCAGCCGATCGCGACCGAGTACCGCGGCTACACCGTCCACGAATGCCCGCCCAACGGGCAGGGCATCACCGCGCTCTTGATGCTCAACATCCTCAAAGGCTACGAGCTCGGCAAGCTCGACCCCGGCGGCGCCGAGCGCATGCACCTCGAGGTCGAGGCGACGCGGCTGGCTTTCGCCGACCGCAACGCCTATGTCGCCGATCCGCGCTTCGGCCGCGTGCCGGTGGAGGAGCTGCTCTCGGCCAAGCACGGCGCCGACCAGCGCGCGCGCATCCGCACCGACCGCGCGATGGAAGGCGTGACGCCGGTGCCGCTGCCCGCCCACAACGACACCATCTACATGTGCGTGGTGGACCGCGACCGCAACGCCGTCAGCTTCATCAACTCGGTGTTCGACGAGTTCGGCAGCGGCTTGGTGTCTCCCGCGACCGGGATCGTGCTGCACAACCGCGGCTACAGCTTCCGCATGGACCCGCAGCACCCCAACCGCATCGAGGGCGGCAAGCGCCCGATGCACACCATAATTCCCGGCATGCTGACCAAGGGCGGCAAGTGCCAGATGCCGTTCGGCGTGATGGGCGCGCACTACCAGCCCATCGGCCACACGCACCTTGTGACCAACATGATCGATTGGGGCATGGACCCGCAGGAAGCGATCGACTTCCCGCGCGCGCACCACCGCGACGGCGTGGTGCAGCTCGAGCGCGGTTTCCCGGCCACCACCGCGCAGGGGCTCCAGGCGCTGGGCCACCGCGCCGCGACGGCGGCAAAGCCCATCGGCGGCGGCCAGGCGATCTGGATCGACTGGCAGAACGGCACGCTGGTGGGCGGCTCCGAGCCGCGCAAGGACGGCTTCGCGGCGGGGTATTAGGGCCGTGGCCGGCGCGGCGGACCGCCAGCTTCCCGAGGGCGACGAGGTCTTCCTCGACCATGTCGGCTATTTCGCGGCCGACCTCGGCGCGGCGGGCGCGGCGCTCGAACGCCTGGGCTTCCAGGTCTCTGCCGTGAACCTGCACCAACACCCCGATGCCGAAGGGGTGTTGCGCCCCTCCGGCACATCGAACCGGACGGCGATGCTGCGGCGCGGTTACATCGAGATCCTGGCGGCGACCCACGACACGCCGCTGGCGGAGCGGGTGCGCGCGGCGCTGCGGCGCTACGCGGGCATGCACCTGATCGCGCTGTCGCACGGCGACCTGGCGGTCGAACGCGCGCGGCTGGTCGCCGCCGGGTTCCGCATGGAGGGCGTGATCGAGCTGCGCCGGCAGGCTCGCACGCCCGAGGGCCCGCGCGAGCTCGGCTGGTCGGTCTTGCGGCCCGCGGCGGGCGCTCTGCCGGAGGGCCGCGTGCAGTTCGTGACGTGCCATACGCCGGCCGCCCTGTGGGCGCCGTCGCTGACCGCGCATCCCAATGCCGCCGCCGCCGTGACCGGCGTGCTGCTGTGCGTCGCGGACCGGCGCCAATCCGCCGAGCGGCTGGGGCGCTACGCGGCTCGCACGCCCGCGCACGGCGAGCGGAGCAGCACGCTCGCGCTGGACCGCGGGCGGCTGGTGTTCGTCGAGCCCGTCGAGGCCCAGGCGATGCTGCCGGGTTTCGCCGCGCCGTCGCTGCCGTTCGACGCGGGCCTCGCGATCGCGAGCGCCGACCTCGCGGCCACGCGCCGCGTGTTGGCGCAAGGCGGCGTCAGGCCGCCGATCGACCGGGGCGACGTTTTATGCGTCGGCCCTGCGGATGCCCTCGGCGCGTACCTGCTGTTCCATGCGCCGTCCGTAGCCGACCCGTGGCAGGCATTGGCCGCGCCCGCCAAAGCCGCGTAAGATCGCACCGGCCATATCGCATGGAGCGTGGAATGAACCTGCTCGCCGCCGCGATTTTCGCGCTGTTCGCTGTCCAGCCGGCATGGGCCCAAAACCCGGCGCAGGTTCGGGGCATCGAGATCGTGGAGTTCGGCATCTACACCGCGGACATCCTGTCGTCGCAGCGCGACAGCCGGGGTGTGATGCAAACCACGTCGACCAACTTTCGCCGAGCCGTCGCGACCACCGTCATTCCCGCCCAGATCGGGGTCAGGTTCGGCTTCCGATACGTGGTCGCGGGCGATCCGCAAGGCGGCGACGCCGTCCTCAAGAAAGTGGTGATCTATCCGCCTGCCGGAGTGAAATCGCCGATGGTGGCGCAACCCCTTCGCCGCGACGAATCCACGGTCAGGACGAAAGTCGGCGAGACCAGCTATACCGGCTACAAGTTCGACGACGCGTGGGAGCTGGTCCCCGGCCCGTGGGCGATCGAGTTGTGGTCCGGCAACCGGAAGCTGGTGGAGAAGGCTTTCACGGTGGTCGCGCGCTGAGGCTGCGGCCGGCGGGGCCGCGCTAGCCCCGCGTCACCGCGGCGCGCAGGGCGGCGCCGAGGCTGCCCCGTTCCAGGTACTTGATGCCGAGATAGCCGCCCGCGAGGATCGAGAGCCACGCCAGCACCGAGCCCAGCGCGAGGGTCGACATCCCCGTGATGCCCTGGCCGATGGTGCAGCCCAGCGCCAGCACGCCGCCCACTCCCATCATGGCGCCGCCCGCGATGTGCCGCAGCATGTCCTGGGCACCGGCGAACGCCTCGAAGATGAACTCGCGCGCCGCGAGGGAAGCCAGGAACGCGCCCGCGATGGTGCCGAAGCCCACGGCCACGCCGAAGCCGATCTTCGCGCCGGTGAAGGTCATCAGGTATTGCAGCATGTCGCCGCTCGGCGCGACGTAGGTGAACGAGGCCAGCGGCGTGGGGTCGAAATCGTCCTTGCCCAAGACGCCGGTGATGAGCCACCCCGCGGGCACCAGCAGGCCGATGACGACGCCCGCCGCGACGTCGCGGCGCGAGGCGCGGAACGCCGCGTCGCGGAAGCAATAGACCAGGAACGCCGAAGCGACCGCGAGCGCGAGGCCCAAGCGCAGCGGCCCGGCGCCGATGCCGGTCAGCTTCGCCAGCAGGTCGGGCACACCCTGGCGCGGCACGGCGATCCTGGCGAGGCCGAGATTGGCCGCCTCCTCAAGCCGCACGCGCGCCACGGCGAACAGGCCGCGCACCGTGGCGTAGGCCGAGATGCCCAGGACCAGGAACACGACCAGCGACTTGAGGCTGCCCGCGCCGAGCCGCACCAGCGTCTTGCTGCCGCAGCCCCCGGTCAGCGTCATGCCGAAGCCGAACAAGAGCCCGCCCAGAACCGCGCCGGCCCAGCCGAGGTTGGGCGTGAGGTAGATCGACTGGTTCAGGTCCACCACGCCCGCGAGGTGCAGCGCCTGGCTGCCCAGCATCGCCACGGCGATCGCCAGCACCCAGGCGCGGAAGCGGCAGTAGCTGCCGAGCAGCGCGGCGTCGGAGATCGCGCCCATGGTGCAGAAATTGGTACGCTGCGCGGTGGCGCCGAAGGCGATCCCAGCGGCGAACCCGGCGAGGGCGACCAGGATGTGGACCGGCAGATCGGTCATGCCAGGGATGCTCCGCCCCGGAGATGCTCCAGCCGGGGGTTTTTCCAGTTGCGCTGGGTACAGATATCCCTATATAACACTCCAGAGCAATGAAATAGCCGCAGGGATGCACCGGAATTAACACGATGAATACGGGAAATATACAAGCCACTGCCGACCGGGTGCTGGACGCCAGGGGCCTGACATGCCCGTTGCCTGTGCTGCGCGCGCGCAAGGTGGTGGGCGAGCTGCCAGCCGGCGGCGTGTTGCGGATCGAGGCGACCGATCCAGGCGCGCCCAAGGATTTCGAGCATTTCTGCAAGGCGGGCGGGCATCAGCTTTTGTCCTCCAGCGCCCATGAAGGCGTGTTCGTCTTAGTTATCAAGAAAGCTGCGTAACATACTTAAATAGTTAGATTAAACTGGCCACCTAAAGCTTCACTTGAAGTTGGGCATTGCGCCGTTCGGCCACAATCCGGCGGCAGGGACGAAATCGCCGGCCTTAATTCCACGAAAACGTCGCGTGGTTTCCGCAAGCCGGCCGCGAAATGCGCGCCTGCTGACCGGTGGAGGCGGGCGCGTGACCGGGCAGGGGCGGCGTTCTCCGGGTTGGCTCGACCGCTCCGCGCAGCGCGCGGCCCGCTTCCTCCTTGCTTCCGCCGGTCAGGTCTTGGGCTTCGGCTTCGTGGGCTTGTGCCGCACGGGGGGCAGGGACTTGAGATAGGCGACGATCGCCCGCCGGTCGGCGTCGCTGAGCTTGCCGGTCGTGTTGTTCACCACCTCCGTCATCTCGCCGCCGACGAAGTCGCCGTCCGGCAACATGCCGCTTTTCAGGAGCTCGGCGAGGTCGCCCGCGTTCCATTTGCCCAGGCCCGTCTCGGGATCGGGCGTCAGGTTGGGCGCCACGCCGTCGGCCAAGGCGCCGCCAGCGAGCGCCATCCCGTCCTGGATTCCGCCGAACAGGTTGCGCGGGGAGTGGCACTCCCGGCAATGGCCGAGCGCGGTCGCGAGATAGGCGCCGCGATTCACCTCGGCGGATTTGCCGGCGTCCGGTTGGAACCGGCGCGGCGCGAAAAACAGCCACTTCCAGCCCATCATCAGGAAGCGCAGATTGAAGGGGAAACCGATGTCGTGCGGCCGGCTTGGCTGCGCCACCCCAGGCACCGTGCGCAGATACGCCCACAAGTCCTTGGCGTCGGCCTCGCTCATGCCGGTGAACGAGGTGTAGGGGAACGCGGGGAACAGGTGCGCGCCGTCGTTGCGCACGCCCTCGCGCAGCGCGCGCAGGAACTCGGCTTCGGTCCATCTGCCGATGCCGTGCACCGGATCCTGGGTGATGTTGGGCCCGTAGAACGTCCCGAACGGGGTCTTGACCGGCCGGCCGCCGGCCAGCCGCGGGCCCTTGTTCTTCTCGTCGGTATGGCAGCCCAGGCACCCGGCGGCGTTGAAGACGTACTCGCCGCGCCGGACCGCCTCCGGGTCGGGCGCTTGAGCGGGGGCGGGTGCCGCGGCCGTCATGGCCGCAACGAGGACGGCGGCGGCCGGGATCGCGCGCATCGTCGGCTTCATGCGCCTGTTCTAGCGGGCCGGCGCGTGAAACGAAACGGGGGCCCGAGGGCCCCCGTCCGGATCGCGGGCTTGCGCGCGTTATTGCTGCTTTGCGCGGTACTTGTTGTGGCAGGCGCCGCAGGACTTGCCGAGGTCGCCGAAATCCGCGGCGGCCTTGGCGATGTCGCCGGTCTTGGCCGAGGCTTCCAGCTTCAGCGCAGCGGCGGCCGACGCCTTATCGAGGGCCTCGAAGTCGGCCATGTTCTTCCAGATGTCGGCGAGCGCCTGGGTCTGGCCGGGGTCCTTGCCCGCCGGCTTGTCGGTGCCCGCCGGGAACAGCTTGGCCGCGTCGGCCAGGTTCTTGGCGACCGCGGCGGCGTGCGTCGCCATGGCCTTGGCGTCGCCCTTGGCCTCGACTACGGCCTTCATCGCCTGCATGGCCTGGCCGTTGGCCTTCATCAGCGCCCGGCGCTGGTCGATCGGGCTGTTCTGCGCCTGGCTTACGGTCGCGCCCAGGAGCCCGATTGCCGCCACGGCCGTGGCCGCCAGGACGATCCGCTTGGTCCAGATGGTCATTCTCCCTCACCCTCCGAATGAACGGGGCGGCTCTCGGCGGCCGACCCTGGTTTCGTGCGCGACCTTGCCCGGGCCACGCGGCGCGGACAAGTCACTCCGGCGTGATATACGCCCGGGGCGGGCGGGTTATTCCCGGGCGGCGCGTCGATCGACTGCAAGTCGTTCTCAGCGAACCGTCGCGCCGCACCATGCCGATATGTCGCAGGTCGAATTCGGCCGCTGCAATATTCACCGGTGAGGCCGGGTGGTACGCTGCGCCATTCGTCTGGGGGGACCTCATCTGCCAACCGTCTTCAGTGGAGGATTCCAAACCATGATCGTCCGACTTGCGGCGCTCGGCGCCGCCGCCGTCTTCGTTGCGCTGGGTTCGTCGCCGGCATCGGCCCAGATGATCGGCTCATACCACGCCGGCTGCATGCAGGGCGGGGGCGCCGTGACGGTCCAGCATTGCAACGCCGCCAACGGCGCGCAGCATTTCGCGTTCTCCGGCTACGGCCCGCTCAAGCAGGGCAACAACTGCCTGACCAGCGTGGGCGAAGGCCGGCCGTTGACGATGCAACCCTGCGGCAACAATCCGAACCAGCGCTGGGCGTTCAAGGGCCGCCAGCTCAACAACGAGGGCGGCTGGTGCGCGGACGTGAAGGGTCAGGCGCGGCATGCCGGCGCCGAGGTGATCGCATGGAAGTGCCACGGCCAGGCCAACCAGCAATGGGCGCGGGTCGGCGTGAAGCCGGCGACGTCGGTGCCCGGCATCTCGCCCCAGGCCATGAACGCGCTCAAGTCGGCGCCGGCCGGCACGGTGATCGACGCCAAGACCGGCCGCATCGTCGCGGCGGGCGGCGGCAACCTGATCGGCCAGGACGGCGCGGGACTGCTCGGCAAGGGCGGCGCGGGCATCGTCGCGGCGGGCGGCGGCAATATCGTCGCGGCGGGCGGCGGCAATTGAGCTGAAGGGAAATCCTTCGCGGCGCACGGGCGTGCGGGCAACCGCGCGCCCGTTTCGTTTCAGGGCTTCGCGCCCATGCGCGCGAGCTCGGCCCGCGCGCCGCGGAACTCGTCGAAGCGCGCGGCCTTCGTAGCGAGCACGGCACGGAACGCCTGCTCCGCCGCCGCGCGATTGCCCGCCAGCAGCGCCTGCTGTCCGATGAAGAACTGCGCCTCGCACTGAAGCTCGGCTTGGCGTTTCGGGTCCTTGTCCTGCGCGGCCTTCAGCACGTCGGCGGGCTGGGATTGGCCCAGGAACATGCCGACCGCGGCCTTCGGCCAGTCCGTGCCGAATTTGGGCGCGGCCGAGGCCAGCGCGGCCTTGCCGTCCTTGCCGCCGCGGGCGCGGGCGAGATAGAGCCAAAGCGCGTGATAGGGATCGTCGGGAGCGGCGGAGACGATCAGCGCGAGGTCGGGCTCGGCCTTGGCATAGTCCCCCGCCATCACGTAGGAGCGGCCGCGGGCGATCACCGCCGAGGCGCTGGTCGGGTCCGCGGCGAAGGCGGCGGTAAAGTCGGCGGCCGCGGCCGGAAACTCGCCGCGGTCTGCGCGCGCCAGGCCGCGGCTCACCAGCACTTCCGGCGACTTCGGATCGATCGCCAGCGCGGCGTCGAAATCGCGGATCGCAGGCTCGGTCTGCCCAAGTTCGGCCCGCAGCGAGCCGCGGCCGTGCAGCACCGCCACGTTCTTCGGGTCGACGGCCAGGGCCGCGTCGTAGTCCGCAACGGCGCGTTCGCGCTGGCCCGCCTCGGCGAGAATCTGGGCGCGGCCGATCAACGCATCGAGGTTCCTGGGCTCGAGCTTCAGCACGGCGTCGAAATCCGCCAACGCCCGGTCGTCCTGGTCCAGGTCCATATAGGCCTGTGCGCGGCCGACCAGGGTGCGCGCCTGGTTGGGCTTCATGCGCAGGGCGGTGGAGAAGTCGCGTACCGCGGCCGTCGCATTGCCGATCTCGGCATAGGACATGGCGCGCTGAATCAGCGCTTCGATCATGTCGGGCACCAGGCGCACAGCGTCGTCGAAATCGTCGATCGCGCGCCGGAACCGGCCGAGCTCGACGTGGACGAGGCCTCGCGCCATGTAGGCCGCGGCGTCGTCGGGATCGAGGTCGAGCGCGATGTTGTAGTCGGTGAGCGCGTCCTCGAACATGCGCCGCTGCGCGAGCACGCCGGCGCGGGCGAGGTGGCCGTCGCGGTCGTCCGGCGCCAGCTTCACCGCCGCGTCCAGGTCCTCGAGCGCCTCGTCGAGCTTGGCGGCGGCGGCCAAGAGCATGCCGCGCTCTCGCAACGCCTCGGGGCGCTTGGCGTCCAGCTTGTTGGCGGCGGTCAGCGTCGCGATCGCATCGGCTCCCTTGTTCTGCGCCGCCTGCACCGAGGCCAGGCCCACCAACGCCTCGTAGCGCAGGGCGGGAGCGGCCGACGCGCTGTTGGCGACGGCGGCAAAAGCCGCCGCCGCGCCGGCGAGATCGCCCTTGGCGCGCGCCGCGTCGGCGGCGTCGAGGGATTGGCCTTGCGCCGGGGCGGCAAGGACCAGCGCCAGCGCCAGAACGGCGGCGAGCGGGGCCGGCCACATCAACATGTCCGCGCCCTCTTGCACGCCGCGCGCGCCTCCTCGGCGCGCCGGCGCTGTTGGTCTTCGTAGTATTTCTGCTGCGCGCGGCGCTGCGCCTCCATCGCCTCCTGCCGTTTCTGCGCCGCCGCGCGCTCCGCCGCCTGGTCGGCCGCGCGCCGCGCCGCGCCCTGCTCGGCCTGCCGGCGCTGCTGCTCCTGGTCGTAGCGGCGACGTTCGTCGTCCTTCATCCTGGCGACGCGCTCGGCCTCGCGCCTGGCGGCGGCAAGATCGTCGGCACGGCGCTGGTCGGCCCGCGCCTGGTCGCTGCGTGCGGCGACCCGTTTCGCCTCCTCCTGGGCGGCGCGGCGCTTTTCCTCCTCGCGCGCGGCCTGGCGTTTGGCGTCCTCGCGCGCCGCTTCGCGCCGGTCGTAGTCGCGCCGCTCGGCGTCGCGGGCGTCCTGGCGGCGCTGATCGGCCCGGCGTTCCTCCGCGCGCGCGTCGGCGCGGCGTTGCTCCGCGCGGCCGGCCTCGCGTTTCTCCTCGACCTTGCGCGCGGCGAGTCTTTCCTCCTGCTGGCGGGCGAGGCGGCGGGCCTCCTGGCGGCGCTCCTCGGCCCTCGCGTCGTCGCGCCGAGCCTGGACCCGCGCGGCCTCGCGTTTCTCCTCCGCTTTGCGCATCGCGACGCGCTCGTAGTACTTGCGCTCCTCCTGCTTCGCGGCAAGGCGCTTGGCTTCCAAGCGCCTCGCCTCGCGCCGCTCGTAGGCGCGCTTCTCCTCGGCTTTGCGGAGCGCGCGTTTTTCTTCCGCTTTCTTTTCCGCGCGCTTGCGCTCCTGCTCCCGTTTCCGGCGCTCGCGGTCCTGGTCCTCGACGAAGCGGCGGTATTGCGCCCATGCGGCTTGGCGGCGCGTTTCCACCAGGGTCTGCTGGCGGCGCGCCTGATCGTTTGCTCCTTGGGCGAAGGCGGCAGGCGGGAACCCAGACGTAGCCGACAGCCCGGCGAGCGCCAATGTCAGCGCTGCCGCCGACCGAACGGCGAAGCGAGTCATGGGGCCGGCCCGGTCATTTGCCGAGCCGCCGCTCATTGGCCCATCCCGCCATCAGCGCGCGCGCCAGCGCGGGGTTGGGATGGCCCGTCAGCACCACGCACTCCACGAAATTGAGCGTGTCGTAGCTTTGCATGCCGCCCATGTACGCGGCTTGGGTCTGCGGCCGCAGGTCGGGGGTGATGTAGATGCCCGCGACCACGGCCAGGTCGCCGAGCTTCAGCGCGCGCGCGGCGGCAACGGAGTCGCGGTCGAACGAGATGCAACTGAACTTCTGGTAGCCGATGGGCAGGCGCGCGGTCATGCCGATGAAGGCGCCGATCTCGTTGATCAGGTGATAGTCGATCGTTCCCTGGAACTGGACCGGCTTGCCGACGTATTTGGCGATCGCGGCCTGCTGGTTTTGGAGCATTTCCTGCGCCATCAGCAGCGTGGAAATCGCGATGGTGCCGTCGGGCAGAACTCTGGATTGCGGCGGCGCGCCGGGCGGATCGGGGGCGACGGCGTCGGCCTTCGCCGGCACGGTCATCCGCAGCTTCAGGCCGGACGGGGCGGTCGCCGGGGCGGCCGCCGGCGCCGTTTGCGGCGCAACCTCGCCGGGGCCGGGCAGCCTGAGCCGCGTCGTGCTCTCCGAGGCTTGGGCGCCGCAAGCGGCCCATACGATCGACACGGCCAGCGCGAGCATCCGGCCTAGCACGCGGGCGGTCATTTCGCCGGCCGGCAAAGAAGCAAGTTGAGTCCGTTGGGCTGAAGCGACCAGACCGCGTGCAGCGCCGGGTCCGGCACCTTCGGCACGACGCTGACCGCCGCAAACGTCAGCGATGCGCCGCCGCCGCGGTCCGTCACGTTGTAGCCGCGCAGCCGCAGCGCCTGCGCCACCGCACCGATGATTCTGTCCACGCGCTGCTGGTCGGCGACGCGCCAGGCGAACACCTCGCTGTCTCCGCACTTGGCGCCGCCGGAGCCCGCCAGGATTCGATCGCGCAGCGACGCGTCGTCGCTGCGCTGCGGTCCCTCGATCAAGGCGATCTTGCCGATGCCCGAGACCACCACCTTGCCGGTCGCGGCGACCGGGCCCGCGGCGCTGGGCGGCGCGGCGGCCGGCGCGGCGACCAGCACCGGCGCGCGGGCGATCACGACTTCCTTGCCGTACTCGCCGCTGAGAATCCGCACCTCGTATCTGCCCTCGGCCTTGCCGGCAAACTCGTGCTTGCCGGTGAACCGGTTGGAATAGAGAAATGTCGCCGAGGTGCTGTCGACCGGCTTCGGGCTGCTTTCCTGGAACAGCGAAATCCACCCGTTGGGCGCGCGGATGTCGTCCCACACAACGACGATCTTCTCCATCGGCGCAAAGCTCGGCTTCTCGGGCGCGATGCGCGGGCGGAACTTGGCGCCGGCGGGCGGGTCGCGCACCTCGATCGGGACACGCGCAACCACGGTCTCGCTGCCGTAGGGACCGGTCAGAATCCGGGCCTCGTACTTGCCGGTGATCAGGCCGGGAAATGCGGCGCTGCCGCTGGGCTGCGCCGAGAAGGTTACGGACTTGCTTTGGGTCAGCTTGGTTTCACCCGGCGCGCCCAGCCCGACCGAGCCGTTCCCGGCCCCGATGCCCGACCAGCTCAGCTTGATCTCCTCGAACGGGGCGAAGCCGCTTCGCTCCACCGACAGGCCGTTGTTGCTGGCGGGCGTCGCCGTGGCCGGCGCGGCGGCCGGCGCTGCAGCGGGGGCGGCCGACGGTTTGGCGGGCGAGGCGGGGGCAGCACTGCCTTGCAGCGCTTTCAGCCTGATTTTCGCGAGTGCGACGAATTTTCCGCTCGGGTAGCCGTCGATATAGGCCTGAAGCTCTTCCGGGTTCTTGCTGTCCTTGACCGTTTCCCAGAACGCGACCTCGGCCTGATCCTGCGCGCGCGCCGGCGTCGGGACGACCGGAGCCGCGACGAGAAGCAGGCCCAAGAGAAGCGTAGCGACGGTCTTCAATTCGGCGTTCCCCTGCGCGCAATCTAGCGCGCGCGGCCTGGATGCGAAAGCCCGAGGGCGGCTTGCAAGCCGCCCTTGAAATCGGTCAAGGAGCGGGTTCATGTCCAAAGCCTTCGCGTCCACCGGCGACCCGAAGGAGAAAAAGCAGACCTTCGCCAGGCTGGGCGAGGGCTTCTATTGCCTGACCGCCGCGGGGGGCCCGAACTCGGGCGTGATCGTGGGCGACGACGGGGTGATGGCGATCGACGCGCGCGCCACGCCCGCCATGGCGCGGCAACTTGTCGCGCCGATCCGCACCGTCAGCGACAGGCCCGTCAGATACGCGGTGCTGACGCACCACCCGCATCTGGACCGCCGCGCGCGACCGGCAGATGTGGAAGGCTGCAGGGGCAGGTGTCGCTGCCGCGTTCGATCAATGCGGGGCGGGCCGCTTGGCCTGGACGACGTCGCCGGTCAACATCGACGTCACGGCCGCGCCGTCGTCGGACATCGGCAGGATCAGCCATTCGTACCACATGCTCGCATACTCGCCCGCCCGGAAGCGGTTGAGCTCGCGATAGGGCTGTGCGATCCGCAGCACCTCGGCCAGCGCGCCCAGCACGTGTTCGGCCGACGTGTTGAAGTCGATCTCATCCAGATAATGGCCGGTGGCGTCGCGCACGCGCCGGTGCCGGCGGTTGGCGACGATCGCCGAGCCCATGCGCTTGCACTTGCAACGGCCGGTACCGGGCTCGACCAGGACGATCGACATGTTGCAGGTGATGCGCGGAATCTCCGCCGGCGGGTCGAAGTCGCCGAGACGCGGCAGGCGGCCCTCGCGCTTCTTCGAATCCCAGTACCCGAACAGCTCGCGCAACGCCGGATGGGCGACGGCGGCGGCGACCGCGTCTCCGATCATCAGTTCGGGCAGGCAAAGCGGCAGGACGGTCATGCAACCTTTGAGGCAGAACGGCGAAGCGATACTACTGCAAATACCCGTTTGCCTTGAACCACGCAATGGCGTCTTTCAGCGCCTCGACCGCCGGCCGGGGTTTGTAATTCAATTCCATTTTTGCGCGGTCGGACTTGTAGAACATTTTGCGCCGCGCCTGGTTCACCCCGTCGACCGTGGCGAACGGCTCCCGGTGCGTCACATATCGTGCCGCGAATTCCGCCAAATAGGCGAATGGGAGAATCAGGTCGTGCGGCAGGCTGACGCGCGGCGGCCGGCGGCCGACGATTGCGGCGATGGCGGTGAGAATCTCCCGCAACGTCAGATTTTCGCCGCCGAGGATATAGCGGCGGCCGGCCTTGCCCTTCTCGAAGGCGAGCCAATGGCCCTCCGCCACGTCCTCCACGTGAACGACATTGAGGCCGGTATCGACGAAGGCGGGCATGCGCCCGCGCGCGGCCTCGACCACCATCCGCCCGGTCGGCGTCGGTTTGATGTCGCGCGGCCCGATCGGCGTGGAGGGATTGACGATCACGCAGTCGAGTTTCAACTGCGCGATCAGCCCGCGCACTTCCTCCTCCGCCAGGAACTTCGAGGTCTTGTAGGCGCCGATCATGTCTTTGATCGCGACCGGCGTGTCCTCGTCCGCGGATTCCCCGGCCTTGGCCTTGCCCAGCACCGCGACGCTGCTGGTGTAGACGATGCGGCCCACGCCGGCCTCGGCCGCCGCCAGGATGACGTTGCGCGTGCCCTGGACGTTGTGCTCGACGATCTCCCCAGGGTT
>Ga0114930_10003632_pt1 | contig 13395 bp, 14 predicted proteins | sample AnhtaG_FD_87300 | JGI IMG/M metagenome (GOLD analysis project Ga0114930, IMG submission 87300) | Deep subsurface microbial communities from Anholt, Denmark to uncover new lineages of life (NeLLi) - Anholt_01485 metaG | ecosystem: Environmental > Aquatic > Marine > Oceanic > Sediment | place... | reverse complement strand
AACATCCATAGCGTTTGATTCATTACTAAGAAATTTGCTTAAATGCGCCCAAGGGTAAACTAATACTTGATCAACCCTATAAGTGCCCCTTTCCTTTAACAACTCAAGAATTTTTCTTGGTTTTCCTTTAATTTGGCCACTTTCAATTTTTTTATTATATTCTCTTATCTCTTCGTTTTTATATCTAATTTTTTCCGGAAAATTCGTTATTTGAATAATTGCGTCTTCTATCACTTGCGCACCTTGTTTAGAAATCAAATCTGTATCGTATGTATCTTGATCTTCTACAGTTACATAAGCCACTAAAATTAAACCCTCCATTTTAATTAAATCTTCGGGAAAATCTTGTGGGTTGCTTGTGGCTACTTTATTTTTAGTAACTTCCACATCTTTTGAATGGATTAATAAAATTTTCATGATTATATCAAAAATCCTAAATATTTTTCTTCCTTTAGATAATTAACAATATCTAAAATTGGAATTAATTATTACTAAAATATTTATTTATAAGAATGAGGCTAAATAATATTTTTTCAGAATTATCTGAATCGTTGAATAAGTTAGATGAAGATAGGGAGAGCATCTTGAAATTGTCTCGTAAGTTAGTACGAGAATGTAGTATTGCAATTAAGAACATACATCGAAAAGAATTTAATCAATATCACGAAAAAGTCCAAAACATCAAAAAATTACATAAAGAATTGTTGGTATTTGTTAATAAAAATCCTGGTGTCTTTTTGAAGTATTTGAAAACTCCAGAGCAAGAATTTGCTGAAGCTGTAGCTTTCTATTCTCTTATCTCAAAAGAACCTATCCCATTACCAAGTGATTTGAACATAGTTCCTTTGAATTATGCTCTCGGTCTTGCGGATGTAATTGGGGAATTAAGAAGATACGTGTTAGATAATATTAGAAATTCTATTGTTAAAGATTTAAACTATATATTAGAAAGTATGGATGACATCTACACTCAATTATTTTCAATTGATTATCCCTCTGGATTGACTCAAGATTTAAGACGCAAAACTGATCAAGCGAGAGGCATAATTGAGAAAACTAGAGGCGACGTATCAATATCACTTCAAATGAGTGATTTAAAAAAATGTATGCAAGAAAGTGAAAAAAAGGAATAATTATAATCTTTTCCCAAATCAATTACGATAATTGTTTAACCCTGAATTATATATTAGAATTGAACACATTAAAGAGAGCTGACAAGAAATAACAAAGAAAGTGTTAATTGCAGGTACATTTGATCTTCTTCACCCTGGGCACATATATCTAGTCAATGAAGCAGCTAAAATGGGTGATGTTTATGTAATTGTAGCGACTGATCAAAATCGAAAGTTGTATTCTGGTGAATCCCCCATAATTCCCGAAAATCAGAGATTAGAAGTTATAATGAGTATAAAAAACGTAAAAGAAGCTAGATTGGGGAGATCTGATAACGATACACTTAAGACCGTAGAAGAAATTAATCCAGATATAATCCTTTTAGGCCCAGATCAAAAATATGATCAAGAAACTCTAAAGCAAGGGTTGGTAGAAAAAGGGTTGAATAATATAATTGTTAAAAGGCTAGATAGTTATTACGATAAATATGAGCTTCATTCTTCTAATCTAATAAAGAAGAAAATAAAAGAACAATATAAAAAGTAGAGTTATTAGTGATTTAATGACTAACGAAAGAGATATTTCACCGGATAATTACGCTAATTGGTTTGCTCTCTATCAACTTTGTAAGCATATAGAACACCGACAAACTATTAATATAAATAGTGTAGAATTCGGAAAACTTCTTAATTTAAGTCAACAAACGGCTTCCAGAAGAATTAGCGATCTCGAAAATTTAGGTTGGATTAAAAGAAGAATTGAAAAAAAAACCCAGAAAATTGTTTTAACCAAGAAAGGTAGCGATGTAATGTTGTTGATGTATAAAAATTTAAAGACCATTTTGGAGAGTATTGTAATAATTGGTACAGTACAAGGTGGAATGAAAGAAGGAGCTTATTATGTATCAATTAAAGGGTATTATGATCAATTTCAAGAAAAATTAGGCTTTCTACCTTATAAAGGAACTTTAAATTTAGAGTTAAATAACACTAATATTGATTTATTAAGAGAGAAGCTAAAAAATATTAAACCAGTTATTATTGCGGGATTTAAAGACGATAACTCAGAACGGACTTACGGTGTAGTCGATTGCTATAATTGTTCTATCTCTCGTATAGACAATCCAGAAAAAAAGATTGAAGCCGCAATACTAGAAATTAAAAGAACCCATCACAAAAAAAACATAATTGAGATTTTAGCTGAACCTTATTTAAGAGATTACTTCACTTTGAAAGATGGAACTAAATTAATAATTGAACTATCCAGTAATAAGTGAGAGTATTAATTTCCTTCTTCAAATTCCCTTAATAATTTTGTTATTTTAAAATATCTGAAGAGAGCTGTAGCTAACACCAAAAGCAAGAAAATAAATAAAAACTCGTTGACATATCCACAAAAATTGGCAATCAACATTGTAATTACTAAATAAAATAGCCTTTCAGAACGTGCCATTAAACCAAAATCGAAATCTTCCTTAAAAAAAACCTCTGCCCTCGATCTTAAGTAACTAATCATCATTGAACTCAAAAAAGATAAGAAGATTATTATTTTCATGTCAATAATTCCCCATAGAAAGCTATTCCCTGTATAAAATAAAAGCGCAAAGAAAATGACAAATTCACTTAACCTATCCATTACAGAATCAAAAAATCCACCAAATATCGTTGTCTTTCCCTTTATTCTTGCGATAGCTCCATCTACTCCATCAAAAAAACCAGTTAGAAAAACGAAGATTGAGAATAGAACTAAATTGGAAAAATAAACGAGCGCAGCAAAACTAAGAATAGAAAAACCGAACATTATAAAAGTTGCAAGATTTGGACTTACACCAACTTTGCTTAGAAAAATTGCTATTGATTTAACTAATGGTCTGAAAATTCTACGAAGTCTAAATTTTGATGCCATAACTTTTATATTCCCTTTAATTCATAGTTATTTTTAGTATTAGTTTTCAAATCTTTCCTTAAAACTATATATACCAGTAATGGTCAGTAGACTTTCTAATACCATGAAATTCTTTTTATTTATATATAATACTTAATTATACCATATATAATTTTTTTAATGTAATAATTTTAAATAACATTAGAAAATTATACAAGAAAGAAAATACTGTGTGAATTTTATTGAAATTACGGTTAATAATGAAAACTTCAACTAAAAAGGACAAAGATGTCTCCATTAAATTCAATATTGCACCATCAAAACATTACGGGTTTATTAACTTCATAAATTTGGCCTTAGAACAGGGCAAACCCGTTCTTCTATCATTTGAAAAAGTAAGTAAAACAGGAGAAAAAGAGGAAAGTAAAATCGTTGGAACATTTAAATTTGAGGGGAAGGACGAGGCTGGATTAAAACAACTAGAAGAAGAAATCAAAGAAAAAGAAAAAAAAAGAAAAAAACAACACCAAAAAAGAGTTCAAGGATAGTTGTATAATTATTTACACCTTAAAATTGTTAAATTTATATTAATTTAAATAATCTTATTCCTACGTAGTTAAAATTTGTTATATCTTAACAATGAAAAGAGAGTTATATCTAAAAATTCCAGGATGTATTTGTAATATCGGAGATAAATTGGATCTTTTAGGAAAACCAGTTATATCAATTTCCTTATAATCAAAACTTCAAGAAGCCTAATTTTACCAAATTCTTACATATATTGTATACTTGCGCGTGCTTTAAATCCAAACTTTCAGTAATCTGTCTAATAGATTTCTTCCCATCAATTTGATAAAAAACTTTGTGAGATGTATTTCCAGTTAGATAATATTTTGGATTGATTTTCTTGAGAGTAATAAAGTGAGGAATTTGATTACAATAATTAGGTAAGTTAGGTGGAGGTTCTAACTTACTTTTTAGCGTTAATAAATCGGTCTCCTCATTAATTTTTTCTTCTACACTTTTAAATAATGCTACCACTCTTTCCTTAAACCCAGTATCGCTCTCTTTTATTTCTTCTTCTTGGAAAGCCGTTAAGATGCAATCAAAAGATTTAAATTCATTTACATTACCTTTCCAATGGAGAATGTTTTCAATACTAAATTTTTGTAAAAAAAATCGAGCAACTTTTCTCAAAATCCGTAGAATATTAACCGGTTTAGATTTTTCATCATATGTGGCAATGTATATTAAATTAGGAATACTTGAATCCTTTAAAAACGATAACTTCAACTCATTGTTGGATAATTTTAATTCGCTAATCGTACCTAGGTCTTCAAAAGAGTCAGAAAATGAGTTTAATGCAGAAAAAAAACCAGAAACCATTATCAATGAATCTGCTTCTGAAAAAATATTTTTAGCTATAGAAAAATTCTTGAACAATAAGGGTAAGCCGTCTTTAATTATTAAAAAGTCATGTATCATTAATTAAACTCATCAAACATTATTTAAGTAGTTATAATAATTCCAAGAAAAATCATCATTTAATGCATCAATAAAATCTAACTATCAAATAAGAAAAAAAAAAGTAATATCCTCGTATTATGGTCATCATTCTCTGAATTCTTTTTAATTATAAAGAACCTTACAATTAAATGATTAGAAATTAATTACTAATATCTTTACACTAAAAAATAAGGAAAAATGATAAGGATAAAGTCTCCGGGAAGAATCTGCCTATTTGGTGAACATCAGGACTATTTAAATTATCCAATTATCTCTATGGCGATATCTAAATATATTTATTTACAAGCAGAAAGAATTCCTGAACCAAAATTTTTAATCAATCAACAAGATATAGATATTTCTTTAGAACTTCCACTGAATAATGGAGAATTAGAATATACCTCACATCGGGACTATTTAGTAAGTGGCTATAATCAATTTATTCGGAGAGGGTGCAAATTTGAAAAAGGTTATAAAATTAAAATCACTGGCGATATCCCTATGAACGCTGGTGTTGCTAGCTCTTCTGCTTTAGTTATTGCATGGTTGTATTTTCTAAATTTAATAACTGGAAAAAAATTAAACTCCTTTCAAATAGCATTAGAGGGTTATAATACGGAGGTAAAGGAATTTAACGAAGGAGGAGGTATGATGGATCATTTCAACTCTGTGTTCGGAAACCTAATCTTTTTAAAACCTGAAACCCCAAAACCTAATTTGATTGTATATAACTTCACACTAGAAGGATTTGTTTTAGGAAACTCCAATGAAAAAAAAGAAACTGTAGATGATTTATTGAAAACGAAAAAGGCGACATTAAAGGCATTTAAGGTATTACGAGAAATTATGCCAGATTTCAATCAATTTTACACAAAATTAGAAGAAATTGAACCATACTTGACCAATTTAAAAAAGGAACATAAACGAAAGATTATAGGAAATATTGTTAATAGAGACATTACTTTTAAAGCAAAAGATTTAATCGATAAACAATATGCCTTAATAACTAGAGAGAAGATATTGAATGCTAATATTGATTTCTATCAAGAACTCGGGAATCTTTTAAATCTGCACCAAGAGCAATTAAGTAAAAACATACAGATATCTACTGAGAAAATTAATAAAATGATCGGAAGTTGTTTAAAATCTGGAGCTTTTGGGGGGAAAATTAACGGCTCAGGTTTTGGAGGAACGATGTTTGCTCTCTTACCTAATAATGAACAATTAATAAAGAAAGCAATTGAACAAACTGGTGGAGAAGGATATATTATAAAAACTAGTAATGGAGTTAAAATATATTGAAAGCTATAATTTTGTGTGCTGGCCTCGGAAAAAGGTTGAAACCTTATACTAATAAAATCCAAAAAACAATGTTACAACTTCATGGTAAACCATTTTTAGAATATATAATAAATGGAATGATTTATGCAGGTTTTCGAGATCTAATTTTAGTAGTAGGGTATCGGAAAGAACAAATTATTGATTATTTTGGAACTGGTAAAAAATGGAATGTAAATATCGAATATATAGAACAAAATGAATTAAATGGAACTGGAGGGGCATTATTGCTTTGCGAAAAATCCATTCCTGATAAGCATTTTTTTCTAACATGGGGAGATATTTTAGTCCCTTACGAAATCTATAAAATTGTATATAGTATCTACAAAAATGAGAATCACGATTTTATCTTACTAGCGAATTACACAGAAGACCCTTACATGGGTGCCGCGGTTTATTGCGATGACCTAATTTGTACAAATTTAATTGAAAAACCGCCACGAGGAGCGTCTAAAACAAATTTTAACAATTGCGGAGTTTTCATTTTTTCTAAGGAAATTTTTGATGTTCTAAAAACTCTTGCTCCTTCTGAGAGGGGTGAGATCGAAGTGCCTAGTGCTCTATTAAACGGAATAAATGATCGGAAATGGAAAGTGAGAGTAGTAAAAATGGAGCAAAATCAATTTAAAGGAGAAGTTGGAGCAAAAGAAAAATACGAGCAATTGAAAAACGATTCATCTTGGCTCCAACTATTAAAAATTTAAATAGAAAAAAAGCAAAATTAAATACATAATAAAAGAATTAGATATTTTAATTTGATAACGTAATAGGTGTAGTCTAAATGCGAATAAGAACTAGAAAAAACCTCTTAAAGAAAAATATTGTTATTACAATTTTATTTTCAATTCCAGTTATTAGTTTTTTTGGTTATATTGGCTTTGGTCTTTATATTCTTGACGATTTAGCGTCACTAACTTTAAATCTTGACCCTCCTAACACAGCCTATTTTACTCCTTTAGATCAGATCATTGGAAATCAAACCTATTTAGACCAAATGGCGGATAAATATAATTACCAGTTAGAAGAATGGCATATTCCTACTAATATTAGTATTGATATCACTTTTACCAGTGATAACTATAGCGAAGTGGACGTCTATCACGGAACAGACAATGGAAACCTACATTTAGGGTATACTCTTGCTTCTCAATGTTTACGCTATAAATATGCGTTAGATAACAATGACGTTAATGAACTTGAAAATGCAACGCGGATGGTAAAAAATTGTGTCTCTGGTTTTACTAACATGCTTGCTGCCCCTAACGGAGGTATCGGACCAAATTATCCCGGAATGCCGGCAAGGTTTGTTTCTGCTCCCGAAAATCGGAAATATCACGAGTGGTTGTTCGATCCCCACCCCCGTCACTTTAATGGAACAGGTCCATACAGTAATTGGAGAGTTAGGCTACATACATCCCGCGATGAGTTAGCTGGCTACTATTTGGGATTCGCGAGCGTTTTAAGATTTATTGATCCTGATGCTAATGAAGATAGTAGATGGTGCGTCGAAAGAATTAAATTGTTAACGGCACAAATGATCGAAGGTTTTCGTAAAACCAATTGGCTTGTATTAGGAGGGAACGGGGAACCGGTAGGATCAGATTTAAATCCAATATTAGGGGAAAGCATGTGGCAACTAGCTCTACTTCGTATAGGCGCTACTGCATATCCAGATGTTTACGATTCTCTTTATCAATACGCAGCAACAAAAATTATGTCAATGCACAACGGTCATATGGGATCGGTTAGCAATACCGCTTATGATACATACGCACTTGCTTTTAGTATGGATGTTGAATTCGCTCTAATAATTTTAGAAGATAATCCATTGTTACAGCACCATTACATAAAAAGGTTTGAAGAAGGCTTTTATAGTTTCTTAAGATATCACCGAAACGCTTTTTTTAATATTATCCACCTTACTTTTATGACTCTGATACAAGACTCATATTTATTTGAAGATTCTAGTTATAACGATGAAACTATACGATGGGATATTTTAGATCAATTGTGGAGATTTAACACATCTGGATGGGGAGATGGGATAAGAGATTATAATTTAACTGTAAGACCTAATTCTACGAGATCTACTAGTTTAAATCCAGACATAGCTAGTATGGATGTTGATCCTACTAGAGCAAAGTGGTCTGATTTCTTTACGAACAATATATATGGAACGCTTTTTTCCTGGGTTGGAGAAACAATTGATATCGATGATCCAGATGATGTCCACTATACCCTCCCTTTAACAGTATCCGAAATGGGCGTTCATCACTTTCTCTGGGAACATAGCAAATTTTTTGGGACTGGAGGAAATCCTGGAGGAAATGGATTAAGGCAGGTAATACCAAATAGTTATTTGGTCGTATACTGGATGGGAAAGGCGTTTAATATATTCTAAATCCGTTTTTATTCAATTAATTTTTCATACATAATTTTTATTTCGTGAAGTTTCTAATATTAACGATTTAAAATGATATTCGCCTCCTTAATGAAATTCATACAAATTGGACTCCAAATGTTTTAAAATTAATGAATCATCTCAATACGTACGATTTGATTAATATAAACTAAAATTATCTTAATAAAAGAAGTGATAAGAAATTATGTCAGATGATAGATACAAGAATCGCTACTATACGAAAAAAAAATATGAAGCTGCAATCGAGACTTTAGGTGTAGGCTTAGTATTTTTATTCGTTGCTATACTATCTCTATTTTTCATAGCATTTAATATCAACTTTATTGGTCTTTCAGCTTGGGGTTATTGGCTTTTTATTCCTGCTTTCTTTATAATACTTGGGGGATTTTCGCAGTATTATACTAATATAAAATTCCAAAAAGCCATAAAAGTTGCGATATTTGACCGTGGCAACCAAGGAACCCATAAATTAGAAGATATATCTCTCGAAGTTGGAATTAAACCTAAGGACGTACTTCAAGTTCTTGTTGATCTACGCCAAAAAGGAATTGTTAGTTATCGTTTTAACTCAGATACGGGCGAAATAATCCTTGGTGAAAAAGTTTCATATGTGAAATCCGAAGATTATGTTGTTCCCCCCAAGAAACTTGAGGAGCCATTAGAAACTAAAGGAAAGGCATACTGCGTTTATTGCGGTCATCAATTACCTAAGGTCGGTAATTTCTGCGAAAATTGTGGTTCAAAAATATAAATTTAAAACTAAATTTTTTATCTTTTTTTTAAACTCTTCTTCATTACGATTCATGATAAATCAACTGAGGCTTTTTTTTTAAATACCCATTTCGGCTTAATTTCTTTAAATCGAAAATTCGCCGGGATGATTACTCATTTCAAAGGGTTCCATTAACAACGAAGAAATTGAAAACACATTTGAAATAATTAACCCAAATGAGAGCAATCTTAATTTAAGTAGGGAAGAGATTGTACCCAGAAAAATCGCCAATCATAAAGATAATCATTTCGATTTAATAATTCAAGAATGCGATATTGCCAAAAAAGAATATTTAATTATGGCAGAAGATATCCATGCTATCTTAAGAATTCGCGAAGATCTAACCAATTTTGAGAAGTTAGATTACTGTAATAGCGAAAGACATTATATGAAACAATATTTAAAACACACTATGATAAAAATCAACAGAATTTTACCCGATTAAATTCGTACTTAACTGTCATATCTTTTTGTTTTGAAATTATATTTATGATAGTATTAATTATGAATTCTAATGAGTTTTTCAAAACCAATAATAGATATCATAAAGCAGCGATCATCGTGGCGAACTTATACTAAACAATTGCTTGAAGATGATACAAAGAAGAAGATAAATCAAATTTTAATTAGTAAAGATTTTAAGAGCCCTTTTGGTGAGATCGCAGGAAAATGTCGATTTGAATTAATTGGAACCCCCGAATTTGCTCCCGATGAAAGAAAGAAATTAGGCACTTATGGATTTATCAAGGGAGCTCAAGAGTTCATAGTGGGAGCGATTGAAAAATCCGATTATTATAAGGAAAACTACGGATACATATTAGAAGCTATAATTTTAGCAGTCACCAATTTGAATTTAGGTACTTGTTGGCTAGGAGGAACTTTTAATAAAAGTCTCTTTTCTACTAAAATAAAATGCCAAAAAAACGAGATAGTTCCCGCAATAACGCCTATAGGATACACTCCCGAAACCAGACGTACAAAAGAGAAAGCTATACGGGCATTCATAAAAGCTGATTCACGATTTCCTTGGAATAAAATATTCTTCGAAGATTCGTTCTCTACAGCACTTCCTCGAGAGACAACCGATAGATATGAAACTTTATTGGAAATGGTTCGACTTGCTCCCTCGGCGGGCAACAAACAACCGTGGAGAGTTTTAAAAGAAAAAGGGAGTGATAAATTTCATTTTTATGTTAAATCCTCATCGGATTTAGCACAGAAAGTTTACAATACGTTTATAAACATCGATATAGGGATTGCAGTTTGTCACTTTGATCTAACTGCAAAGGAAGTTGGAATAGAAGGAACATGGGAATTTTTAAGCCCAGATAATAACACTCCCGAAGAATTAAAATATATCATCTCGTGGATTGGACAATAAAAATGCTCCTTTATTTTATTACCTATTTGTCAAACATCCTAAACTTCTCTTATTTTACTAATATTAATTGTTTTAAAAGTTTTAAAAGCAAGATTTAATGATTCTCTTTTATCTGAGACATGAAGATACAATAACTTATTTTTATAATGACGAGTATACTTATAACTGGAGGTACGGGATTTATTGGTATACCCTTGGTTATAAAACTACACGAATTAGGACATGAATTAAAATTACTGATAAGAGAGAATAGTAATACAACACCTTTTAAGGAACTTAACAATATTGATTATATTGTTGGCGACGTTCAAGATATTAATAGTTTGGAAAAAGCCGCGAATAATGTAGACATAATATACCATCTCGCTGCTTATACTGCGATTTGGGCAAAAGATAAATCGATTTATTATGATGTTAATGTAAAAGGAACAGAAAACATTGCTAATGTTGCTCTTAAAAACAACCTAAAATTATTTTATGTTAGTTCCTTCACTGCTTTAGGACCTACCACTCCAGAAGCCGTTGATGAGACTCATGAAAATGAGAATTTTTTAATGGAATATGAAAAATCTAAATTCCAAGCGAAAAAACTCGTAAAAAAGATTATATCAAAAGGCTTGAAAGTAATGATTTTTTATCCTGGAATTGTATACGGTCCCGGAGATTTTAATGTTTTTGGTAGAATGCTTTTTGATGTAATGAGGGGAAAAATTCTTCCATTAGGCGTATGCCCTGGAAAGGGAGAAGCTATCACCTGTGTATCTTATGTTTTTGATATTTCAAATGCTTTAGTAGATGTAATAAATAGGGAAGATCTTTTTGGGGAGGATTTTATTCTTGGCGGGGAAAATGTTAAATTTAAGGAATATCTTGATTTAATTGCCAAAATTGGGAGAAATAAAAAGGCAATAAAGCTTCCATTCCCAATTGCGATGGTATACGCATGGTTTTTGGAGGTGAAAGCAAAATTTAATAAGAAAACTCCTTATTTAACTCGACCTACATTAAGGGCAATTAAATATCACAGATCTTATTCTTCAAAAAAAGCTATTGACAAGTTTGACTACACAATTACTCCTTTAAGAGAAGGTTTAGAAGACACAATTAAGTGGTATAAGGATTTTAATGAAGAAAGAAAAAAATGAGATGAGTTTTCGAACATCATGTTGGATGAAGAATTAAAGAGTCTAATTTTAGATAAAGAAGGATATAAAACAGAAATAGCCAAAAAATACACCACATTTCTGGCACAATATCCTGAAATTTTTTCTGATCTAATTTTTGGATCAAACTTTGATTTCGCCCTTTATGAGTCAGTTGAAACATATGACAAAGAATCTCCAGGAGATATATTTAACGTGCTTAGAAATGGAAACGGAATTGAAATAAAACCCGGAGGAGCAGTTGATTCGGATTTAGAATTAGCACTCTCGGTAAGCGCGGTTAAAAAATTAATTCAAACGAAATCAAAAGTAGAATATGCGCAACTCTTAGGATTATTTTATAACGACCCAAATGAGAAGAAAGGATGGATTGATTTTGTATTGCATAAAAGAACACAAACTTTAATCAATATGGGCTATGGAAAATTTGCTCAGACTGCTGGTATTCTCAAGGATGATGACGATATTTATAGTATGTAAAACTCTTTTTGAATAAATTTTATTAAAATTAAAGTTAAATGAAAAATATGATGAAAGTTCAAGAACTAGAAATAAAAAATAAATACACTGGCGAGATTATAGGAACTGTTCCTGCTGACACACCAGAAACTGTTAAAGAAAAAATAAAAAAGGTTCATAAAAATCAATACTTATTAAGAGAAATGGATTTCTTTGAACGAGCTCAACTTCTAGCTAAATTTGCCACTAAATTGCGCTTTAAAAAAGCCCAATTAAAGGATTTGGTCGTTGCAGAAGGAGGTTTACCAATCAAATATAGTGAATGGGAACTATCAATTGTAATGAATGGTTTCAAATTTTGTGATTGGTATTATCAATTTATAGAAGACAAGCCATTAACTGGTATTGAAGGTGAGAAAAATGCAACAATAAAATATATTCCACATGGATTATCTGCTTGCATTTCTCCCCGTAACACACCAATTAGCCTTCCCCTTTATCAGATGGGTGCCAATTATTTAGTAGGAAATGGGGCGATTGTTAAACCATCTACCGCATGCCCCTTAACCATGTTAGAGGCATATTCCACCATGAAGGAGATGGATTTTCCGGGTTTAGATGCATTAGATTTGGTTATAGCTCCCGGAGAATGGGCTGTAGATGAATTTCTTAAATCTCATTTAATCAAGATTATTATGACGGTTACCTCTTCACATACTGCAAAAGATATTCTTGTGAGATATGGAAGGATGCTGAAAAAAACTGCAGATAAATCAATGGGAGTTACAATGTATACTCAACCTTTCAAACAATTCTTCTTTGAATGCGCGGGAAATGATGCTGGAATCGTAATGAATGATGTCAATTTAGAAAATGTAGCAAAATGGAATGTTATGGCAAGTTACACCAATTCAGGTCAACAATGTTTCTCAATGAAGCGAATTATAGTCCACCAAGATATATATGATGAATATACAGAATGTCTAATAAAAGAAATGGAGAAATTAAAATATGGAGACCCCACAGATCCCACTGTTGATATTGGACCGTTAGGAAGTCGTCGTATACTAATGATGATGGAAGTGATGGTGGCTGATGCTAAAGAATATGATGTTAAAATATATACAGGTGGTGAAAAAATTGATACAGGAGAAGACTATGGATTATTTTACACGCCGACTCTGGTTGAAATTAAACCAGAATTGTGTGAAGATTTATCTAAGGCTCCTTTTTTATGGAGAGAAGAGGCTTTTGGACCTGTCCGTTCTATTACTAAAGCCAAAGATATGAAAGATGCAATTAGATTAGCAAATGCAAGTAATTATGGTATGAGAGCAGTAGTTTATACTTCAAATTT
>Ga0114930_10003631_pt1 | contig 13395 bp, 11 predicted proteins | sample AnhtaG_FD_87300 | JGI IMG/M metagenome (GOLD analysis project Ga0114930, IMG submission 87300) | Deep subsurface microbial communities from Anholt, Denmark to uncover new lineages of life (NeLLi) - Anholt_01485 metaG | ecosystem: Environmental > Aquatic > Marine > Oceanic > Sediment | place... | reverse complement strand
CCTACCTCTTTAAATTTTGCTTAAATACCCTTGGAATCAAGGTTTACTTTCAATTTTTCGGACGCGACGTGACCCCTTGACAAGGTGGAAATAATTCTTATAATAAGGTAAGTCAACAGACATCAAACAAATCAAAAATGAACCAATTTAAAATCGAAAAACTAACTCAACCACTCCCCCTCATAGCTAGAGATAAAATAGAAGAATTAATCCAAAACAATACACTGGCACCTGGGGATAAATTACCTAAGGAGACAAAACTGGCTCAGATGCTAGGAGTCAGCCGGATAACTGTAAGGGAGGCACTGCGTTTATTAGAAGAAGATGGGGTTATTGTTAGGCACCAAGGACGAGGTACTTTTGTAAGAAGTTCAGATCTAATCATTCGAAATCCACTGGAAGTGAACATCAGTGTAACAGAGGTTATAGAATCTAAAGGTTTTAAAGCCAGTACAGCTTGGTTCAAATTAGAGCGCACGAAAGCAGATAAAACAATTGCCAATAAGTTGAATATTGAAGTAGGCTCTCCCGTGATAATATTGGAGAGAGTAAGAACGGCAAATGAAAAACCGGCTGTCTATACTCTGGATGTTTTCTCAGAGAACATCGTGGGAAAAACGGAGGTTTTAAAAGAGTTTGCTGGGTCTTTATCTAAACTTCTGGAGGAAAAATACAATCAGAAGATAGAGTATAGCGTAAGTAAAGTAATCCCTATTCTTCCTGGACCCTACATTTTTGATAAATTGAAAACTGAAAAACTCTCACCTCTTTTACTGGTGGAAGAGGTTGATTATAACTCTCAAAATGAACCTATTATATATGGCCGAGAATATTGGACTCCCGGTATTTTTGAGTTTACCATCCTCCGCAAACGCAGAAAGTAACTAAACAAATGGCGGGGAACTGGTTGAAAGGTAAAGGCATACAATTCAGACTAAAAGAGCTAGAAATAGAAACTGTAAAGGAGGTGAAAAGAGTAGCAATTTTCTCTAGCTGTCACTATTTTGATAAAAAGGAGAAAACGACCAATGATAGGAAAAAGAATAGGAAAAAGATTGGTTAGCATGCTTGTGATAATAGGAGGGGTTCTTCTGCTTCTTGTGGGTAGCTCATCGGTTGCCTTGTCGAAAAAAGTGATTACGTTTTGGTATATCGAACCGGAACCTTTCGCTACCATGATTGAAGACAGTATCAAGAGATTTGAAGAAGCCAATCCCGACGTAGACATTAAGGGTGTTCAATATCCTCATCAACAGTACAAAACGAAAATTCGAGTAGTTTTGGCTGCTGGTAATCCTCCTGACATCTGGTTTCTTTGGGGAGATGAAGGAGTTCGTCCCTACATAGAGGCGGGTATGGTACATGACATTACAGATTTAGTTCACGAAATGGATGCTATGGAGACAGGGGTACCTATATATGACTATTTTCTCCCTACTGCATGGGACCTTGTGACTCAAAAAGGTAGAATTTGGGGAATGCCGGGTTGCATGATCACGTTTTGTGTATTCACTTACAATAAGAGTCTGTTCAATCGGTACGGAGTGACGATACCTGAGACTTATTCGGAACTGAAGAGTCTTATTGTGAAACTACAGCAAGCTGGACTAGAGCACCCTGTAGCTCTGGCAAATAAGGCGAAATGGGCCGGTTTGTACTGGTTGGCAATGATTAGTTTAAGACTGGGCGGAATCGACCTATGGGAGAAAGTTAGATCTCGAGATGCCAGTTTCACCAATCCTGTATTTGTCAAGACTTTCGAAGAAAACCAGGAATTGGTCCGAATGGGGGCTTTTTCGGAGGGGTTTCAGGGTCTGGATTGGGATGCAGGACAGGACAGAGCACTCATGTACACTGAGAAGGCTGCTCTGGCTCTGTACGACAACGATCTTCCTGACTACATGGTAACGGAAGCCGGGACGGAATTCTTCGAGAAAGTAGATGTTTTCCCGTTCCCCAGGATTGTGGGCGGAAAGGGTGACCCTAATACGGGATATGGTACACCCGGTGCCCACTTTTTCCATGTTTCCAAAACGTGCCCATACCTAAAGGAAGCTGTGGAGTTCATTCCTTACCTGTCCGATAGGATAGCCATTGAGGAGCGCTTGCGCTATGGTAGAGTACTTCCAGTGAAGGGAATTGAAGATCTGCTTGTAAAATATCCTAGAGCCGCGAACATATATGATTTGTTTTTTGGATTCGGTCGTGTGTTAGCGAATCTAGATGTTATTTTCTTCCTTCCTGAGATGGGCGATGAGATAATGGATGTGTCACAGGATGTTCTTGGTTTAGAGATAACGCCAGAGGAAGCCGTAAAACGGTTGGATGAGGCAATAACTGCAGCCTACGGCCCTCTGAGAAAGTAAACCTCGGACAGAGTTAAGCGGCAAGCAAGGGGTACCTTCAAGAAGGTACCCCTTGCTGTCTTCTCATAGGCTGGCAAGGAGACCGTATGACGTCAATTAAGCGAGCAAAATTAATAACAGGTATTCTTTTTATGACACCATCGTTGGTTATTTATAGCTTATATATGATAATACCAGTTCCATATGCGCTCTACCTTAGCTTTTTCCGCTGGAATGGCATCAGCCCTAAGATTTTGGTTGAAATATCCAATTGGGGCAGGATCTTGGTAGATAGTGTTTTTAGGAAAAGTCTATTAAACAGTATTTATATAGGGGTCGCCTGTATTTTCTTGCAGGTGCCGTTGGGACTGTTCATAGCGCTGCTTTTGGTCGCTAAGCATCTGAAGGGAAAAAAAGTATTCCAAACAGTTTATGTTATTCCTTTGTTGCTTTCTGCTGTAGCAGTAGGTATTCTCTGGAAGTTCTATCTTGACCCCACTTTCGGAGTGGTCAATAATTTTCTCCTTACCGTTGGCTTGCCAAATCTGCGGAGACCCTGGTTAGGAGATACCTCGACTGCTTTGTTTGCAGTAATTGTGGTAGAGGTCTGGCAGTTCGCGCCTTTATACATGCTTATCTTCGGGGCTGCATTGAGTGAGGTACCACAGCATCTGTACGAAGCTGCCGTGATTGACGGAGCTTCTTCTTTGGAGTGTTTCTGGCATATAACGATTCCCTTAATAAGAGGCGTTTATATCACTGCCACTACGATCGCCCTCGTAGGATCGATAAAAATGTTTGACCTTGTTTGGGTAATGACTGAGGGAGGACCTTCTCGTGCTACTGAATTAATGGCTACTTACATGTATAAGCAGACCTTTCACCGTTTGGAATTTGGATACGGAGCGACTATAGGCGTGGCTCTTTTTGGGATCGCCTTTGGATTGGGTATTCTATGGCTACGACTAATGAAACACTCCGTATTATCCGGGCAAAAAGTGTGAGGGTGATGTGAGAGAGTATGTAGTACGAAAGTACGTTTGGACATGCAGCCTCATAGTAATTGCCATTGTGTGGTTAGTATTCACAGGCTATCCTTTGATTTTTCTCGCTCAAGGTAGCCTCAAAGAAAGATTTTTTGAATCAGGGATATGGGAATTACCTAAGCATTTTGCATTCTCGAATTATGCTAAAATTTTCGCCTCAGGACTTCTTTATCGTTATTTCATCAACAGCATTATGATTGTTTTTATCTCAGTTTTTCTTATTGTTCTTCTCTCCTCTATGGCTAGTTATATCTTTACCAGAATACAGTTCCCTGGGAAACGTTTGTTATTTATATTATTTGTCTCAGGGCTAATGATACCTATTCATTCCACCTTAATACCCGTATATATTTTTACCAATAAAATCGGAATATATGATACCATCTGGGCTTTGATTGGTCCTTACGTGGCTTGGAATCTCCCTTTAACGATCTTTATCCTTACTGCTTTTATGCAAGACCTCCCCAAAGAATTGGATGACGCCGCTGCTATTGATGGCTGCTCGCCTATCGGCATATACTGGAGGATAGTTCTCCCGCTATGCAAACCGGCGATTGTTGCTCTGACAATGCTGAATTTTATCTTTTGTTGGAATGAGTTTCTTTATGCTTTGATATTAGTTTCCAGTCCTGAATCTCGCACAGTTCCCCTTGGAATCTACACTTACCAGGGACAATTCTGGGGAAATATTTCCTTGGTTATGACAGTCGTAATGGTAGGTGTGCTTCCTATGCTGGTAGTATATGCGTTTCTGAAAAAACAGGTAATTCGGGGTATGACATTTACAGGTTTAAAGGGATAAATAGTCGCTGCGGTTGCCAACCAACGTCTGGAAAACAAATGATTTCTTTTTTAAGCTCGGGAAACAATAATCTAGTAGAAACGCATTCTTGATTGATGGCTCTAATTAGCAATTGAGGAGGTAACAACTGTGTTTGAGGAAATAAAGGATCAGGAGAAAAGAGCGGCTCACCGCTCCATCCTGGAGGGATGGACAGAGAGATTAGAACTACTAATTACCAAAGCTAGTGGAGCGTCCTTGTGGGATGATACCGGAAGAGAATTCATAGACTGCACTTCTCAGTCTTTTTCTCTCAGCGTCGGTGCTTGTCATCCCCAGGTACTCGAAGCCGTGCAGGAACAGATGCAAAAATTTACTCATCTGCAACATGTGATGGACAGTATTCCTTTGCTCCAATTGACCAGTCTTCTTACAGAAATAGCCCCCAAGGGGCTCAATAAAGTGAACTATTGTCTGGAGGGTTCGATTGCGGTTGAAGCAGCCATGAAATTGGCTATCAAAAACAAGCCCCAGGGAAGGTATTTTCTCGCCTTAGAGCACGGGTACCACGGGCGCACTTTCGCCACTATGGCTATCAGCTGGGTCCCCCCTGGAGGTCCTTTTCCCTACTACAAACAGTACGTGATTAGGGTTCCCGAGGCCTATTGCTATCGATGTGCTTTTGATCTAATCTATCCACAATGTGGATTGCAATGTCTACAATTTACGGAGCACGTAATAAACCGTGTTGTTGACGGGGAGGTTATTGCTCTCATAACGGAACCTGTTCAAGGTAATGGAGGTCAAATTTCGTTCCCGTCAGAGTACCATAAGGGAATAAGAAAGATTTGCGATAAATATGATATTATTTATATTTCCGATGAAATCCAGACTGCCTTTGGAATGGTGGGAGAAATGTTCGCTGCCGACTTATATGATACTGTTCCTGACATTCTGGTTTTTGGGAAATCCATTGCAGGCGGTTTCCCCCTTGCAGGAGTCTTGGTCAGGGAGAATCTACAGGGTTTCGATATGGCGGAACACGCCACTACCTTCAGCCATTTTCCTTTATCTATGGCAGCGGCAGTGGCAACTTTACAAACCTTGAAGAAAGAGAAATTGCTGGAAAGAGCACGAAATAAGGGTTTCTATATCACGCAAAGGCTTTTGAAAATGAAAGAAAAATACGAAATAATAGGGGATGTTCGGGGTCCAGGACTAGCTATAGGAGTGGAGCTAGTTAGGAGCAAGAAAAATAAAGAGCCGGCTATTGGAGAAAGCCGCGATCTGATAGAAAAGGGGCTGAGGAAGGGTGTGATGTTTGGCATAAGTAAATATCCAGGGCTAGGTAATGTGATTAAAATCAAGCCTTCTATTAAGATTACCGATGCACAAGTGGATCAAGTACTAACTGTATTTGAAGAGTGTATTAAGGAAATTGAGAAGTCAATCTCTTAGAATGAAGAAAGTCACAATACTGTGTCAGTGATCATGGCAGGAGCGAGATTATGATTCTGCAAAAAATGAAATGCCACAAATGGAAAGGGCAGGTTAAGAAAGGGACTGTTATTGTAGTACCGATAGGTTCAACAGAACAACATGGCCCTCATTTACCTATTGATACGAATATAGCCATCCCTTACTACTTGGCAGTTGAAACCTCCAGACGAGCTCACGCTGTAGTCGCCTCCCCGGCCAATTACGGGTATAACGAGAAAGAACTTGACTTTCCTGCGACAGTCTCAGTAAAATCAGATACCTTTGTTAAGTATTTGTTTCATATCTGTGACAGTCTTTGCCGAACAGGTTTTTAAAAAGATTCTTCTGTTGAATGGATATGGATGGAATGAACCTATGGTAAACACGTTTGTCACATGGTGAATGAGAGGATCGGGTCGATCTGTGCTTCCTTGACTTATTGGAGAATCGTAGGGGACGCGATTGAGAAAGTGTGTGAGTCTGAAACGCCTGGTGGAATGGAACATGCAGGCGGATTTGAGACATCAGTACAATTGTTTCTCGATCCAGATAATGTGAAAATGGATAGGCCAAATGAGGGAAATCATCAATAAGACGAGGTATACCTGGTATGACCGTTGTATCCCATCCCCGGTCTTTATTTCCCAGAATTGGAAAAAACTAACTGAAATAGGAATCAACGGTGATGCACTTTTGGCAACTAAAGAAAAACGAGAAAAATTAGTTCAAGCCGTTCTGGAAAAGATAGTGGATTTTATAGAAGTGTTTAATAGAGATGTAAGGCTCGTGTGTCTTACGAGGTCGTCGAACCCATCAGTGGTGTTGCTAAAGAAAAACCTTCGCGTGAGAACTTCTCCAGAGGAACTGCCGAAAGAGGCATAGTTTCTTATTTTCCCAAATATCTAAGGCGATGAAGAGAATAGTCTGTGAACTTTTTATCTCTGTATTAAGATCGTGCAGGATTTGCTTTACTGATCTTTTCTGTTTTCCTGGCATTTTTGTCTCCTCGTAGATTATCTTTGGGTTAATTAACAACCTATTCTACCGGAGAATTGCTATTATGCGGCTTATTAATCTGTCATCAAAGAGCACCTAGATATCATGACATCACACCAGACTATATAAAGGAGGAAAAGAAATGGTGGTTGATTGCCATATCCATTTAAACAGAAAGGAATTAGGAGGAATTGAGAGCGCAGGGCAGATTTTGAAATTTATGGACAAAGCCAAAATAGATAAAGCCTTTTTATTCTCTCCCCCACCTATAGTTGCAGAGCCAATAAATCAGCGCTTGATTTATAGGAGAAACCAGGAGAGACAAAAAGAATCTATACAGATTGCAGGAAAAATTGTAGCGCAGAATCCAGAACGTCTAGTAGGTTTTGTATGGTTAGACCCTCTTTTGCCTAACGCAAAAGAGGAGTTGGAGCGAGCTGTTATCGATTATAAGCTGAGAGGGGTAAAAATGATTCCTGACCATTGGTACCCTTTTGACGAAAAAATACTTCCTATATACGAAAAAATCCAGGCATTCGGGGTGCCCATTATTTTTCACTCAGGAATGTTATCTGGCCTTGGCGATTCCTCGCGGTTTTGTCGACCGGCTTTCTTTGAAGTGCTTCTACATTTTCCTAAAATTAAATTTGCCTTAGCTCACACAGGCTGGCCGTGGATAGATGAATGTATCGCAACAGCAGCTCGATTTGAAGCTGTACTGCAATCAGAAAAAATATTCCAAACAGTACCAGAAAAAGATCAGAGCCAGCAAGGTATATCCATAAGGGAACCTCAAATGTTCATTGATATAACTGGTACTTGGGAAACTTACAAAAAGGAAGCTTTACGTAAAGCAATAGCCAATCTTGGTGAGGATAGGCTTATTTATGGAAGCGATACTTTTCTAACACTAGAAGACATAAAAAGGCTTAAAGACAGTTTGCAAAAAGATAAAAGAATATTAAAGGAATTAGGGCTTTCAAGCAAAGCTCAAGGGAAAATCATGGGAGAGAATGCGGTGAGATTTGTTGAAAAGTGGTAGACTCTAGATAGGTGTACATTTTTGCATGAATTTATTGTAGATCTGGCTCTCAGCCAAATGGTGAAGCGAATTTACAGCATAGAGCGGGAATTGGAATCACACCAAATAGAACTAAGTTGGTAGAGGTGTACAAAATGATGGTTACCGTTTGCACCTTAGAGGAAAGACAAGCTGAGATCTACCGCTATGGCCTTCAAGATGGGTGAGATAAGTTCCCTAGCGGAAAGGAGAGTTTTGTAGAAAGAGAAAAACGTCAAATGAGTCTTGCTTATGTTTGAGATACCGGGAATTCAAGTGTGCCAAGATAAGCTCTGTGAACCCTAGTTGACTGAAAGGTGTAAACCATCGTAACAGCCCTTCAGCGATGTAGTCTGAGGTGCAGTGTTACAGAGTAATGTCTAGTATTGAAGCCATCTGACAAATTCACGCGGCCTTTAACCCCGTAAGGCCAGCAGATGAAAGTTCTGCCAATAATACAGTCGGTCACTGTAGTGATATTCGGCATTAGATATGGTGACATATTTAATGAAAACCTGGAAGTAAAAGTTATCGTTAAGGATAGCAAGCAACTGAGCGGGCTGTAGCGAAAGCGCACCATTGGTCGAAGCCTCGTGACAGTGAAGAGATGCGGATGCCGAGCCTCTGGATTTGGGGTGAAGGCGAAACTGGTAAATCCTTCGGGGTAGAGATGGACGGCACGTTCAGAAGGGATAAGCCCACAGTAGCAGATAAGGGCGTCGGGAGATCTAAATTGAGCGATATCCCCTATTTCACTGATGATGGTGGCTGCAGTAACAGGATCTACTCCAGGGATACTGGTGAGAATCCTTCCTGAAGTAAGGGAAAGCCCATCCTCTATCTCTTGGGTAAAGAAGCTGATTCTATCCTCAAGGTGTTCAAGCTCGTAGAGTAGATCCCCGATGCATTCTTCCAGAACAGGGGCTACCACTTTAGAAGCTATGCAGGTTCTTGCTGTTTGATAAATAAGATTTGCTTTTTTCCAGGCTCTCTCCCATCCTAGTCGGCCTTTAGAGTGAGAGAGAAGATACTCAGCTAGAGTTTCTCGAGGAAGAGCTAAGATCTTCGCTGGTCTAGGAGCGATCTTTAGGAGGGCTCTGGAGGTTGATCCAAAAAGATTGGAAAAGAAAGGTACTCTTTGGTATTCAGGAAAGATCTCATCCAGTATACACCTTATCTTAATTCTTCACCTTAAGTATTTGCTGGGTCAGGAATCTTCTATAGCGAACGATTCTTTTAAGCCTTTGAATATTCTTCGGGGGAAGAACAGTTGGTCTTACCTTTCCGTATCTTAAGATGCTAGCAATGACAAAGGCATCTTTGGGATCGGTCTTGGTGGGCTGAATGTAGAAATCTCGGAAACGATTCACCTTTAGAGGATTGAATACCTGAACTCGGTATCCCTTGCTTTTGAGAAATTCGTAGCGGGGAAACCAATAGTGGCCGGTAGCTTCCATACCCAGAAAAATATGACCATTATCTGGGATAGAAAGCTTGCCAATAAGTCTCTCAAGTTCGGTAAATCCAGTGCGGTCATTGTCGAACTTGAGGGTCCCAAGGCGGTTTCCCCTCTCATCCAAGCAGTAGGCTAGATGGGAGAATTTGCCTACATCGATACCTACGTAGACAGACATTTTAACCTTCTGTTCTTTTATTTTTCGATCCTTAATCATGCGGTCTATAGCCTCATATGAGCAGTCTAGCTGCTAACTACTATTGATGGTATCTCGCCTGATAAGGATCATTCAAGGCAAGGCGGCGGTCTTTCCGGAAAGGTAGCCTTAAAGCTCCTCTAAGGAGGTGCAAGCCATCCTCGCCTTGAGATGATGAGAAAGAGCTTTTTGATTAGGTAGACTACCCCAGCTTTCAGACTGCGAAAAAGGGGTCAAAAAGCAACAAAGAAGGTGGAAATCACTACTTTAGAAACATAGACCCCATTATAACCAATTTGATTATACGAGACATCCTATGTCAGTTTGAAGTGAGAAAAATTCTAAAATATCATATTCTCAATAAGAATAGAGAACTACTTTCTTAAGAAGAAAGTGTTCGTGGATTGTATGTTTTATAGTTCTTTCTCAAAGATCGGTTAATAGCAGGATCTGCTGTTAAAAAGACTGAATAATCTTTGGGTTGTGGCATCACATACTCTGATCTATCTCTCATCATGGCGCAGATGATATCGCACAATCTTCTTTTGAGACACGTTATCGCTTGTTTTTTGGTTTTCCCCTCGGCAAGCTTTTTCAAGTAGTAGGCTCTTGCATCCGGAAGGGAAAAGAACTCATCCACCAGCACTTTGGAGATACAAAAAGCATACTGAGGGTCTGACTTATCCGGATGACAGGATTCATCCCTTTCACGATCAACTTTAGCTGGATTGACCTCCTTCACCATCTGTTTGGATTGGATAAGAAACTGAGCTAAAGGTCTTCCCAGACCATCTGTATCCTCCAGACCAAAGGCAGGAATGAGTCCTTTTGGAATGGTGTTTGTTACCTCATCCAGAAATTTTCCAAAGAACGCAGAATCATTTGTTACTCTACAGGTTCCCAGAATCTTGTGCCAGGGGTTTGTAGTGCACGCAGTATGGTCCTCCTTGTGGGTATCCACTCCTACAAATACGTACTTTGCGAGACTTTTTTCCATGGTCTCCTCCTTGGAAGTTTTTCTCACCAGTCGGAACCTTCTGTAGGTAGCGTTCAAAGCGCAGCATCCTATTCACCGTAACTGGTGAGATGCAAGGGGTAGGCGACTGTCTCGTATAGAGCGTGTACCCAAAAAAGAGCTTGGGCTCGCAAGGAGGTGAGAAAGCCTTACCTACCCCCACTTAAGAGTATGTGATGTCAGGGAAAAGGTACGTAGATAAGGTAAAAACTATCAAAGATGGTAAGTAAGAAAGATAATACACCTTATCTACTCCTATTGTATTCATAATAGCACAGAAGGAGATTTAGTATGAATAGCGAGTTTGAAATTGGTCCGATAAGTGTTGAAAGCGGGTCGATGGTATGTACAGAGTTTCCCGTGATTAAGAAGCCGGACGGGCACTTCTTGAGCATTCCTATGATGATAGCTCATGGAGTTGAGGATGGTCCAGTGGTGCTGGCTATGGGTGGCTGTCATGGAGACGAGATTGAAGGGCCCCGAGCAATAATTACTATTGCCAGGGAAATTGACCCCAATAGACTAAAAGGAACATTCTTGGGGATACCTTTTGTTAACGTTCCTGGACTTGTGCAGAGGGCTTCTGTGCAAGTTTGTAGTCGTCGGGAGAATCCTATAGATTTTAAGGACATATCTCCTGTATTTCCGGGTAGTCCAGAAGGTACTATTACTGAAAGAGTCTCCGACATAATTTGCAACACGCTATTGGATGTAGCTGATTACTGTCTTGACCTACACTCAGGCGGGGGCATGGGGGGGGTTATCAGCTTAGCTGGATTCTGCGATGAGCCTGGTGACTACGGCAAGAAATCATTTGAGATGGCTTGGGTTTTCCCCATTGAAGTGCTGTGGCAGGTACCGGGTGCTGACTGTCCCTTGAGGGACATAGCCCATAAGAAAAACGTACCATTCTTTAATGGTGAGGCATTTGATGGAGAAGTAGAACCTTACATCGTTGGCCTGAGGAATCTGCTTAAACATCTTAGCATGGTGGAAGGGACAATGGAGGGTATTCCGTCAAAAAGAAGATGCGTTGGTCCCGAGGTGCGGATAAGTTGTCGATCGGCCGGGTTAGTTATACCCCACAGGAAGTTAGGTGAATCAGTATCCCGAGGTGATTTGTTGTTGACCATTACCGATATTTATGGCAATGAAGTAGAAAGGATTGAGTCTCCCATCAATGGTATTGTTACCGGGATAAGAAGAACTAAGGAATCCTTGGTCTGGCCAGGAGATACCGTGGCTTTCGTGGCTGAACTTATCAAAGAAGGGAGGTATTTTCCTAAAAGGGGACAGGTAGTTTAATCCGAATCGAATCTTGCCTGACTCAATTTCAGACAAGAGTTTAATGGTGAACAATTTCGATTGCAGACATACCTGACTTTGAGCAATAGGCAACCTGATTCCCAAACTGCCTTTTTTTACTGTGTGACTGGTTCTAGGCTTCTTTTATGGTGTCCCCAGAATTAGATGCCGTCGCCAAAGTAAATGGATGAAGTATGGGAGTGATCTGGCGGGTGGTCCTTCTCATAGGCCAGCCGTTACAGTGGTTACTGTTATTTTCATTTTTCCGCTTAGCTGGAACACATTGTTTATTTATTCCTTTAGTTCTTGCTCGAGAGAAAGTAGCTAGCTTGACGGTAGTTCTTATGGGTTCAGGTATAAATATGGGATCACGTCGGAAGCTATATCTGCACCAGCTATAGTTTATCTTTCCCCTTTATTCATAATTACGATTACTCTTCGGCAAACATGTAATCAGAGGAATGATTACGGACATAGTGTAGAGAAAAAGGCGACTAGAAAATACTAAAAATGAATAAAAATGAGATAGAGGTATTGAGAAAACAAGCGTTAAAGCACGTGTGGTTACAGTTCACTCAAAAAAGAGATTTACCCAAGAAAGGACCCCGTATTATAGTTTCAGGTAAAGGATGTATTGTCAAAGACCACGAGGGTAGAGAATACATCGATGCAATAGCAGGAATCCAAACTACCTTGGTAGGTCATAATCAGAAGGAAATCATAAAAGCTATACAGGATCAGTTAAATCAGATAGAGTTTTTTCCAAGCTTTGGGGATAGCAATATACCTTCCATAAAACTGGCAAAAAAGTTGGCTCAAATAACACCGTCTAAAATAAATACATTCTTTTTTGTTAATAGTGGATCAGAGGCTACAGAGGCAGCTATGAAAATAGCGAAGACATACCATAGTTTCTCTGCATATCCTAGAAAACGCAAAATGATTTCTAGAAGACGTGCCTTTCACGGAACAACTATGGGGGCATTAAGTGCCAACGGATTCGCTTTTCAAAGAAGTCAATTTGGGCCATTTTTACCAGGTTACCTCCATATCTATCCCCCTTATTGTTATCGTTGTGATTTCAAAAAGAGTTATCCCAAATGCGAGCTCGACTGTGCGTACCAACTGGAAGAGGTTTTAAAATTCGAAGATCCGGAAACGGTAGCTGCCATGATTGCAGAACCTGTGATGGGAGCAACAGCTGGTGTAATCATACCCCCTCCGGAGTACTTCCCCATAATAAGGAAGATCTGTGATAAATACAACGTACTTTTAATTTTAGATGAGGTCATAACTGGATTTGGTAGAACGGGAAAATTTTTTGCTTGTGAACATTGGGGAATACAACCTGATATCATGTGTTTAGCTAAGGGTTTAAGTAGTGGTTATTTACCCATCGGTGCAGTGGGAGTTTCAGATCAAATAGTAGAGAAAGTTTATGCAAATCCTACAAGAAACTTTGTTCACGGACATAGTTACGGAGGCCATCCGGTCTGTTGTGCTGCTGCCCTCGAAAATATCCGAGTCATACAACAGAAGAATTTAGTACAAAGGTCTCAACAGATGGGTGAATACTTATTAGAGAGATTAAACGGTTCTTTACAAAATAAAAAAATAGTAGGGGATATAAGGGGAATAGGAATGCTATTTTGTATCGAACTGGTAAAAAACAAAACTGATAAGGAACAGTTCGCTACCAACGAGGTGGGCTTGTGG